>ENA-ORXM01000596-ORXM01000596.1-marine-metagenome-genome-assembly--contig:-NODE-596-length-61302-cov-5.218146_pt1 | contig 61302 bp, 46 predicted proteins | sample MGYA00237867_ERZ511480 | MGnify/ENA primary metagenome ERZ511480 (study PRJEB26309, sample SAMN06266103) | marine metagenome | isolation source: Algal blade | place: United Kingdom:Sidmouth, United...
CCTTTTTCATTTGGACTATTAATTACGTGATAAGTATTTGTGCTGCTGCCACTCGCCATGTATATTTTGCAATTAGGAGCCAATGCCATAAGTGTAAAAGTTGTTGCAAAGGGATCTTGCGTACCATCCCATACATCTATTAATTCTACACCATCTTCCAGCTGCTCTTCATGCGTGTCAACTTGCCAAAGGCTATCTCTTACACCTATGTATAAAAAGCGACTGTTAGGTGAGAATTCCACGGTAGAAAGTAGTCCAACAATAGGTCCACTTGCTTTTAATGTTAGTTGTCTCAAATTACTAAGAAGGCCTGAACTGCGATCAAAGTCATACAACAACAAATTATCGTTTCTGTTATAATATGCATATAAATTTCCATTAGGAGAAAAAACAGCAGTTCCTGAGCCAGAAGCATTCCAGTGAAAATCCGGGCCAATATTTTGTATTCTTTTTTCAGAAAAACCATTGGAATCTAAAAGAAGGGTGAAGTAATCATTTTTATTTTTTACAGGCTGAATTATCCACCAATCAGCTCCATTTTCATGTTTGCTAGCTGTTAAATACCGATAAGATAATCTCAAATTATCACTTATCACTTTATTCTTTTCAGTTACCATACCATTTCCATTATTTAAATTCAAATCAACATAGGAATATCGTAATTCTCTATATCTAGAAGAGTCATCAGACATTACTGGTTTATGCAATATATAATACCCTTCAACATATCCTGGATCTGGTAATATCATAATATCTTGCCTGCCTAAATATCCATTAAAACATGAATCACCCAACATCTCAAAGTAATCTCCATTATTGAGTTGTTGTCCATTTGACATTATTTTGTGATTCTTATCAATTACTTTGCAGCCGTTAGAATACATTAGAAGATTTCCGTTTTTATCACAGATAGAGGCGTTGAGTCCAGATATTTCTATAGGGACAAGTCCTTGCAATGACTTTAGATGTTGATCTTTTATAAAGTCAAAACCATAAGCTTCATTACCTTCAGTCGCTTCTGTGTCATTACTGAATATCCATACATAGTCTTGTTTGTTTTGAGCAAACATAGATTGCTGAAAAACTAATAATATTAAAATGTATTTTACTTTCAATGAATTATCATTTTTTTAGCTGACGAGTAAACACTATCGTAGGTGCATCTAATATAATGCAAGCTACTGATCAATACTAATTTATCAATTTTTATTGTCTTCTGTATAGTTACTTTAGTATGTAATGCTGTACCGCGTGCATCATCTACTTTAATGACTAGGCCTTCTTTTTCTGCAGAGCTTACCATTGATAATATTCCTTCATTGGAAATAAGTATAATTCTAAAGTTACTATCTCTATCTTTGATTAAAAATAAACAATGAGTGTTAGTGATTTTTTATTAAAACGCGCAGAGGGTAAATGCGAATTGTGTTTCAGCGAAACTGAACTGAATGAATATGAAGTTCCGCCGCGCAATGCAGATAAAGACGAAGATAAAATTGTGGCTTGTCAAGTCTGCTTAACGCAAATTCAGGATACGGAGCAGTTAAATGTAAATCACTGGCGTTGTCTTAATGAGAGTATGTGGAGTCAAGTACCTGCAGTGCAGGTCATGGCATACAGAATGTTGGATCAATTAAAGAACGAAGATTGGGCGGTTGATTTGAAGAACATGTTGTTTTTAGAAGATGCGACTTTGGAATGGGCGCAGTTAGGTTTAAATGATGAAGGCCCCATTGTTCATAAGGATAGTAATGGGCATGTATTACAAGCAGGGGATAGCGTTGTGCTTATTAAAGATTTAAATGTAAAGGGCGCAAATTTTATCGCGAAGCGGGGAACAGCAGTGAGAAGGATTTCTCTCGTTCATGACAACCCTAATCATATCGAAGGAAAAATAAATGGGCAACATATTGTCATCCTCACACAATATATCAAGAAGACTTAGCCCTAAATTAAAAGAGCCCAATTCGGAGAGAATTGAGCTATCTTTTATCTTAAAACCTAAATCTATGAACCGTTTGCAAACGGGCCATAGAACTAGAAAGTGGGTTTCGGTTTGTTTGTGATACAAATATATTAAAATATTTTATATATATAGAAATATTTAATATGTTTTTTTGATTTCTCAAAAAGAATTTTCGCTACACTAAATTTTTAAAGTGGAGAAGTAGGGTTGACGGTGTTTTTTCTTTTCTTTATAACAATGGCACAGATCCAGAAAACCCATATGGCATCAATTAAAAAAGAAAACTTTTGGATGAAGGGCAACCAATCTATGCAAAAGCCAGAAACAAAACTTACAAAATTAAAGATGCTTAGAATTAGTGCTAAAAATGTAATGCTGATCAGTCCCTTGTTGTTAGATTTGAAAATTTCATATAAGAGAAATATACTCGCAAGGGTACCTGATACACCAGTATACCAAACCAATGTATCGTGTTGTTTTGTATAGAAGAAGATAAAAAATACCATTGAGATCACACCAAATACTTGAATGCTTCTAGTCACAAAATTTTTGACTTTAAATATCTCTGGTACTATGGCAAAGAAAATGATCATTGACACACTCAAAAAGATGTGGCCTATCATAGCAATTGGTCTTGCCGGATTTTTAATGCCATTTTCCGTTGTATCTACCATTAGATCACAGAAAAAATTATTGAAGTAACTAAACCCACTGGCATTAGGATCATTGATTGAACCTCCTGGATATTTTAATCCGGCCCAAACAGTGAATACCACATATGCAGGCAAACCTATAAATGGGAAATACGGTACTTTGTTAAGGATACGTTGGATTAATTGCAATTTTTAAGCTTGTGTGGCTTGAGTTTGTACATATAATGTGCAAAAATAGAATTTAATTATTGAACCCTTAGTTTAATCCTTATTTATTTACATCGAGAGTGGTATAAAGTCAAATAAGATTTTTTGTTTATCATCAGATATAATAGCCTTTAAATTATTGCGCTTTAATCTATATTCTATTTTTTTTGGGAATTCATTCTCCGGGTTGACACAGGCAAATTGTTTGGTATTGATCTCGTTAATTTTAAAAATAGTAGGAGAGGAATTGTCGTGCTCTACTTCAAAAGTCCAATTATTATCTTGATATTTTAAAAACATGTATTCATAAGAGACGGTGTCTTGATTCCGTAAGGTATATCCAAATCCTTTGTAAAAATGGTCACTCTCTTTTTTCCATGTTTCAAATGTTCTATCTCCGTCATCATTGTTTTTTCTTTGCCAATCACCGATGAGCCAATCAAATGAATGAATAGTTTGTGATTCTGACTTAGGCTTTGCTTCATTTTTGCAGCAAAGCAATAAAAAGGACAATAGAAGAATTAAAGAAATACTTTTCATTTATTATAAAATGTATTGATCAAATATAACCAAAAAAAAAGCTGCCACAATTAGTGGCAGCTTCTTAATTTCTTCAGCCTTTTACTTTATTTTTTCTTTATTCTTCTTTATTTTTTCATCCAGTTCTTTTGTAAGTTTTTCAGCCTTTTCAATTTTTTCCAATTTTTCCTGATAAACTTTTTCTGTGATTTCTCCTTGTTCTCGAGCTTGCTTTGCTTTCACTTTAGCTTCTTTTATTTTTGTCTTAGCAGTTTGTGATCTCCTTTCACCTCTTTCAATAGATGATTTAACTTCTCCTTTTTTTGATATATTTTTTGCTTTGGCTTGTCTTGCGCGCTCCTGTCCATATTCTTTTCCACTTAATTCTCCTTTGTGCTTTCCATAAGCGTTGGCTTTGCCTTTTTCAGATTTGTTTTTAGACCCTTTGTTATTACCGTCATCATCAACATCATCTTTTTCTTTATCCTTTTTATCCTTTTTATCCTTTTTTTCCTTTTTGTCCTTCTTTCCTTTGGCCTTGTCTTTTACTTTTCCCTTCGCTGTTATTTCATCTTCAATGTCTTCAACTTCTGATTCAGCTTTATCAACCGCATCTTTTGCTTTTGACTTTCCTTTATTCGCTTTATCTTTTACCTTGTTTGCTTTTTTTCCTTTTAAAACATTTTCTGTTTTTTCTTTTACCTTTTTGTTTGATTTTCCTTGGGCAATAGCTGGGTTGTTTACCATTAAGAGAAGGGCAAAAATTAACATACCCAAGGTTCCGAATTTCTTTGTTAGATTTTTCATGACTAATATTTTTATGTCAAATAAATGAATCGATATTAAGACGAAATAAAAAGACTAATTGTCTATTTCCTTTAATAACTTGTCCAATTCAAGTTGTAAAGAATCAATTTCGACTTTAGCTTGATCGAGTTCAAGTGTTAAATTTTCTATTTCATTTATTTTATTTACATCAATAGTTTCAATAGTATCTGCAGATGTATCAGCACTTTTATTGTTGTTGCATGCCGTTAAACTTAAAAGACTCAATAAGCCTATTATTAACAAATATTTCATAATAGTTAAATTTTAAATAAATAGTGGTGGAAAGTGGGATTGACCTCTAATTAGACCAATAAGAAGAATGGAATAGATAGTAAATATAACGAACTTCTATTGAATTCTATTATTCCAAATAGGGTTTCAATCTATTTTCTTGGATGGAAATGACGATCTTATAGATTTTCTAAAAGAACATCAATCTTTTGATGCGAGAACAGTTTTCAAAATTCGATAAGCTCTTAAAGGGAAATTAGCTTGATTTAATTGCATTCTGGATTGATTTATCACTAATAGTTAAAAGTCTAAGGATAAACATGCATTCTTCCTTGTTTTATTCCCTTAAATATTATACTTATTTATATTTGTCAAAAAAACAAAATGGAGACAGTACTTGAAGGTGATATTATGAAGTGGATTATAATGATTATTGTGGGTGCCATCGCTGGGACACTTGCTGCAAGAATTATGAAAGGGGATTCATTTGGTTTTATAGTTAATGCTATGTTGGGTATTGCAGGAGCAATAGTAGGCGGCGCACTTTTTAATTTATTACGTATCAATGCGGGCTCGGGGATTGTTAAAGTTGTAGAAAAGCAATTTGGTGTTACGCTTCCCGAAAATATTATTGGTATGATCATTTCTGCAACTGTTGGTGCCATTCTCATTCTTTGGGTGTCCAAAATTCTTGGTCTAGGTAAGCGCAACAGATAAGTTCAATTCAAAAATACTTTTTAAACCTTTTAGTCGTTTTCATGTCCAAGCTAAAAAGCTAAAATATGAAAATGATATTTTCTGCATTTTGTGCTATTGTAATGCTCTCTTCTTGTAATGGAGATTTAGAATTTTTTCAAAATTAACATGTTACATTTTTTGTCTTGATACAAAAAAGTAACCAAAAAAAATCAAGTCTGTATACAATTCTTAACGGCTTCAAGCATTAAATTTCCTAAACATCTCCAAACTCGCCTGCGGCTCAAACAAGGATCTGTTTTTCACGGAAATTGAATACTTTCAACCTAAATTGTATAAGGACATTTCTAAGCAACAGCATCTATTTTATTTAAGTCAATTATCGATTAAGATAATATTTTCTCAACTGAAACAGAAAGCTGCGGGAGGCCGGACAGGTACGCGGAGCGATTTAGCTGTCCAAGCATTTTTTGTTTCGTTTTTTTTGCGATTGAAAAAAATGAAAAATAACATCTTTGAAAAAAAATTTTTGTTGATTGAGGCATGCAGCTCATTCCGAATCACAGATGAAGAATATTATATAATATTCTGCCAATCCTCATCTGATGATGAGGTTCATTCATTTCAAAGCTCGATTTACGAGCTTTAATTTCAATAAATTGAAACCATTCATTCACTTTGCCGCAATGGGAAAGTAACAAAATAATAATAATAGTTTTCATATTACCTTGTTACATTTTTTGTCTTGATACAAAAAAGTAACCAAAAAAAATCAAGCCTGTATACAATTCTTAAATTTAACCTTTAATAACTGAGCAAATCATTCAGGCATCAACAACTCATAAATCATAAATCATAAATCATAAATCATAACTCATAACTCATAACTCAAAACTCAAATCAAGGATCCACATCCATCACAATCCGTACAGACTTCTTGCCCTCCATTTGAAGGATTTCATTTTTGACTTCTATGATAAATGCTTTAGTGAATTTGATCACCTTAGCTTGTTTTTCCATCTTAATAGTTATCTGCTGGATGTACATACCTCTTATACGGGCAATGCCTGGCACAGACGGGCCAATCACACGATTCGATAGTTTTGTCTTGAGCTTATTAACCATCAGGTGTGCAGCTGTTTCTGCGACATCTGGCTTTTTATGTTTGATCGTAATTCTGATCATTCTAAAAAACGGCGGATAAAGAAATTGTTTTCTCTCAGTAAGTTCTCTTTTGTAAAACCTTTTGTAATCATAATGCTGCGTTTCATATATGACGGGATGTTGCGGATTATAAGTTTGAATAATTACTTTTCCCCGCGTTGCCCTTCGACCAGCACGACCTGCCACTTGGGTAAACAATTGAAAGGCACGTTCATTGGCTTTGTAGTCTGGAAAGAAAAGTATTTTGTCAGCGGCTAAAATTCCGACAGTAGAGATATTGTCAAAATCGAGGCCTTTCGTAATCATTTGCGTGCCTACTAATATGTCTACTTTATGTGTTTTGAAATCAGAAAGTATTTGTTCGTATTGATTTTTAGTTTTAGCCGTATCAAAATCCATACGGGCTACCTTAGCTTGTGGAAATACTTTCAATACTTCATCTTCTATTTTTTCTGTACCAAAACCCAATTTGTTTAAATCATCACTTCCGCATCCTGGACAAATATGGGGAAGCTTATGGCGATAGCCACAGTAATGGCATCTCAGTTCATTGAAGTAATGATGAACGGTTAAAGAGACATCACAGTTAGGACACTCGGCACGGAAATCACAAATGTGACATTGTAGGGTAGGAGAGTATCCACGACGGTTTTGGAAAATAAGAATTTGTTCTTTCTTCTTTAAAGCGGCATTCATTTGATCTTTTAAATCCTTGCTAAATAACGAATGCATTAATCCTTTCTTACGTTGTTCTCTTAAGTCTACAATTTGAATTTCTGGCAACACAGAAGGTCCATGTCTTTCTAATAATTTAACGATGCCGTATTTTTCATTTATAGCATTTTGATATGTTTCTAACGAAGGAGTGGCTGTACCTAAAACTACTTTTGCGCCATAGAGTTTTGATAAGTACATGGCTGTATCTCTTGCATTATAGCGTGGCGCAGGATCGTTTTGTTTGTAAGAAGGATCATGTTCTTCATCTATAATGATCAAGCCTAAATTTTTAAAAGGTAAAAACAAACTTGATCGCGCACCCATGATTAAGCGCTTTCCTGTTAATGAAGCATTCCATAATTCGACGCGTTGGTTGTTTGTCATCTTACTGTGATAGACACCGATATCTCCTTCGAATGTATTCATGAGTCGATCAACAATCTGTGTTGTCAAAGCGATTTCTGGTAATAAATACAACACTTGTTTACCTTGAGCAATTGTTTCTTTTATTAGATCAATATATACTCTCGTTTTGCCACTGCCTGTGACACCAAATAGCAGCACATGATCTTTTTCTTGAAAACACGTTTTGATCTCATCAAGTGCTATCACCTGATTGGGATTCAAATCAGATAAAGTTTCTTCTTCAAATGGCTTTTGGGTTATACGACTAACTTCTTTAGATTCAACTTCGAATATACCTTTTTTGACCATCGCCTTGATAACAGAGTTGTCAACATTCGCCAAATCATATATTTCAGACTTAGGTATCGATTCTTGACTGCGTGACAACTTTACATAACTCAGTAAGGCACGGGTTTGTTTTTCGCTTCTTGTAATTAAGTCAAAAGCTATTCCGAGTTCATCACCTTTGTTTTTGTATTTCTCTGTAAGTTTGACAAAATCTATTTTCTTTGCTTTAAACTTTTGCTTCAGTTCTTCTTTGATGTATAATATTTCTTTGTCAAGCAAAGATTTTATATAGGGATAAACAGTTTTTTGATTCAATATATCTTGCACTTGATTGATCGTGAGCTCATTCTGAATAGATATGGCTTCTGCCAACATATATTCTTTATCACTTAACTCATCAAAGTGATCCTCAATTTCATTTCTGGCAATGAGCTTGGTCTCACTGTTTAATTTTAATCCTGTAGGTAAAGCGACATTCATCACTTCTCCTATGGAGGTCATATAATAGGATGCCATCCATGTCCACAAGGACAGTTGTTCATTAGTGATTATCGGACTCTGATCTAAAACTGATCGTATGGATCGGAGTTTATGAAGAGTATCAGGTTTTTCAATTTCTTCAATGATTATTGCAGAATAGAGTTTGTTGCGAAGTGGCACTTCAACTCTCACACCATACTGGATAAGTGGCCAAAATTCTTCTTCCACACGATAGCTGTATACCTTGGGTATAGCTAAGGGAAGGATAACACTTATGTATTTAAATTCTTGCAAGCTTTAATAGTACGAATAATTCAAAAGAAAATGTATTGTGCTGCTCTATAAGTATTGGCGTGCGCCTCGATAATATCACTTATTTTTTCTGAGTAGCCGCCACCCATAGAAACTACTACAGGTATGTTATTGTTCTTACATTGAGTAAAAACAAAATTATCTCTTCTTTTGCAGCCTTCAATTGTCATTGACAAACGGCCCAATTTGTCAGTAGAGAGGATGTCTACACCGGATTGGTAAAATACAATATCTGGCTGATGACTGTCAATAATTGGCGGTAATGCATCTTTTAACAGCTTGAGGTAAGGCTCATCTTCAATTTTATCAGGTACACCGATATCTAAATCCGATATTTCTTTTCTGACAGGATAGTTCTTAGCACCATGCATACTAAATGTAAACACACGGTCATCATTCCTGAAAATATGTGCATTGCCATTGCCTTGGTGTACATCCAAATCAATAAATAAAACTTTATTTACTTTTTTTTCTGCAAATAGCAATCGCGTTGCAATGGCCATATCATTAAAAACACAAAAGCCTTCACCATGATCCGCATATGCATGATGGGTACCCCCGGCGATATTCATACTTATGCCATTTTGCAATGCAAAGTGGGCGCATTCATAAGTGCCGTGCGAAATATATTTTCCTCTTTCAATAAGGTCCTTTCTCACTGGAAAGCCAATCTTTCGTTCTTCTTTTCTGCTCAACGTCAAATGTTCTAATTTATCAAGATACTCTTTTGTATGTGTCGAAAGAATTTGATCTCTTGTCAGTTGTTTTGGATGAAAGAAATTAGCGTCGTTGACCGTACCTTCATACATTAATTGCTCTGGCAATAGCTCATATTTAATCATAGGAAATCTATGACCCTCTGGTAAAGTATATTTATAAATGTCTGAGTAAGCTATTTTAAGCATGCACAATAATATGTAATATCTTATTGGCTTTAAAACTGTTTAAAATAATTATTGTTGAAATTTAGACAAAAAAAAACCTCCGGGTAGGAGGTTCAGATATTCTCATTATTATGATGTTCTTACAAAATGTTTTTTCTCAATATTCATTTCGTAGTCTCAATATTTAGACGTCCGTTTAGAAGAGAGTCACATTGATAATTTAAATTTATTAGTGAATAGGAAGTCAAAATATAAACTTCGATTCAAAGTGTCAGTAAATCAAGCAGTTATGGGAGAAATATATTGTTGAAAAATTAAGAATCACAATCACCTGATGAGTGTAACGTTACCTTGATACACCTTTGATACACCTATTTGCAAGGCAACCTTGATGGAATAAGTGTAAACACCATTAGGCGCTATTTTCCCATTCGCCGCGCCTCTCCACCATATATCATTTCCTTTGGCGATTTCAAAATCATAAGCAGCATAGACTTTATTTCCCCATCTGTCATAAATTTCATAATCCATAATCACTACATTATGTCCGCTACTTTGGAAGATTTTAAAACTTCTATTGTCTGATAGAGCACTCGGATTGAAAACATTAGGAATGTAAATAGAGGGACAAGTCAAATCTTCAAAATTGAAAGATTCTACATCAGTACATCCTTCTTGATCTGTGATTTCAATAGTATAATTCCCTTCCATCAAATTAGTGAAAATTGAATCGGACTGCACAATATTATTGTCAAGTGTATATGCAAATGCACCATTAGCACTTTCGTGCAAAACGGCAAATGAACCATTTTCTGCAGAACAGTCAAAATCAATATTTTCAATACCTAAAAGTATCGGAGAAGGATAGTGGTCAATAAATGTTTGTTGTTGATCTATGCATCCATTGGCATCTCTAATAACGATATCATAACTGTCACCATTGAGATTATCGAAAATGGGATTTGTTTGAAAAGTAGCCCCACCATCTATAGAAAAGCTTATTGGGCTAACCCCATCAATCGAAAAAATTTCTATCACACCATCATTCTGTTCGCATCGTTCTGCAATCGTATCAATCTGAGTGATCCTAGGAGAAGGCAATCTTAAAATTGAAAAATCAAGTGAGTCAGTACATCCATTATCATCAATAACAAAAGCTGTATAGTCTCCAGAATCTAAATTTGAAAAATCATTTTCATTTTGAAATGACATGCCATCAAGTTTAAACTCTAAAGGTGCTATGCCATTCATCGTATTTATCAATACACTACCATTGTCAGAATCACAGCTTTCGTCAACTGTCAGAACGTTTTCGATTTCTGGGGACAGATCAATATTCACTTGGACTTCTATACTATCAGAGCAATTGTTGGCATCTCGGATTAAGAATAAATAATTCCCTTGTGGTAAATCATTAAAGTTATTGTCAGCTTGTATACTGCCATTATCAATACTGTAATCTACATTGCCTTGAGCACCCGAACTGATAACCACTGCAGAGCCCAATACATTGCAATTCTCTGGTTCCGTAAGCACGTCATCTATAAGCAAACTGATCAGTGTAGATTCGGGTATGGTTAGAGAAACAGCTTGTCTGCATCCTGAATTATCAACCAAAGTTATGTTGTAATCACCTGCACACAAATCAAAGCGTTCTCGTTCTGTAGAACCGTCGTCCCACTCGTAATTATAATTTAAAGTACCGCTTCCTCCACTGGCACTCAACATAACATAACTGTCACATCCACCAACGCAAGACGCGACGTTTATTATAGTATTGCTACCATCCAACATTATTGGGCTAGGATTATTGAGAGAAAAATAAACGGTATCTGAGTCACATAAACCATCAGAAGCATACACCCAATACGTAGAATCTGCAAGCAAGTTTTCAGCTTGCCCCATTGAACCTGTAGAATTATTTATGGCCTCTGACCAAATGAATTCTAAATTATTACTCTGATGTACGTTGCTTAAGATTGTTGCAGAAGCTGTTCCGTCATTACCTTGAAAACAAGTAGGATTTGTTGTATCCGTAACATCAATTATTATTTCAGGAATTTGATTTACAACAAATGACTCTTCAAAACTACAGACGAATGAATCAGAAATACGCATTGTATATTCCCCGGCGGCAAGGCCCACTCTCGACCAATCCGTGCTCAAGTCATCCAGCCACGCGATGGTGTATCCAGGTACGCCTCTACTAGGGTTGGTAATGCTTATGCCACCATCTGTCGCCATAAAGCAAGAGGGATCAGTGATATCCACATCAAATGGAATCGGTCTATGATTAACCGTCCTTACTATACGCACCCCTACATCAAAATTTTCGCTTGTAGAAACTAAGTTGTTGTTTCTAAACGCACAGCGACTTTGAATGTTAGTCATATTAAAAGAACCACCTCTCACGATAGGGCAACAAAACTGACTTTGATGAAAATCTTGCCACTGTGCAATGGATTCTGACAATGCACCACACTGAGGATTGCCACTAAATTCGGCATAGGCATCCCAGCACCATTCATTGACATTACCTGACATATCATATATGCCTAATTCATTAGGGAGTTTTAGACCTGTGAGTTGGGCAGCACCACCGCTGTTACTGAAAACCCAAGCTACATCATCCAAAACATTAGATCCTGAATAAACAAACCCTTGAGACATTTGACCACCTCTAGCGGCATATTCCCATTCTGCTTCAGTAGGAATACGATATCCGATTTTACTTACATCCACATAGACATCTTGGTCATATAAAAGTGCATTGCTAATTTGATAATGATCATCTCTGGTCCAAGGTGTTGTAAAATCTGGATCTATATAATAGACGCGTTGATCATCAGAAATACTTTGATCACGCACAGTGAGTTCATTACAATAAATGACAACATCATAAAAATTTGCCCGATTGACAGGACAGTCAAGACCACATACTAATCCGAATGATGGAACGTCGTCCATTATCGCCGCGTAAAGGCTATTGGTTATTTCATATTTACTAATGAGAAAATCACCTAAATACACTTTATGTGCGGGGCCTTCATCTGGCTGGCAGGCGATACTTGTGACATCGTCACGACCACTCAGACAACCCATATCAAAGCTACCGCCCTCCACAAAAACCATTTCAGGAATTTGTGCGATACCAGTGTCTTGAAAGCACACCATTGAGAGTATCCCCACAATCAAAATTCTAAACATATAACAGGCGGCTATCTAATGAATTTATTCTGAAAACTCAACTTAATAAAGTGGGCAAAAATAGCTCCATAATCAAGAAATGTTAAGGTTTTAGATAGTTTTAAAGCGATTTGTCTTTAAGCTTCAATTAAATTTGAGTAATCAAAAAGACATATTAAAAGTAGATTAAATGTATAAGTGTTTAACTCTTAAGGAATGATTTAATTGTTTCTTTAGAAAACTTTGATAGTACCAATTGACCACTTGTTTCTGCTCGCGACTCTAATAAATTGTGCCAATGTTCAGTACCCTCCCAAAAGATCTTCTTTAAGCCGGAAAGTGCCTCAGGATTCATCATTTTTAAAGTGTCGGTAAACCTTTTGATATAATCATCCATTTGTTCAGTTGTATCAAAAATATCCTGATACAAACCTCTGCTTTGTGCCCATTTTGCAGTTTGCCATTCTGTAGCATTGATAGCCAATTGACTGAAAGCCGATAATCCTATCTTTCTTTGTACGACTGGACCTATAACAAATGGTCCGATTCCCACTGCCAATTCACTCAGTTTGACTGAGCCATATTTTGTAGACATACAATAATCCACAGCAGATGCCAATCCGACGCCACCTCCTACAGCTTTCCCTTGAACTCTTCCGATAACAAGTTTGCCACAAGTTCTAATGGCATTAATAACATTCGCAAAACCCATAAAAAATGTTTTGCCCTGATCCTCATATTCGATGCTGATTAACTCATCAAAACTTGCCCCTGCACAAAACGTACGTTCCCCTGCAGACTTAAGAACTATGATTAAAATCTCATCATTTTGGCCACATTCTAATATGGTAGTTTGTAATTGCTTAAGGAGTCCAGAGGGCAAAGAATTGTGTGAAGGATGAAAAAATTCTATCGTTCCTATCTTATCTTCAATCTCCAGTTTTATGTGTCCTTGCTGTGTTTTATCCATGATTATCTACTTTTTAGGCTTGCGCCGAATGGGTTTTGTGTGCGCAAAGGTCTAACTTTGCGCACAATAAAGCTAATATGGCAGATCAGAATTTTGTAGATTATGTAAGAATTTGTTGTAGAACAGGAGCTGGCGGTCAAGGTTCTGCTCACTTTCGACGTGATAAAATAACTGCCAAGGGGGGACCTGATGGTGGTGATGGTGGGCGTGGAGGTCATATCATTTTAAGAGGGAATAAGCAATTATGGACCCTACTGCCATTGAAATATAGAAAGCATATAATCTCAAAACCCGGTGGTGTTGGAAGTGGTTCAAATAGTTCTGGCGCTCAAGGGCAAGACATTATATTAGAAGTCCCTTTAGGCACAATAGCCAAGGATGCAGAAACAGGCAAACAAGAAGCGGAAATTACAGAAGACGGAGAAGAAGTGATATTGGTTAAAGGTGGACGAGGAGGATTGGGTAATAGTCATTTTAAAACCGCAACCAATCAGTCTCCAAGTTATGCCCAGCCTGGAGAACCGGGTAAACAAGAATGGAAAATCCTGGAATTAAAAGTTTTAGCAGATGTCGGTCTTGTAGGTTTTCCAAATGCTGGAAAATCAACACTGCTATCTGTTATCACAGCGGCAAAACCTAAAATAGCCAATTACGCTTTTACAACTCTTGTGCCTAACCTTGGCATTGTGAGTTACAGAGATCATCGTTCATTTATTATGGCAGATATTCCTGGAATTATAGAAGGTGCACATGCGGGAAAAGGGTTGGGGATTCGATTTTTAAGACATATAGAGAGAAATGCTTTGCTGCTTTTTATGGTTTCTGCAGAAGCAGATAGTATCAAAAATGAATATAGTATTCTGCTCAATGAGTTGCAAAAATACAATCCAGAATTAATGGATAAACCAAGGCTTTTGGCTATCACTAAAAGTGATTTGCTAGATGAAGAACTGAAAGAAATGATCACTAAAGATTTGGATATCAATATTCCTTATTTATTTATTTCTTCTGTTGCACAAATTGGTTTGGTCGAACTCAAAGACCAAATTTGGAAATTGATGAATCCTTAAAGTGTTCCAAAGAATCCTAAAGTTTTAACGTTAAAAAAAATAAAAAACAAGAAATTTTATTTGCAATTTTTAAACACATTTTTTAAAATTGCACTAAAGAAATATCCTAAATTTTAACACTAAAATTTTGAGTTATGACAAGGATTAATAACAGGTTACTCCAGATTTCCTCAAGTGTTCTTGATAATATCTGGAATAGTGAAGATGCGTTTGCTAGTGCCCACATTAGCAAGCTTAGTCAGCTTAGATTATAGCAGTATCTCGAGTAAATTAAGGAAAGAAATATAGACAGAAAAGATACAAATTCCGCTAAGGGATATTGTAGAAAAAAACTTGTAGTGTTCGGTGAAGTGATTTGTCGGAACTATCAAAGAGGCTATTGGATTAAGTTCTAATGGACATTTATTTATGACAATCTTATTTATTAAATCAATTAAAAATTAGTAAAATGAAAAGAAGTTTAAAATTGTTCTTATTATTTGTATTAACATTTTGCACTCAGTTTTCATATGCTCAAGTTGATGGTTCAGCATCTATGGTTGCAGAAGTTGAAAAGAGTGAAAACGAAGTAATACCTCAAATTTTTAAAGACTATAGTTGGTTAGACAATGTTATCAATGCTAAGGACTGTAGTGGTGCCAAAGTGATGGTCCAATCCAAAGCGGACAGTCCACATAAGTTTGTAATCATAGAAGAAAATGGAAAAAGAACCATGTACAATGCTGAGGGTAAATTGTACTGTACCGATTCAAAGGAACTTAATTGCGCTGAATACTATAAGCTTACAAATGAGGTAGATACTTGGAAGTGTAAATAATTTAAGTTGGATTCAATAAACAAATCGAGATACTTCTTGGTGTCTCGATTTTTTTATGACTTTAGTGCTGAGTATATTTTATCATTAATAATAGTCTCAAGGCAAAGAAAATAATAATATGACTTTTGACGCTTCCTACTTATAATTTAACTCCCCCTCCAGATAATCTCCCTCCATATATAAAATCAATTCAAGTTTTAGCTAATCGCGTAGCTTCACCAGAAACCTTTCAATTTGTCGACGATGTCTTAGAATATGTACAATGGCGTGTTCTAATAATTGTTCAGGATCATAAGATTGCCCCCATCTGGCCTTTATTTTTTTAAAATTATCCATTTCTTCTAATTGAAGATTGGGGTGGTCCTTGAACATTTTGACATTAGCATTAAACATAAATTTAAGTCCTTGGATATATTCGTCGCTGTTGTTAAAAATAACATTTGGCATGTAGTCGAGCTCGTCGCCTTCGTGTTTTCGTATTGCAGTCACATAAGTATATCCAGCTCTGATGATGTGACTTAGAATTGTTTGAATAGAACGGCAGTCATCATCTTTCGTTTTTGTATCTACAATAGTGATTAATTCTTTGTGACTGATAGTTTTTATCAAATCAATTAATTCATCATTGGCCTTTTCATATTCGTCAAGCAAAGCACCTTGCGCTCCAGTATCTCTATATTTTTTCATAATTGTCTTTCGTTAATTCATGTTGAATCTCACCCGTATGCTTGATAGATTTAGGTTCGAAAAGCATAAGCCAAACTTCCTCCTCTGCAATAGGCTTGTGTTCGATGCCTTTTGGTATGATTAACATGTCTCCTTCGTTGAGTACCTTAACCCCATCTCTAAATTCGATTTTAAGTTGTCCTTTAATAATAAAGAACAATTCGTCTTCATCTTTATGATCATGCCAAATAAATTCCCCTTTAACTTTTGCAATTTTAATGGCTTGATTATTAAGTTCTCCAATAATTTTGGGGCTCCATCGGTCTTGAAACAGATTAAATTTCTCTTTTACGTTAATTACTTCCATATCTTTATCGTATGTCATTAAGCAAATATACTATTACAGAGGGTAATGTATTATCTGATATGTTGCTTAGCAATGGTATACATGATTTGGAATCTCTGGCCCGATATTTAAAAACACTGCCTTATGGCAGAAATGCTAATAAAACTGACTTAAGTTTAATACTTACGGAAGGCATGGGAACCTGTAGTAGTAAGCATGCTTTTTTTAAAGCCGTTGCGATGGAAAATAATTTTGAAGATATTAAGTTGGTGTTGTCCATTTTTAAAATGAACGGAAAAAATACTCCCGGTATAGGAAATTTGATCTTAAAGGCTAATTTAGATCACATACCGGAAGCACATTGCTATTTGAAAATTGAAAATCAAGTTTATGACTTAACCCATCCATCTTCTTCATTTGAAAAAATAAAGGATGATGTGATGCACGAACAATTTATTCTGCCTGATAATATAGGTCAGTATAAAATCGATTTTCATAAAGCTTATATATCTAGATGGATCTCTGAAAACGGTATTCTATTGACTTCGCAAGATATATGGCGTTTGCGAGAAGAGTGTATTAAAGCACTATCTCAACAAACGCCAGATATGGGTACTTAGAAGAATAGACCTAGGCTCAAACTCATATAGCTTGGGCTTGAATCCAATTTTATTGGATCACCTAAGTAACTATAATTTTCGCCAGACCTGTTAAAATTTATTTCTCTTTTAAGATCAATATGAATATGATCCATCAACTCGTAGCCCACAAGGAATGAAAACCCAGTGGTGAGTTTCGTTTCTGAGACAGAGATGTTGTCTATACCCACTAAAGTACTGTTAGAGTCTAATCTCCAATTGAATGTAGGACCTGCGCCTATTTTAAAGTTCTTAATCTTTACACCTGCGCTGATGGGCACGTGGATGCTGGATGTAGAATATTCGAACTCCTTTATAGCTTGACCTCTTGTAAAATCTCCTATCATATTTTCTGCTTGGAAATTGACAGTATTAGTTCTATATAACGCTTCTGTCATGAAAAATAATCTTTCATTTGAATTGTATAGTGCCAATCCGTAAGAAAAAGAATTGGATGCTGATGAGGCTTTAAAATTTATGAGTTCTAGAGGAGCGAATTGAGCTAATTCTGTCTCAGCAGATTGTGTGGTGCTGACAGCGAAATTTGTTCTTAATCCTAATTTAAACTGTGCGTTAAGGTTGCCAATTAGGCATAGGAATGCCATTAAAATTAATGAATTTTTCATTGTTTTGAATTTAAGTAATACTAAATTTATGAGTTATAGAAGTTGTATTTTTCTTATATTATATCAAGTTTTCATATAACTTGATCTTGTGTTTATTTATTATCCAGATTAAAGAATATTTCGATTTATATAACGTCTTGTTTTCTCAAAAGGATGCAAACAAATTGTTATTTACTTATAATAACTTTTAGACGAAAAGGTAAACCTCCAGTAACGCTTTTTTGAGGTTTCTTAACTAAAACACCAAATTACTTGTCGAAACGGGCTTAATTTTTTTTATTTCGCCGATAAGACTTGCAGCTCTTGATGCAGTTTTTAAGTTTTTTACGCCTTCTACCTATTATATTAGATGAAACTGGAAAACGCTGCGGCAGTTTGTATAATAGGCAGTTTTTATATGAAGTTTGATCAAGAAAGATTTAAATTCATAGTGTATAAATCAATTTCTGATATGGATGATAATAATAAGTTAATAGGGAATACTGATGATCATGGTATTAATGAACGATCAGAATCCGATCATCAAAAGAAGAAGAAGAAAAAAAAGCTAAAAAAACTACATGGCATGCTCAGCAACAATAAAACTGGGCAAATGATGTTTAAAACAGCTATTAGAAATCATTTGGATCTGTCTAGTTTAGCAGACCGTAAAGCTTCCACAATGCTTAGCATAAATTCTTTGATTATAACTTTCGCTTTACCTTATATGTACAGTAATATTCCAGAGAATAGTAATTTAATTATACCTGTGATAATGTTGTTGACGACATGCTTGGCATCTATTACTTTTGCGACTTTAGTTACCAGACCTCAAAAGATGGAAGGCATTACAAACATGAAAACGATAAACGAAGGTAAAGGTGATCTTTTTTTCTTTGGTAATTTTTTTAATATGTCTTTCGATGATTATCTAGTAGGAATGGAATTGACTCTTCGCAATATTGCTACATTAGAAAAATCTATTGTCCTAGATTTGTTTATGTCAGGGAAAGTATTGGGTGGCAAGTATAAGAAATTACGGATATGTTATCTGGTTTTTATTATAGGCTTAATTGCTACAGCGATAACATTTTTAATAATGGCTTCTTTGATCGATAAGATTTAAATTCCTTTCATTATCAAATTCATACATTTCATACTCATATATTTTTTATCAATTGTTTTGGGCTATAGCCAAAATGATTCTATCGTTTTAGATGTCAAACAATTGGATTGGACTGAAACATTTAAAAAGGATAGTCTTGTAGATAATGAAGTTATTTCTGGACTCAGAATTCCAACAGATATCAATGATTTACCATTTACCATTTATGTGGTTACCCAAGATGAAATAATTTTAAATGGTTACAATACATTGGTTGATGTCATATCAAGCTTGCCAGGTATACGTGTTTCACAACCCGGTTCAGCAGAGGATGGAGAGACTTTTATGATGAGGGGGTTTTATGGAAATACCTACGCCAAAATTTTAATAAACAATTTTCCTATAAAACCATTTGTACTCAAAGCTTTTCCCATTGGGGCACAATTGCCTATAAAAAATATAGAGCGTATTGAAGTTTTATATGGACCATCTGCTTCTATACACGGCGCTGACGCTTCAGTAGGGGTCATAAATATTATAACAAAAGAGGAGATTAAATCGCATAATGTTACAGCCAACTACACTATTGGTGACGGTACGTATCAAAGCTTAAATCTAGAATTTGAATCCAATACAACCTTGTTTAAGCAGAATCTAGGATTTAGGATTTATGGGAGTTCAACTCAATTACGTAATCGGGATTTAGATTATACCGATCCCGAGAATATGAACCCTTCATTGTATGATTTTCGTCAAGAGGGCCAGAAGGAGTACTATGAACGAGATAATTATTTGGGAACAATTGATGTGCCAACAATCAGAGAGTTCCCTTCAGAATCTCAGTTTTTTGGATTAGAATTAGAATTAGGTAAGCTTAAATATTCATCTCAATTGATGTACAGGAAAGAACATTCTGCAATTGGATTAAATAGTGCCGCCGTCGCTTATTCTAATCCTTTGGTTTTCTTCGGTGAAAAAATATATAATAGCCATATAGAATTTAACAATACGTATAATAAACTAGATCTAAAAATTGCAGCCAGTATTCTAGATTATAATTTAGATACTCGTACTTCTCAAGTGTATGTTTCGCCTTTCGAATTAATATTGGATGGATATTTGGCAGAAAATTTATTTACTGAGGTTATGCAAAAAACGTCTTTTATGGATTCTCTGTATGATGATCGCTATTCCAATATCAGATATGGTTCTGCAAATTCAACAGAAAATAATTTTGAATTGTCTTTCAATTATAGATTAAATAAAAAATTAAATTTTTTATTGGGTTCCAATTTGCAGAGAGGTAGTGGGAGTCCCTTGAATCGGTATTTAAATAATTCTGTTGACAACGAAATCGAAGACACTCTTGTTTCAACAAGTTTTGTAACGTTAAATTTGTTTGGACAAATGTTTTTTAATTATGAAAAACTTAAAATTGTTTTAGATGCACACGCTGGTGGGAATGGTAAATTCACCAATGTTGTCAATTCTGCAAGAGTGAGTCCGCGTGTAGCTGTACTTTATAAGTTGAGTAACAAGATACGATTGCGTTCGTCTTTAAGTTACTCGATAAGAACGCCCTCGCCATATTATGCTACTAACTCATATTCTAATAATACCATCTCTGAGTCAGAAGTGTTCTCACCAGAAAACACAAGATTTGTAAATTTAGGTATTAATGTAAATCTGTTGGAGAAGACGATCTTTGATGCTGACTTTTATTATATGAATACCTCAAACTTGATTGAATACTTATTTGATACGCGTACAAACAATTCTTTTTCAGGTTTTCAGGGATACAGTAATCTTATTAATACCGAAAAAAGAATTTTCGGATTTCAGGCATTTTTACGAACTCAAGATATTTTAAAATCTATCAACTTAAATCTTGATGCTAGTTTCGATTTATCAATAGGAAAAGATGTATTTGCTGTCTTTGATCCTAACGGTCAATCCGCTCAAATCGATGAGCTAGATGTCATTCGAGGTTATCCAATATTTATGTCAAAAGTCAATTTCTCTATGAATCCATTTTCTAAAGTCTATGTGAAGATTCAGAATACTTGGTTTGGAGATAGCGTACCTTTGTCTTCTGGATCAATTATGCGATTTGGAAAAGATTATAGGGTTAAAGGTGGATTAAGAACAGATTTGGTGGGAAGGTTACAGCTCAATAGGAATTTTGGAGTCTATGTCAAATTGATCAATGTCTTTGGGAGTGATTTTGGGGGTATTGATGTGGCAGATTCATATGATGCTTTAAGGTATAATCCGCAAGAACAATTTACTGCTAGACTTGGAATAGACTATCTCATAAAATGATTGTCAGATATCTTAATATTATTCTGCTTTTTTGTTTATCGACTTTAATGTTGAATGGACAAATTAATGTAGATGCACTTTACAGTCGATACGAGAACAATAAACTGGCCAAAAATACGGCGATTGATTCCTTTTTGATTCTAAATCAAATTGCGCGTAGTAATAATAATGAAGTAGTTTATAATTCTACAGCCAAGGATCTTTTAGATTTTTATAATCAAAGGGGAAATCTTGGTTTATCTTTTCGTCTATTGACCGAGATGGTCGAGGTCAATTCTGAATGGAATAATAATGTCGATTTCAATTTTGCAGCTCAACGATTGGCTGAGTACTATAGGGAGGCACGCTTGTATAAAAAAGCGCGATATTATTTACAATTGATTGAAAAAAAAGGAGTCGCCACTAGTGAAGATAATATAAAAAATATGCTGTCAATTGTTCAGCTCTATGGAGATGAGGGACGGCCTGATAGTGCTGAAATTTATCTTAAACATTTAGAGCGAACTTATCCCTCCTCTAATGCTAAGATCAGGATTGCAAGAGTGCAAAAACTAGCAGACATTTATTTAGAGAATCAAAATTACGAGAAAGCTAAAGGTTTTTATGTTGAAATAGAGGAGCTTGTCATTGAAAATAAATATGATAAAGAACTTTTTGCGATAGCCAACAATCTTGGATTCATTAGTTCATTAAGTAACGCACCTTCTTCTGCTATTGAATACTTTCTCAAAGCAGAGGCTGCTATTTCTATAAAAGATACAAAGAATCATATTAAAGTTCTGATCAATTTGGCTATTCAATATAATAAGATAGGTAATCAAAAGCAGTCTGAATTGTATTTATTAAAAGCCAACAAATTAGCCCTAGCGCAAGGTGAATCTCAATCTTTAATTAATCACTTGCTCTCTGAATTACAATTGGAAGAAGGCCAGATTTATAGGGCAGAATATTATAATGGTTTAGCCATCGATGAAGCATCTTTGCAAGACGATAAAGTTCTGTTGAGTGATGCCTACTATGTGGCAGCCATCGTGCAAACGGAATTGTTAGATTATGAACGGGCACTTCAGTATTATGAGATGCATTTAAATCTGAGAAACAAATTGGAGAATGAGCTACAGAAAAAAATTAATAATGCTTCGAAAATTCAAGAGCAATTAAATATAACTGAAAATGAAATTAAATATTTAAAGCTGGACCAAATAAGGAGAGAAACAGAGCGCAAAAGATTATTGCTTTCTGAAAAAAACTTACAATTAGTCAATGATACTCTACTGTTGAGTCAAAAGCAAAATGAAAGTGCATTGTTATTAAGTAAGAAAGAAAATGAAGTGCAAAATGAGAAGCTTAAAGTGCAACAGTTGGAAGCCGTAAAAGTGCGGAATGAAAATGAGCTGCTTAAACAATCGTTGAATTTTGAGATACAAAAACGTTCATTAGATAGTATAAAGATCGTCAAAAAATTAGAGTTGGATAGCCTTACAAGAGAACAAGAAAGGATAGAACAAGAGGCGACTGTACTAAAGCAAGATAATGCCATTAGTAAATTAGAAATTGCTAAGCAAAATGATTTTAAGAAGTTTATTTCGATTATAGCCTTGTTGTCAGGTTTGATTTTCTTCTTGACTTTATTGGGCTTGTTTAATTTAAGAGGGCGGAATAAAATTATCAAAATTGAACGTGAAAGATCAGATGTATTATTACATTCTATTTTGCCGCAAGAAACAGCTGAAGAATTAAAGTCAAAAGGTTATGCATCTCCAAAAAGCTATGACATGGTCACAGTATTGTTCACTGATTTTACCGACTTTACCCGCATCAGTAGTAAGATGTCTGCTGAAGAATTAATCAAAGAATTAGAGATATGTTTTTCTGCTTTTGATGATATCATTAAAAGTTACGAAATAGAAAGGATAAAGATCATTGGAGATTCTTATATGTGTGCTGGTGGCGTACCTGTAGCCATGGAGGACAATCCTGATAGGGTAGTAGGAGCTGCTATAGAAATGCAAAAGTATATGCTCCAGCGTTATGCAGCAAAACGGAAATTAAATCTTGACTATTGGCAAATGCGCATTGGTATACATACTGGTCCAGTAGTCGCAGGTGTAGTTGGAAAGAATAAATTTGCTTATGATATATGGGGAGACTCCGTAAATATAGCCAGCAGATTAGAAAATCAATGTGAGGCTGAAAAAATAATTGTTTCAACGGCGACTAAGAAACTTCTAAATAAAAATTTCAAATTCGAATACTCACAAAGCTATGCGCTAAAGGGCACTCAAGTCGTCGAGGCTCAATATCTACAATTTTAATTAAGCTTAAGAAATGGTATCCACCTCCCACCAACAGTATCTTGTATACCGTCTTTTTTGTGAATAATCGGTCTGATTGTTAAAAAGTGTTCGCCTTTTGGACATGCATTGAGATCAAGCCTTGTTTCGAATCCTAATTGCTGTGTTATAGGGTGTTGTCTCATATACCAATTGAGAGAGTCTAAGGATGTACTATCCAATTTTACTAGCATACTTTTGTTTAAAATATCTCTGAAGACAACAGTATTTTCTAGGCGCTTTTGTATGTTGGAATTCCTTGAGTTAAAATCAAATTTATTTTTTTTAGAAAGATTTTCAAAGGTACTGTCATACTGTTTGTCATAGGTGACAAAAACTTTGAGATGGTTTTTTTCAATTTCAAAAGAGGGGATAGCGGCTATACTGATTAAATCATCTTCTTTTAATAGGTCTTCATATTCATCATTTTGTAGCCATAGGTATTGGGCTTGAATGTTTTTGAATTGCCTAGAATCTAAACCTTCAATTTTAGAAAACCCCATCGTATTGGATAATCCTAAATCGTTACCACTGATAATAACGGCTACAAGAAAATAGAGAAAAGAAATAATCGCTACTTTCCATCTTTTTGAGTTACTGAAGATGGTTAGTTTTTCATACTGAATGAGCCAAGTCAGATTAAAAAAAGCGAGAAATTTATGTATTGGGTAGTAGAGACGACTAATTGCGTTGTATCTCTTAAATACACCAAAGAAAAATTTATCAAAGAAGCCCAATGAACTAAATATCAAGAAGCTTAGTATTACATATGCAGTTGTAGGATCATCTAAGAAATATAAATCAAATACGCGCAATGCTACAAAATAAAAGAGGGACATTGTCAATAATATGCCAAAAGCATGAATACCTGAAATGATAGCTAAAGAGAAAGATAAGCTACTATACCTCTCTAATTTTTTGACTTTTTCAAGTGTTTTAAATTTGGGATTGTATTTATCTTTGTAGTATTCTGAATATTTTAATTGATCGTATTTGATGCCGTTTGGATACGAATAGTATATGCCTAATAGTCCAAGCCAGATGGCTCTCAAAGTCAAATTTACAGCAAAACCAAATAGAAGTATCCTTGCTATGACAACACCAGAAAAAAAGTATATGATATTGGTAGTGTCGTAGTCAATATTTATAATAGTCTCCTGAAAGACTTTGGCGATGACTGCAGGAATCTTATAAAGACTGAAAATCATTCCCAAGCTAATAAATAGCTCAATCTGCCAACTGTGATTGGCTTGGTCTTTAATATGATCAGGGATGTTATTTCTTTGGGACAAAAAATATCAGCTTTGAACTAAAGATAATAAAGCTCAATGGATTTACGAGAAAATACATTAATCTATTTGAGTATCTAGCTCAAATAGATCAATGTGAAAAATGTCTTTTAATTGTATTTTTTTTAGACCATCAAACTAAGCTCGACCTTTTTTTCAAGCTCGGCTACTGTATCCTTAAATATAGAATCGGTGTCAATCAGATCATTTACTGCTTTTATAGAGTAGATTACGGTACTATGATCCTTACCTCCAAAGTTGTCTCCAATCATTTTGAGAGAGCTCTTAGTATAATTCTTAGCCAAATACATGGATAATTGTCTGGCGATAACAACAGATCTCTTGCGTGTTTTACTACTTAATTTTTCTACAGGAACGTCAAAATGTTCTGCGACCAATTTAGCAATATTCTCTACGGAAATACCTCTGTGTACCTGAGTGACAAATTTTTGGATTATTTCTTTAGCTAAGTCAATGTCAATATCTCTGTTATTAAGATTGGCTTGAGCCAATAAAGAGATCATAACACCTTCTAATTCTCTGATATTGTTTTTAATATTAAAGCAAATATATTCTAGGACATTCTTTGGTACATTCTCAGCGTCGCTACCCATTTTATGTTGAATGATCGCTAATCTTGTCTCAAAGTCTGGAGATTTAAGATCTGCAGTCAAACCCCACTTAAATCTATTAATAAGTCTTTCACTGACTCCTTCTAGATCTTTTGGAGGGCGATCAGAGGTCAAAATTATCTGCTTACCTGTCTGCTGTAATTGATTAAATATACTAAAGAATATATCTTGTGTTTTTTCTCTACCTGCTAAAAACTGAATATCATCAACTATTAAAGTATCTATTAATTTGTAATAGTTATTTAAATCTTCCATATTTCCATTTCTGATTGCTGACACAATCTGATTGGTAAATCCTTCAGTAGACAAGTATAAAACATTATGGTCAGGATCATTTTTAATGATCTCATTGCCTATGGCATGTGCCAGATGCGTTTTACCCAATCCTACATCACCAAATAAAACGAGAGGGTTGAATGCGGTTTTACCTGGCTTCTTGCTGATGGATATTCCAGCTGATCTACCTAGTCTATTACAATCACCTTCTACATAGTTATCAAAGGTGTAATGAGGAATTAAGTTATGTTGAATTTTGGTCTTTTTTAGACCAGGTATTATGAAAGGATTTTTTATATCTTTTGAAGAGAAAGTTTCTCTATTGGGTGTGTTTAAATTATCAAGTACGATTTTATATTCGAGTTGTCCTTGAGGTCCTAAAACTTGATATACTGTTTTCTTAAGGGTATTTAAAAAATGCTCTTCTATATAATCATAAAAGAATCTATTAGGAACTTGTATAGTAAGAATATTGTCTTCAAATTTTATGGCTTTTATTGGTCTAAACCAAGTGTTAAAACTTTTCTCAGCTATATTGGATTTTATAGTAGACAGACACTTTTCCCAAATAGACACATGCGATTCTATCATTCACTACTGTTTTAAAAATGTAATTGTAAAAACTTAGGTTCCCGGGAAACACTTTATCGATTAGGGGGATTATGTTTTTAGGGGTGACAAATATTGAAAAAATAACCTGTTGCGCAAAGCTTGTGATTGAGTTTTTTTAAAAAAATACATAAACGGTAAACTGGTTTTATTCGAAAAAATAAATGGCAAAAAATTGTAATGTGTAAGGAACAACACATCTACATTTTATAAATATGTATTTACGATTATTTATAAAAGCCTAGTTTTGACACAATCTATTTTATCAAAGTATTTTTACAAGTCATGCATTTGTTTTTCTTATTTTTCTCAAAGTAAACATCAATTCTTCCCAATAATATTCCGCCCCATCCCGCTTGAGTAACGATCACTTCGTTTCCACTTTTGTTTCTTCTGATATCTGGACTTCTCATGAAGGTATGTGTATGACCACCTAATATCATATCTATATCATTGGTGTTTTGTGCTAAAAGGACATCAGATACTTTTGCGCTATTGTAATTATATCCTAAATGCGATAGACAAATAACATAATCACATTTTTTTTCTTTTTTGAGAATGGCTGCATTCTCTTGTGCATGTAATATTGGATCTAAATATTGCGTCTCTTTGTACAATGAATCAGGTACCAAACCATCTAAGGCAATACCTACTCCGATGACTCCGATTTTAATGCCGCCTATTTCAAATACTTTGTGTTTCTGCGTTTTATTGTGAAGGATAGTGTTGTCAAAATTATAATTACTGATGATGAAAGGAAAGTTGGCATGTTTCAGTTGTTTATCAAAGCCATCAATTCCAGCATCAAAATCATGATTGCCAATTGTAGAGGCATCATAACCCATTTTACTCATTAATTTGATTTCTAATTCCCCTCCAAAAAAATTAAAATAGGGTGTGCCTTGAAATATATCTCCACTGTCAAACAAAAGCACATTTTGTTCTTGACCTTTAATTTTTTCAATCAGCTTTGCTCTTTTAGCCGCGCCACCCATTCCTGCATTTCTTCCGCCATCCATCGGAAAAGGATCAATACGACTGTGCACATCATTGGTATGCAATATTGTAATTTTAGTCAAATCGGGTTCATCATGAAAAGCATTCAGAGGAAACTGAGCGCTCGCCAATAAAAAACTACCTGATAATGTGGTTTTAATAAATGATCTTCTCCGTTGCATTAAAAGATTCTTTTAGAATTATCAATAAATATTTCCTCTCCTTCTTCACTCAACTTACTTAAGCGATTAATAATAATATCCCTAATGAAAAAACCGAGATTCTCTTGTTCTATATCTTTAAAATTACCAGCCTTGTCTCCACCATTGGCAACATAATCTGGCATGGCTATTCTATATGTTTTATCTAATTCTAATGGCTTGTCATTGACTTTAATGTCCATAGCTTTTTCATCATCGATTTTGAAACTAAAACCTTTGCTAATTGGCCAGCCACCATATTGAGCCATGCCATTTGCCATTTTTTGAATGATTGACCCTTTGACTTCTAAAATGACAAGCATATTGTCAAAAGGCATCAGTTCAAAAATCTCTCCTTTTGTTAAAGGACCTTTTGCAATACTGGGTACTCGTAATCCGCCATAATTTTGAATGGCGAAATCAATTTTTGTTTTACTGAGACTTTCAGCTTCCGCTTTGAGCATATCACAAAACCAATTGCCAAGATTTGAATTGGGTTTAGATTTGACGAGATCCTCAGGCAGGAGCCCCACAACAATATTCATTTCTTTATTAAGATCCTCTCGGTAAGGTTTAATAAAGTCATCTATGCCCTCATCCTCAGCTAGACTATCGTCATTTTCTATGTAATTGACATCAGCATCAGAAAGATGTTGTATGTTGGAATTGCATGCGGTTAGCAGAACCAGCCATACTGTTCCCCAAAAAAAAATCTTTTTTCTAAACATTCAATATAATTTTTGCTTCTTCTTTAATGCCTTGAATGGCTATGTTCAAAGGATCTTTACCATACGAACTGAGTTGGCTCATTAGACCATTAGCGAGTACATCTGCATTGTCCGTTGCATTGTATTCTTTGGCCTTGTTTATTATTAAACTTATGATATCATTTTTAGATAGTGTTAAAATTTCCCAGAGCTTGCGACTTGTGTAAAGTTGTTGTGCCATATTATGTTCAAATTCTTTTTGAACAGAAATGACCATGACGTTTTTTAATTCAGTAACCGTCATGTCTCGCGTTTTTAATCTCAGTATTAAATTAGAAATACTTATTCTTTCGCAAAACAATAACAATCGTTCATATGCTTGTAATTTTAAAGGAATAGCATTTTTAGAGTACTTAGAGCTTAGTTCTAGTGTTTTAAGCTCATATTGACTATTTAAATATTGCTTGAGTAATAAATAACTCGTTGCAAAAACTATAAGTGCGGGTATAGTATATTTTAATATTTCGAAGAAACTTTCTGCCATTTTTTAAAAGTTTAAAAACTTATTGTTGTAGTCTACCGTTAACATTTATACTTTTGGTATCAATTGACACCTAAGTTCAATAAATGTATAGTTTTTAAAGCATTGTATTAAATATTTATCATGCAAGAATTAAAGTCTACAAGCCAATCACCGATAAGACTCACAGATGGTGCGGTAAAGCAACTCACAAGACTCTATGAAGAGAAGCACGTTCCTGAAGGTCATGGATTGCGTGTAGGTATCAAAGGAGGAGGCTGCTCAGGATTTTCATATGTGTTAGGATTCGATGAAAAGACAGATAAAGACCAAGAATTTGAGATTAATGGTATTACTGTTTATATGGAAAAAGCGCATGGTTTGTATTTATTAGGAATGGAAATAGATTGGTTAGATGGTCTTAATAACCGCGGTTTTATATTTAACAATCCTAATGCAGAGGAAACTTGCGGCTGTGGCACGAGTTTTAGTGCGTAATTCTTTTAAAATTTATTTTTTTCGATCCGGACGGTCATATCTTAGAATGCTCTTCCGTAAGTATTTTATACATATCTATCCCACAATCAATGGGTCCTGAGGCATTTAGCAATAAAATATCATGTTTTTTAGATGATAACCCAACCATTTAGTTAAGTTTAAAGTCTTAATAGTTAACGAAGGCTTAAAAATGTGTTAATACTCCCCAGTAGAAATTAAGTTGTCTTTGCGCTTTGCGAATTATTTTCAAATAAGGAACTACTATTTTTGTTGAAACATAGTCATCTAAGGCTATATATTCATTGTAAGGTGCCTAAGCATGGGCATTACGCATTAGTAAAACAACTATTAATTTTATACACATGATTTTTATATCAATTGAAGTTTCAAAATTAAATTTGGTACGAATGATAAATTCAAAATGTGAATTTTGTCAAATTTAATTTGACATAGCATTTTGAAAAAATACATATTCAATAAGTAAAAATTAACAATATATTAATATAATTGCTTTTTAATACCGATCTTTTTAGACCTTTGGAAGGGATGTAACGATAAATTTTCAATCTGAACAATTTAAAATCACATTAAAAAGAAAGGTATATACTTTTTCGAATCATTAAACTAAACAAAGTTAACATGAAAAAACTCTCACTTCTTTTGTTTATGTTTTTCTGTGTTGTCGGTATGACAGTAGCTCAGAGAACCATAACAGGAACAGTAACTGATGTTGGTGGCGAATCACTAATCGGTGCGAATGTCCTTGCTAAAGGATCAACATTGGGAACAATCACAGACATTGATGGTAATTTTTCACTATCAGTACCAGAAGGTGCTTCAACATTAATAATCTCATACACAGGTTATGAGACTATGGAAGTAGATGTGACAAACACCAACAATCTTGTAATAGCTATTTCTGAAGGTAGAATCCTTGAGGAAATTGTTGTTACAGCAGGTGGACTTGAAAAAAACAAGGCCAGACTCGGATATGCCATCCAAAATGTAGATGCTGATGATTTGGTCGCAGCGCGTGAAACAAATCTTGTAAATGCACTAAATTCGAAAGCAGCAGGTGTTTCAGTGGTAAGCTCTTCAGGCTCTCCAGGGGCTTCTGCTAATATCAGAATTAGAGGTAGTGTATCAATTAATGGTACAAATAGCCCATTATTTGTGGTGGATGGCGTGCCAATTGACAACTCTGAGATTGGAAACGATGTAGGTGGTGTTGATCAATCCAATAGAGGTATTGATTTAAATCCAAATGACATTGCTGAAATGACTGTACTTAAAGGTCCATCAGCAACAGCGCTTTATGGTGTAAGAGCTGCAAATGGAGCTATCATAATTACAACTAAAAAAGGTGTCGCTGGAGAACCTAAAGTTTCTATTTCAGCAGGCTATACTGTTGATAAAGTAAATCAATTAAATGAAAGACAGTCAATATATGCACAAGGGGCTCCTTCTAATGGCGCACCTGCATATTTAGGTCCTGAAACAGCTAATGGTTTCAGTTGGGGGCCTTTAATTTCAGACTTAGAGTTTGATGGTGCAACAGATTATGATTTTGACCAAGGAGGTAGATTAGTGCCAGCTGGAACTGGAAATGGTGTTGCGGCAAGAGCTTATGATCCTTATGATTTTTTCAGATCAGGAAATACATATGATTTAAATGCTTCTGTATCAGGAGGTACTGAGTCTTTGACATATTATGTGTCTGCAGGAAGATTATCATCTACAGGAGTTGTTCCTAATGCAACTTTTGATAGAAATACTTTTAGAATGAATCTTGGAACTAACGTTTCAGAAAAGTTAGAAGTAGGTATGGGGCTTAATTTTATCCAATCTGGAGGTTATAGAATTCAGAGAGGATCAAATGTTAAAGGTGTAATGTTAGGTTTACTTAGAAACACACCAACTTTTGATACTGGAAACGGATTAGTAGGTCAAGCAGCTGCAGATGATCCTTCAACTTACTTGAGACCAGATGGTTCTCAAAGATCTTACAGATCAGGAATTTATGATAGTCCTTACTGGACGGTTAATAAGAATCCATCGACAGATGATGTAAACAGACTTATTGGTAACATGTTCTTTAAATATGACATTGCCAACAATATTACAGCTACATATAAAATAGGTGTTGATAATTATACTGACAGAAGAAATTCTGCAATTGATATCAATCCAGGTAGAGATGTTGGATCTGTTTCTCAGGCTGTTTTAACAAACAGAGATATTAATCAGGATTTATTCTTTACAATAAATCAACCCGTATCAGATGCTTTTGAAATTAGTGCAAACTTGGGTGTTAATGCATATGATCACAGATACATAGCTCAACAAACAGACGGTACTACTTTGGCGGCACCTAACTTTTATCACATAAGCAATGCTTCCGATCTACAAGGATTTGAAACATTTGCTACAAAGAGACTTTTTGGTGCTTATGCTACAGTAGATTTAGCATACGATAATTATTTATTTACCAATTTAACTTTTAGAAACGATTGGTCTTCAATTTTACCTTCAGATGCTAATACATTTCAATCTTACTCTGCGAGTTTAGGTTTTGCATTCACTGAGGCCTTAGATATGTCAGGAGGCTTATTAGATTATGGTAAAGTAAGAGCATCAATTGGAAAAGTAGGTAATGATGGAGGAGATGCATTTATTTATTCAACTACCAATTACTTGAATTCTGCATTTATTGGAGGAGATGGATTTATTGATGGGAATACATTCCCTAATTATGGAACTAATGCATTTGAAAGAGATATACTTCTGGGTAACCCAACATTAAGACCTGAGAAGACAACAACTTGGGAAGTGGGTGCTGAATTGAAATTCTTGAAAGGTAGATTAGGCCTTGATTTAAATTACTTTGATTCAAAATCTGAAGATCAAATTATTGCTGTTGATTTATCTGCTGCTACAGGTTTTACAAATTCAGTTGAAAACGCAGGTGTGATTACGAATAAAGGATGGGAAGTTGTGTTAGATGGTACGCCAGTGAGAAAGAGTAATTTTTCTTGGGATGTTGCTTTGAATTTCACAGCTATGGAAACAACTGTAGAGTCATTGAAAGAAGGTATAGATGATATTGCTTTAGATGGATTTACTTCAACTTCAGTAGATGTTGTTCCTGGACAACCATTCTCAGTTATATATGGAACTGGTTTCGAAAGAAATGATGCAGGTGATGTAGTTATTGGAAGCGATGGTTTTCCATTAGTTGATCCAACAAGAAGAGCATTAGGTGATCCTAATCCAGATTGGACTTTAGGGTTTAATAACACTTTGAGATTTGGAAATATTTCCGTAGGTGCTTTATTTGATATAAGATCAGGTGGAGATGTATGGTGTGGTACTTGTGGTATCATTAACTACTTTGGAACTTCTAAATTGTCTGCTGATGAAAGAGATGATGTTGTTGTTTTTGAAGGTGTTCAAAATACGGGTACTGCAGATGAGCCTGTCTATGTTGCAAACGAAACAGCTGTGGCTTTAGCTGATCCTAACGGTGGATTGGGTAGTTACTACAGAGTGAGATATGGATTTGGTGGTATATCAGAAATGAATATTCATGACGCATCATGGGTGAGATTGAGAAACGTTAGTGTAGGATATACACTTCCAGCGACTATGTTTGAAAATTCATCTATAGGAGGAATAAATATCTCATTATCTGCTAGAAACCTTTGGTTAAGTACTGATTATCCAGGTGTAGATCCTGAAACAAACTTAACAGGAGCATCAAATGGATTCGGACTTGACTATTTCAATATGCCGAATACGAAAAGTTATTCAGCCACTGTGAAATTGGACTTTTAATTAAATCAAAAATTTAAAATAACATGAAATTATTTAAATATATATTCATCGTTTTACTAGGATTTATCACTTTTTCTTGTGGAGATTTAGCCGAGGTAAATGATGATCCATCAAGGTTAAGTGAAGTTGATCTGAACTTGCTGCTACCTGAAGTTTTGGCTCAGGGTGCAAACAACCTAGGGTACAATCCGTACAGAGTTGCGGGTATTATTATGCAACAATTAAGAGGATTGGATGCACAGCAATTAGCATACAACGATTATATTGCTGGAGAAGATGCTATGAATAACTATTGGAGAACGGGTCTATACGCTGGTGTACTAAAAAGTGCAAGAGTTTTAATCGATCAGGCGGATGCTGAAGGCAATCCATTTTATTCTGGTGTTGCTAAAATTATGTATGCTTCACAATTAGGTGACGCTACTTCAATGTTTGGAAATATGCCAAACACTCAGGCATTAAAAGGTTTAGAATTTCCTAAACCTGTATATGATTCTCAACAAGATATCTATACTGCAGTATTGGCTATGCTAGATCAAGCTATTGCTGATTTAAGTTCGGCTGAAGCTATTTCAGTTGGAGGTGATATTATTTTTGGAGGTGATAATGCTTCATGGATTGCTACTGCTAATGCATTTAAAGCAAGATATCTAATGCATCAAGTGAAAAGAATTTCAGGAAATGCAGCTTCTGCTATTGCAGCAGCAGATCAAGCTATGACTTCAAATGGTGGTAACCCTAGTTTCCCGTTTGAGACATCTCAAACGGCTAATAATCCATTAGCGGCATTTGGTCAAGAGAGACCAAATACATTGGGATTTGATACAAGATTTGCAGCAATGCTGGCGGATGATCCTAGATTAGGAAATTATACAATAGAAAAAGAAGGTGTTCAATTGTATTTCGACTTGGGTAACGCAGATTTAGTGTGGGCTCAAGATGATTCTGCAATGCCGTTAATTACGTATACTGAAATGTTGTTTATCAAAGCAGAAGCGACTGCAATGAATGGTGGAGATGCTACTTCATTATTAGCTGATGCGGTAAGATCAAATATGGAATTAAATGGAGTGGCTCCAGCAGATGCAGATGCCTACATTTCTGGTTTAGGAGCAGCAAATGTTGAAAACATTGTTACTGAAGCTTATAAAGCATACTATGGCTACAATTTCTTACAAACTTGGACAAATTACAGAAGAACTGGATTTCCTGCATTGACACCGTCAGCAGATGCAAGTCCTTCTTTTGATCCATCTGGAATTGTACCTCAAAGGTTCTTATATGTGGATAGTGAGGCACAAACAAACTCTGAAAACGTTGAAGCTGCAAAAGCAGCTCAAGGTGGAGCTTTACTTGATGCACCTTTATGGGCATTTGAATAAAAATGAATATTAAACCCGAGGCTATAGTCTCGGGTTTTAAAGTTTAATAATGAAATCAATATTAGCTTACATATTATTTTTAGGATTTGCTGGGATTTGTTTTGGACAGAACGCAGAGGGCTATTTAAGTCGTTTGTCAGAAGTACAAATAATCAAAAATACTAACCCTAGTAAAGCAAATAAAGATGATATATTTTTTCTTGAAGGTGTGTGGCACCCAGGTGTTATACATATTCAAAATGGTAAAGATTTTGAATTAAAAGAAATCAGATTAAATCTTACTTCTGGAAAATATGAAATTCAACTAAATGAAAGAGTTTTTGAAATTGATGATCAGCAAATATCTCATGTAACTATTGACGCTATTGTTGAAAATTATTTTATCAAAAATAATTTTGTCGTTGAATTAGATGATGAAAATTTATCAAAACTTATTTTGTTAGTTGATGGTGACTTTAATTTATATAAGAGTATTCAAGTGAATGAAGTCAGCTCCAGCTATAATCCAGTTTTAGATTCAGGGAGTAAAACTAAAATTAAGGTTTCAGAAGCATTTATCTTTTCTAATGAAGATGATTACTGTCTTATTCCGTCAGGAAACAAAAAGGCTCGAAAGTTAATATCTAAAATAAAAGGGGTTGATGCTATTTTAAATAAGCGAAAAATTGATTTTAAAAGTGAAGAAGATCTAATTGATCTTTTTAATTTAATAAATAAAAAAAAATAAAATAATATGAGATTCATAAAAAATCTTAGTTGTCTTCTTTTTGCAGCAATAGCTATTTTCTGCGTTGGTTGCGTCGGAGACGATTTCCCTGGGACTGATTACCCAGATAACGCTTTTACAGTAGGCGGTACAGCAGTGTCAGCGCTTAATGTTGTTGGTGATTTTGATATTGGAAAAGCAGATGAACAATCTGTTTCTTATAAAATTAATGTATTGGGAGAAGAAATTAATGGCGTAGATGTAATCATCACGCACCCCAATGGTATGTCCGGTAGCTTAGGCACGAGCACATCATTCCCTGCAGTAAGAACAGTAAGTCTTAATGACGCATTGAATGCAACTGGAGTTGCCTTAGACGATGTTGAGGTTGCAGATATGTGGACTGTGGATTATGTTACAGATGGCAAAGTTTGGACTAGTTTTAAAATTAATACCGTCACAACATTTAAGTCAGCTTTAGCAGGTTTTATGACAGGCACGGCTACAGTTACCAATCAAGGTGCTGGTATTGGCTGGGATGATTGTGAAGGAGAAACTTGGACTGGTGCTGTTGAGTTTAGAAGACAACAACTTTTACCTGATGATGATGGAGAATATATGGTCTATACACAGAAAGAAGATGGCGCTGAATTTATTGAAGATATGTCTTTTGGTGCTTTTTACCCTTGTTATGATGCAGATGGTACTTCAGTTCCTTTAGGTGATTTGAGATTGATTGATATAGATAACAAATTATCATTTTCTGGTGCATCTCAGTGGGGAGAGGTTTATTCAATATCAGGCGTTTCAACTGACGGACCTGTTTTATCATTTAGTTGGACAAACGACTATGGTGAAGGTGCAGATATTGTTTTAACTAGAGATGATGGTGAAGACTGGCCAGATCTTAACTAAGAATATTAGTTTGAAATATATAAAAGGGAATCTCTTAATCGAGGTTCCCTTTTTTTGTTTGTAAAATATTCTTCCCCTTTATTCTGCCTATTTTAAAACAAAATATAGGTATCAATAGAAGCCGTACTATTAGTCTGTATAGTAGTCATGCTTTGGGGTTTAGAGAATATAGTTTGACGTAGTTCATGCATACAGACCATAGAACACCATTCTGAAGTATGCGTTCACCACGTCGATTTTCTAGATCAATGTATCACTCTAGTATTTTCAGATCCTGTAAGTCCTCAACAAAATGGGAGATATGAAAGAATGCAGATTTAAAGGCTCAATGTGGACATAGACATATTAAGCACCTTAAGTAAGCAAGAAACTTTAACTGATGTCATTATAGCAGAATACTACAAAGTAATACCTCATGATTCACTTAATTTGAAAACCCCTACAGATGTGTATGTAAATTCAAATAAAAATATTCAGAAAAGAAAAAGTCTTTTGAATATACCCTACAATATAAAGTAACTAACGTATCTATCAATGGAGCTGCTAGATGGTGTGTACATACATTTGGTGTTTATATCTAGCGCAGAGATAGGTAGATGATGTATAGGAGCAGAGAAAATAGGTAACGGTATTTGGAATGTCTATTATCGTGACGTACTTTTGAAATGTATAGTTAAATATTTAATAGACCACAATCAAACATACTTGCAGATTCAGAAACAAAAGTGAAAACTATGTTCTTTGCAATTCATAAAATAAAATGAGTGAAACATAGGCAATATTGATGATGGCTATAAAGGAGCTTCTTGTTGAAAGACTGCCAGATTTTTTAAGCAATTGTGTGTGTTCATAATTAGAACAACGGAATACCTGCAGAAGGCCGTATGATTTGATATTAACATGCGATTTCAATGAATTATATACTTATAATCTAAAAAGGACTCATGTTTATTATGCGTCTCATAGACTTAAAACAAGTTAACACTCAAAGGAAAGAAAGACAATGATTGTTTATACGACTAAATATTAATAAGCAAAACACTCTTAGTTTGAAAAAAGATATTAGAAAAAAAAAGGAAAAAAGGATTCCATACTACTCTTGTCCTCCAGATATGAACTTACGTGAATGGCAAATCGCCCTGCGTAAACAATATGCTGAAAGAAACGATTTTCTGGTCAGTAAAATGGGCACAGAACCCGTGTGGGCAGATTATCTTGTCAAAAACCCCAAACATAACAGTCAATACAGAGTTGCATTAAGGAGTGAAGGCATTGGTGTGAATTTTTGCACATGTGCTGATTTTCGCACAAATACACTTGGTACCTGCAAACACATTGAAGCGGTCCTTGCATTTGTGAGAACTAAGCAAAAATTAAAAAAGCATTTAAAGGTGCCTTACGAACCTTCCCATAATTCAATATACCTACAGTACGGTAGAGAGCAACATGTTGTGGTCAGACTGGGGTCAGAGGCCAGTTCTAAACTTAAAAAGGAAGTTGCTACTTACCTTGATCCTAAAGGTCGCTTTCTGCCCTCTAAGTTTATAGAGTTTCCAAAATTTTTGGAAAAAGTTCAAGCTATTGATACTCAAATTCAAATAAAAGAGGATGCTATTCAATTTATAATTGATAAACGAGAAGCTGAGCAACGACGAGCACTAGTAAAAAGGCATAGAAGACGGTGGAAGTCTTATTTTGACTCATTTTTAAAAATTCGGCCCTATCTGTATCAATCTATAGGTATTTGGAAGGCGGTAGAATGTGGCAGATGTTTACTCGCTGATGAGATGGGACTTGGAAAAACAATTCAGGCAATTGCAGCAGCAGCAATTTTAGAAAGAGAATTGAATATTAAAAAGGTTCTTGTCATTTGTCCAACAAGTTTGAAATATCAATGGCAATCTGAGATTCATAAATTTACAGATTTATCTACACATGTTATTACAGGGAATAAGCTAAAACGTCGTGACACATATTCTAAAAACCAAGACTTCTTTAACATAATCTCGCATCATCTCTCATATTATGACGTGGAAGAACTTATTAACTTAAATCCAGATTTAATTATTCTAGATGAAGCCCAACGAATCAAAAACTGGAGTACAAAAATGTCACGTAGTATAAAGCGAATACCTTCTCGCTACGCATTTGTATTAACTGGCACACCACTAGAAAATAAGATAGAGGAATTATATTCTATTTTACAATTTACGAATCCATACATCTTGCCACCAGTATTCGAGTTTTTACATCGACATCGGATTACAGATGAATTAGGAAAAGTAATTGGATATAAAAATATGCATGAGATTAGATCTCAATTAGAACCTATCATGGTAAGACGAAAAAAGGCCGAAGTATTAAAAGAATTGCCTGAACGCTCTGTACAAAACATCTTTTTACGGCCAACAAAAGAGCAGTTGGACATTCATGACGAGTATGCCAATAGTTTAACAAGAATCGTACACAAATGGCGAAAGTATGGCTTTTTAAGTGAGGAAGATAGATTGCGGATGATGAGCTTAATGCAAAAAATGCGTATGGTAGCCGATAGTACTTATTTGATAGATCAAATGCAAGATCGATATGATACTAAATTGGAAGAAATTCAAAATTTAATTCATGAGATTTTAAGCATCGAAGATAACAAAGTGGTGCTTTTTAGTGAATGGTTAAATATGCATCATCTGATCATCGAGACCTTAAAAGAGGAGTCGATAAACTATGAATTTTTAAATGGTTCTGTTGCTAGTCATAAAAGAGGGGAAATGGTAGAGCGATTTCAGAATGATCCTGATTGCCGAGTGTTTTTATCAACTGACGCTGGAGGTACAGGACTTAACCTGCAAGCTGCAAGCCACTTAATTAATGTGGATTTACCGTGGAATCCTGCAAAACTAGAACAAAGAATAGCTCGGATTCACCGCATTGGTCAGCTAAAACATGTTCAAATTATTAACCTTATTTCACTTGATACGATAGAATATAAAATGCTGGATAGGCTTAGTTTCAAAGCGAATATGGCAGCTGGAATATTAGATGATGGTGCGGATAAAATATTTATGAGTGATAAGTCTATGCAAAAATTTATTGATCAAATAGAGACATACATTGAAGTAGACAAAGAGGCAACGGATAGTGTGTCTCATTCTTCTGATGACTTTGAACCGAAGTTAAATAAAGGCTCAAAGAGTATAGAAGAACAGTTGATCGAAGAAGTAACTCAAGATGAAGAAGACCAAAAATTAAAACAGGGTTCTTCAACAAGAGGTTCGGAAGATCTTATTGCTAGTGGAATTCAGTTTTTTTCAAATTTGGTCGAGAGCTTACAAGATGAAGACCAAACGAATAAACTGGTAAGTCAATTTGTGAAAAAAGAGGGCGATAAAACATTTATACAGATTCCTGTTGAGAGTAAAGATGTGGTTGCTAAATTTGTAAATTTAGCAAAGCAATTACTCAAGCATAAATGAAACAAGAATTAAGTCAAGAGCAAGACAATGCAATAAAAGAGGAAGGCCTGAGAATACTGGTCTTAGCAGGTGCAGGGGCAGGCAAAACGAGGACAATTTTAGAGAAAATCATTTATCTCATTAAGGAAAAACAAGTGAAGCCATATGAAATTATGGCGATAACGTTCACAAAAAATGCTGCCAATGAAATGATTGATCGCTTATTAATTGGGGCAGATTCATCAGGCGATTATCAATCATTTATAGAAGCTGAAAAGACGACGGCTGCAGATATAAAATTGAGACGCTTACAAGAAAAAAAGAAACATAAGTGGATCAATCAATTAACCATTCGTACATTTCACAGCTTGTGTTATACGATCTTGCGCAATTATGGAGCTAAAGAATTTGATAATAAATTCAAGCTTCTTGCTGATACATCTGCACAAGCAGAAGCCCAATTTCGAAATATTTCAGCTGATGAGTCTCAATATGAGATTCTTCATCGCTTGTTGATAGACCAATGTAAAGATCGCTCATTTCTACTGCACTTTAAGCGATTCATCCTAGATTATATGGTAGATCGGATTCATCTTCCACAAAAGGCTAATTTAGAACAATTCCCTAACGGTAAATATTACACTAGCTTACGCGGAGAGAAGGTCAGATCCAAATCGGAGCAATACATCTGTGACTGGTTGTATCGACATTCGATTGACTATCAGTATGAACCAGAGTTGCATATTGACAATGTTACGTTTAGGCCTGATTTCTTTATTCCTCAGGCCAATCTCTTTATTGAACATGTCAGTAAACTTAGTGCATCGATGGATGGCAAGGAACGCTTGTTTGTTAAAGGCGGACGTACTTTTGCAAAGACCTTCGAATTCATGATGCGCGATAGTAATATTATCAACAATGCCTTATCTAAAATTGTCAAAAAGCGATTACCAAGCAACTTTGAGGAAATCGTAGCCTTGAATTATGAAGAAGAGATGAAGGGTAGACACGCTGAAGTTCGAAATTTTCTTAGGCAGGTTATCAGAGTATTAGAAATTTGTCAATCAGACAGAATAAATATTTCTGAATTAAAAGGTGCATTAAAAAATGAACCACATGAGCGCATTAGAATGTTCTATGATTGTTGTTTGCCCCTTGTATCTACTTATTATGACTACTGTACAAATAAGTCGTATCTGGATTTTAACCAGTTGATGGACCGAGCCACTCTCTTATTGAGGAATCATGAGGATGTTGCACAAAAGATGCACCAGCAATATAAATATGTTTTGGTAGACGAATTTCAAGATGTAAATCAAATCCAAATCGAATTTATAAAAGTCATGATGAACCCTGCTGCACAACTTTTTTGTGTAGGTGACGATTGGCAAAGTATATATGGATTTCGCGGCTCTGACATCAAGTATATTGTTGAATTTAAGCGGTTTTTTAAAGATGGGAAAGTGTTTACCTTATCGACAAATTACCGGAGTAATGACCAGATTGTAGGAGCGAGCAATCAAGTCATTTCAAACAATAATTACCAAAGTAAAAAGAAGATCAAAGCGTTTTCGAAGTCGAATCGTAAAATACAAGTCTATGCAGGCACAGATTTGCAAGACACTGTCTTTTATATGATTCAAGAAATAAAAGCTTTATTAATAAAGGGATTATTAGGAGATGATATTCTCATTCTTTACCGAAGGTCTAAAATGTTTGCGCCTTTCAAGACAGCCTTATTTAAAGAAAACATTAAGGTCAATGCAAGGACGATACATGCTTCCAAAGGTTTGGAATCTAAAGTTGTATTTATCATTGGTTTGACAGAAGGGTATGGAGGATTTCCAGATATTTGGATGGGTGATCGAATTTATCAAGTCGTCAGACCTGTGAAATACGACATACTTATGGAAGAAGAACGACGCTTGTTCTATGTCGCGCTGACCCGAGCTAAAGAACATTTATATTTGATCACAGAGCTAGGCGTAGAAAGTTCTTTTATTGATGAAATCCCTTTGCAGTTTAAAGTCTATTATTCATCTAATTTGGCTGTAGCTCAACAGGGTACCATCAAGTGTGGTTCCTGTCATTTTCAATTGGATGCCTTATTTAGGTTTTGCCCAAATTGTGGAGAAGAGAAGAGTAGTTAGACGATGATTTTTGTGGATTGGGGATTAGAAATGCTTGCAATGATTATTAATAATCAACAAGCATTGATTCAAATATTTAATTTAAAGGACATACATGTATGATTTTAAATATGACACCTACTAACAAAAGGAACAGTTATAACATTTTTCGCAGGCTACGGGTTCTGTTTGAGTAATGCTTTTGTAAGTCCAAAAAAATTCTTAACAGTTTCTGGATTTCGCAATAAATTTTATACATTTTGCCCTTCTGCTTTTTCCAAGTATTTGGCGAATGTAATCCATAGAGTCGACATTTTTGAAAATAAGGGGCAGTACATGTTCGTAAAGCGGTACATGTTCGTAAACTTGTCTTTTGCAAACAATGGATTCAGTCAGGGTTGGTAATTAGCGTCTACTTTTGATTTAAAGATTTATCAACATATAATCCATACAATTCTCTTGAAGAAAAGGAATTTAAATTAAAGCCAATAAACGCAAATTTAAGTTGGATGTTTCAATACATAACTTTACCAGAATTTCATTGGTAATAATCATAAAAAAAGAGCCTGCGATAAATCACAGACTCCATTTATATCTAACTCAAGCTCGAAGCTTTCTTACATGTGCTTTATGATTTCATCACCAAATTCAGAACACTTTACAAGCGTGGAGTTTTTCATTAATCTTTCAAAATCATAAGTAACTGTCTTAGCTTTAATAGCTCCTTTAAGTCCTTTTTCAATTATTCTGCCAACTTTATTCCATCCCATGTACTCAAACATCATCACACCAGAAAGTATAACAGAACTTGGATTTACTTTGTCTTGCCCAGCATATTTTGGAGCCGTACCATGTGTAGCTTCAAAAACAGCAATCCCAGACTCATAGTTAATATTTGCTCCTGGGGCAATTCCAATGCCTCCGACAGCTGCAGCTAAAGCATCTGAGATATAGTCACCATTTAGATTTAAAGTAGCTATAACGTCGTATTCTGCTGGTCTTAATAATATTTGTTGAAGGAATGCATCAGCAATAACATCTTTGATAACAATATCTCTATCCTTATACTTGATAACTTGCCATGGTCCACCGTCAATTTCTTGGCCACCAAACTCTTTTTTAGCCAATTGGTAACCCCATTCTTTAAATTTACCTTCTGTAAATTTCATGATGTTGCCTTTATGTACTAAAGTCACAGACTTGGCTTTTTTATTTTTAATGGCAGCTTTGATAGCCGCACGTACAAGCCTTTCAGTACCTTCTAATGACACAGGTTTAACACCGATTGAAGCTGTTTTAGGAAATCTTATTCCCGTTACCCCCATTTCATTAATTAAAAAGGATTTGACTTTTTCATTTTCAGCAGTACCATGCATATATTCAATACCTGCATATATATCTTCAGTGTTTTCTCTGAATATGGTCATATTCACCAATCCTGGCTTTTTAACAGGAGAGGGTACTCCTCTGTACCATTTTACAGGTCTGACACAAGCATATAAATCTAATCTTTGTCTGATAGCCACATTTAATGATCTAAAACCTCCACCTACTGGTGTGGTTAAAGGTCCTTTGATTGCAACCAAATGATCTTTGATAGAATCTGTTGTTTCTTTAGGTAACCAATCTCCAGTTCTTCTAGAATTGGCCTTCTCACCTGCATATATTTCTTTCCAGTGTATTTTTCTATCTCCTGCATATGCCTTTTCGACTGCAGCATCAAATACTTTTTGAGCAGCTGCCCAAATATCTGGTCCGATACCATCTCCTTCAATAAATGGGATAATGGGATCTTTGGGAACTGTTAGTTTTCCTCTTTTACTAATAGTAATTTTTGTACCACTCATTTTTAGTTAAGTTTTTGCTTTAATGGAGGGCAAATGTATAAAAAAGAGGGGTTTTATGCATTATTTAGTGGTAAAATGAGCTTAATTAATGGGTCATTTGTTCAAATTTAGCTTTTGAATCGATAAAAACAGATATAAATCTTTAAAAACTTGAACTAAAAATTAAGAGTTTATAGCTAATATTTTTTAAATTTTAAACATTACAAGAAAAGCATATGTCACTCTTTTTCTCCTACTTGATCTTACCTTTAACCATATTCCTGGTATCAATAAATATTTACTTTAGGCTCAAAATCATTAAGAATTACAAATATCTCAGTAAAAAGAACCCTAACATTGAGCCAGGTTTAATATTTGATAAATCAAAAGATGAAGCATTTATAAATGAGCACTATCCTGAAAATGCAGCTGAATTGATTGCTTTCACTAAACACATCAAAAATTTGATTTTAGTTTGTATATTAGGTTTTGCTGTAATTCTCTCAATATTTCTGTACGTTTACTTTTCTAAGACCTAAATTTATAGGTCATATTTTCGAAAAAACTGACATTACCCAAGAATGATTAAAGTTGGACTTTTTGGATATGGACATTTAGGAAAAATTCATTTCAAATGTTTGAAAAATACCCCTTTCCAACTGGTAGGTATTTATGATCCTATTCTCAATATCTCAGCTATTGATAATACAAAAGTTTTCAATGAACATAAATCTCTGATATCCCAATGTGATGCCTGTATTATTGCATCAACAACTAAGTCGCATTACCGATTGGCAATGGAAGTGATTGAAGCCCAAAAACATCTTTTCATTGAAAAACCAATGACAAGTACTTTAAATCAATCAAAAAAACTTGTTAAGGCCATAAGCAATTATCAGGAATTGATCACACAAGTAGGTTTTGTTGAAAGGTATAATCCAGCTGTAAAGTACCTAATGCCTACCATCAATAAACCCAGATTTATCGAAGTACATAGATTGAGTACATTTAGTAATCGAGGATACGACGTATCGGTTGTTTTTGACTTAATGATTCATGACTTAGATCTTATCTTAAATATGATGGATTGTAAAGTCAAAGAAATAAAAGCAACAGGTGTCAAGCTGATTACTGATACACTTGATATTTGCAATGTAAGACTAGAATTTACCGATCATTCTGTGGCAAATATAACTTCCAGTAGAATGAGTATGAAAAATATGCGCAAGTTTAGAATATTCCAAAACAACGCTTATCTCAGCATGGATTTGGATAAGAAAGAAGCCCAGATTGTGGAACTATCCGATAATAAAATTCCCGAGAGTGTACAGGTTCCGATTGGTGGAAAAGAGAAGTATTTTACATTTAAGTCATCTGGAGCACTTAAAGGAAATGCAATTGAAGATGAACTCAATGATTTTTATGCATCCATCGTTAAAAAAGAACAACCCAAAACTAATTTTGTAAATGCGTTAGAGACAACAATATTGGCAGACAATATCGAAACCATAGCGCTCCAATCTTCTATTTTATGAAAAAAAACCTATTTATATTTTTTCTATTGAGTCTAGTTTCCTGCAGTCTATTAGATAGTTTCGATGATATACCAATCTTTTTGATCTCTGAGAATGTAACATTGACTACATCTGCAGAACAAGGCGCTAACACCCAAAAAATATTAGATTTGTCAATTTATGAAAATGGAACTAACATTGGTGTATTCAATATTCCATCTGATATACCTGTTTTAAACTCCAATGAAGGTTCTGATAAGGTACTTGTAGGTGTAAGGGCGGGTATACGAAATAATGGCGCTGCAAATAATCCTGTAGAATATCCCTTCTATGCTACCCAAGAATATGAATTTGATTACGAAGCAGAAAAAAGAATTCCATTTGACCTAGATTTTAAATACAGAGATGATACTAAATTTGACTTTGTAGAGGGTTTTGAAGGAACACATATCTTCAATACAAATTTGGATTTAGACTCCGAGGTAACTATCATTAAAAGCAGTCAATCATTGAGTGGTCAATTTGCAGGAAAAATTACAATCGATGCTGATAATCCAAACTTTGAGTTTGCCTCTGATTTTAGATTTTCAATTGATAACGTAGGTTCATTTCCTGTTTATCTTGAATTGGATTATAAAAATGAAATACCTTTTCAAATTGGAATTTTAGGTTTTAATCAAAGTTTAGGGCGAAGAGATTATAAAATTGTATTGATTGAATCTGAGGATTGGAATAAAATTTATATTGAATTCACCAATGAAATTACACAATCGGGAATAGAAGAATATCAATTAATATTTAGAAATGCGAATAATTCTGATCAATTTGGAAGCATTTGGATAGACAACATTAAATTAGTCCATTTTTAATGAAATTTAATTCTAAATAACATAAAGGATTAATTGAGTAAACTGCGTCAATTTGAGCTAATAATTTACCGACTTTTTGATTGGTTGTCTGCCTCTATGGCATGGCTGTTGTTTTTTACTTATCGTAAGAAATTGGAAGAGCCAGAAGTCAGTTGGCAAGATGTTATGGCCGATAATCAATTGCATCTTGGTCTGATAATAATACCTGCATGTTGGCTTCTTTTATACTCTATATTTGATAAGTATCAAGATATATATCGCTACTCAAGAATAGGTACGATAAAAAGAACTTTTATTTTGTCATTGGCTGGGGTTTTGTTATTGTTTTTTACAGTCATGCTTGATGATACGACTTTGAAATATACAAGTTACCTCAATCCTTTTTTAAGATTATTTGGCTTGCACTTCGGAATAACTATTATGGCTAGAGTTCTACTTTTAACTTGGGCCAAACAGAGATTGATAAAAGGACATATTAGCTACAACACTTTGATCATTGGGGGAGATAGAACTGCTGTCGAATTACATGAAGAAATATCTGCCCAACCACATCAAATGGGGCATGAGTTTTTAGGTTTTATTGATGCTAACGGTTCGAGTGTAAATCACTTAGAAAAAGTATTGCCTCAATTAGGGAAATTGGATGCAATGGAAGAAATCCTTGTTAGAGAACATATAGAAGAAGTTATTATTGCCATTGAATCTTCCGATCATGATAAAATAAAATCAATTCTAAATGTTTTGTATGATTACCGTGATAAGATCATGGTTAAAATTATTCCAGACATGTATGATATCATGTTGGGGGCCGTAAAAATGAATCATGTTTATGGTGTAGGATTAATTGAGATTGATCAAGAGATAATGACTAAGCCAGAGAGAATTATTAAAAGGCTTTTTGATTTGTTTATCAGTAGCTTACTTTTTATAATTTGTTTGCCCATATATCTTTTTATAATTATCAGAGTAAAATTTTCTTCTAAAGGTCCGTTGTTCTTCAAACAAGAGCGCATTGGCAGAGACCATAAACCCTTTAATATTTACAAGTTTAGATCTATGTATACTGATGCAGAATCCAGTGGTCCTCAATTGTCACGGGATGATGACCCTAGGATTACACCTTGGGGTAAGGTCATGCGAAAATGGAGATTAGATGAATTGCCACAATTTATTAATGTTATTAAGGGGGATATGTCTTTGGTGGGTCCGCGTCCGGAAAGACAATTCTATATCGACAAAATTAGCTCAATAGAACCATTGTATAAGCATTTACTTAAAGTGCGACCTGGAATCACGTCATGGGGGCAGGTAAAATATGGATATGCTTCTAATGTTGATCAAATGATACAGAGAATGAAGTTTGATCTTATTTATTTGGAAAATATGTCTCTTTCATTAGATTTAAAAATTCTATTTTACACCATATTGGTATTAATACAAGGAAAAGGAAAGTAAAGGTTTTTAGAACTCCCATATTAATAAAATGCCCATTTTGATAAAGTATAAAAACTCTAATAAAACTAAGATTTATGGATTGATTGGATTCCCTTTGAGTCATACTTTTTCTCCAGTATATTTTAAAAATAAGTTTTTAAAAGAAGGTATATTAAATACGAGATATCAAGCTTTTGAAATTGAAAATGTTTCAGCTTTTTTAGCATTGTTAGAACAAGGTGTTTTAGGTTTGAATGTCACCATTCCTTTTAAAGAAAAAGTAATTCAGTATTTAGATGAGATAGAAGAATCTGCACAGATTATAGGCGCGGTCAATACCATAAAAAATGTAGAGGGGAGATTGATAGGGTACAATACTGATGTCTATGGCTTTGAAGAAAGTTTAAAGCCGCTCTTAAATAAAAAAATGAAAAGACAGGCCATAATTTTTGGCTCTGGCGGTGCTTCAAAAGCCGTTCAATTTGTATTAAAAAAATTAGATTTTAAATATAGGGTGGTTTCAAGATCTAGAGGCGATTTAATGTACGATGAATTAACTGAAATTGTCTTTAATAATACATCTATTTTAATCAATACAACACCTTTAGGAACATTTCCTAAAGTTGATCAATGTCCAGATATTCCCTATGAATTCTTAAATGCATCTCACTTAGTTTATGATCTCATATATAATCCCAAAAAAACACTATTTTTATCAAATGCAGAAGCTCAAGGTGCGACAATCAAAAATGGATATCAAATGCTTGAATTGCAAGCCGAAAAGTCTTGGCATATTTGGAACACTAATTATGAATAAATGGATCTAAAAAGCGGAACGAATTTAGATTTTTCTAATACAGAAATAGCTTTTAGCTATAAATCTGATAAGGAACTCAAGAACCTCAAATGGTTGTTTAGATTAATGAACAATGGTGCCTTAGTGAATTTTGGATCTCTCGTAACGCCTTTGGCATTGAAACTGCGTTTGCCGTTTGTAAAATCAAGTATTAAAAAGACAATTTTTAAGCAATTTGTAGGGGGTGAAAATTTATTGGACACCCAAAGTAAAATTGATCTTCTTAATAAATATGGCACGCAAACAATTCTCGATTTTGGTGCTGAATCTAAAACGTCTGAGGAGGAGTTGGATTTAGTAATGAATGAAAATATTAAGGCCCTTGAATTTGCAGCTTCAAATAATTCTGTCCCTGTGATTAGTACAAAAATTACTGGGTTAGCAGACAATGCACTCTTGATTAAAATGCAAACAGAATCTGCGTTAACTGATGATGAAGCAAACAGAAAAGAAAAGCTGCTTAAACGTTTAGATAATATTTGTAAAAGAGCTCATGATTTGAAAGTTGGAATCATGATTGATGCGGAAGAAAGTTGGATGCAAATTACTATGGATAAGTTGGTTGATGATATGATGGCGTGTTATAATAAAAATGCAGTTATTGTTTACAACACTTTTCAAATGTATAGAAAAGATAAGCTTGATTTCTTAAAAGCTTCTCATGAAAAAGCAATGTCTAATAATTATCTACTCGGAGCCAAACTTGTTAGAGGGGCTTATATGGATAAAGAAAGGAATTATGCTACGGAAAATAAGATTCCAGATGTAATAAATCCTGATAAAAAATCTACTGATCAAATGTATAATGATGGCTTAGAATTTTGCGTAGAAAACTATAAAACTGTAGCTTCGGTTTGTGCTTCTCATAATCAAAAAAGTAATCTCTTTCAAGCAAATTTGATTGATCAAAAAGGATTAGATAAAAAGCATCCACATTTTAATTTTTGCCAACTGTTAGGCATGAGTGATAATATAACTTTCAATTTAGCAACAGCAGGATTTAATGTAGCAAAGTATTTGCCCTATGGACCACTTGATGAGGTTATACCATACCTCATAAGAAGAGCCAAAGAAAACAGTTCTGTGACTGGAGATATGAGTCGCGAACTTTCTTTTATAATGAGTGAAATTAAAAGGCGCGGATTGTAAGTATTGCACTTAAAAAGTGCCCACACTCAACATAACTAAAGTACATCCATAAACGACTTCAATATCATGTTTTTTTAATTGGCTAGCCAAAGCCGCATCTTCAGTGCCTGGATTAAAAATTACTCTTTTAGGTTCTACTTTCTTTATATAATGAAATAAACCTTCTTGATTTTTGGGAGATAGATATAAAGTAATTGTATCTATCTCTAAATCAGTGGGATTTTCAGTTTGTATATTGATGCCGTCTACAATTCCTTCTTTTCTCCCAACAGCAATAACTTCGTGACCTGCTTTCTTTAATCTCCGAATAGCTTGATTAGAATATCTTTCTTCTTTTATGGAAGCGCCGAGTACAACTGTTCTTTTTGACAAATTATTGAATTATATTTAATTAATACTAAACTATGAATAAATTTCTTCTTTGGGTAATCTTTTTTCAATGAGTTCATGCGCGTTTTAGTACACTTAAACATCAAGCTCGCAACAAGCAAGTTCTGTAAAAATAGATCTATCGGGATTCGCGAAAGAAATAAATAATACTGATTTTGATGCCTTCTATAAATTTTAAGTTTTGGATACTAAACTTAAAAAATACATACCGTTTACTGTAAGGATAAATGTGACCAATTTAAGTGAAAAGGAAATTATTAAGTTACTTATTCCTGCTGATGACCTTATTAATGACTTATTTGGGTATGAATCATTTGGAGAAAAATCCGAATTGATGGATAAGATATCTGACCCCAACTTAAAAATGTTTACTAAATAAATTGTGGTCCTTGATATAGATTGGATGGCAATAAAACATTTATTGAGGGAGTAGGGCAGAAGCTTAAGGGAGCCAACTGTTATCCAATAGATATGAATAAAAAAATTTTCAATCTTGGAAAAATTTGTCTAAAGACAGGTCATATACATTTATGCGCAGAGATGCAAACGGTAAGTTAATGGATGTGCCTTAATATGATCAATTTTATAGGCAAGTCAAAAAAGAATCAAGAAGATTAAAAAAGGCTGCTGAAATAACAGAAAATGATGGCTTTGAAAAATTTTTGAATTTAAGAGTTGAGGCAATTTTAAATGATAAATATCAAAAAAGTGATATGGCATGGTTAGATATGAAAGACAATTACTTAGATCTAGTAATCGGCCCGATTGAAAAATATGAAGATCAATTTATGGATTCAAAGCAGCTCATGAAGCATATCTTTCAGTGAAAGATATGGAGTGGAGTCAACGCTTGACTAAGTATGCTCAATTTTCACCAGACCTTCAGAAAGGCTAGGCGGTGTCTCAAGAATATAAAAATGAGGTTCCTGGTCGAGATCTTACATTAATGCTTATGATGTCATTTATTATTCAGGATATTTTTATGCAGAAAGTAAAACTATAGCGATAAACCTACCTAAAGTCGAGAAAGTACAATTGACTAAAGGCACACGCCGCTTACAGTTGAAAATTGCAATGCAGGCAAAATTTAAAAAAATACTCATGCCAATTTCAGAGCAGCTTATAGTACCAAAACAAAGAAAATATATCACATTTGATGCTTTCTTTTCAAATTCCATATTTCATGAGGTGGCGCATGGCTTGGGTAATATAAATACAATCAACGGAAAAGGGACTGTGAGAAAAGTACTTAAAGAACATGCCTCTGCTCTCGAAGAGTGCAAAGCAGATGTGCTAGGTTTGCATATGGTAAAGCCGATGTTTGAAAAGGAGAGCTTGAATGAGACCTTAATGATTTTTATGTAACTTTTATGACAAGCATTTTTAGATCTGTTCGCTTTGGAGCTTCCTCTGCTCATGGTAAAGCTAATATGATAAGCTTCAATTATTTTAATGAGGCAGGTGCGATTACAAGAGATGCTAAAACTGGATTTTATAATATTGATTTTAAAAATCTACAAAAAGCAATGGATAGTTTATCTGAATTAATTCTCACTCTTCATGGTAATGGAGAATATGATGGCGTTGCACAATTGGTATTAGATAAAGGTGTTATTAAGCAGACTCTCAAAGAAGATTTAGAAGGATTAGCTGAACTTGGAATACCTGTTGATTTTATTCTTTAACGAAGTGTAAAATTTTTAGGAATCTAATATTTAAAAATAAATGTGTAATGAAATAGGGGTAAGCTTCAATTAATATGTCTCTTTATTACATAATAAATGTGAACCCTGGTCGAAAGACCGATAGAATAATTAAGAGTTAAAGTCAGCCTTCTGGTTTCAGAAGGCTTTTTTTTGCACCAAAGGCTTATAAATAAAGCTACTTTGAGGAAATTGTAAAATACTTTACAATTGCATAGGGGTAATTCAAATTTAATATGTCTTGGTATTATAAGATGAGAATGAAACCTTTTTCTTAATTCATTTTAGACAACTGTCAAAGTTCATTAAGGATAATCTATATCCTGAACTAAAGTAAAAAGCAGCGTGATTAATAATTTAGTAGCCTTGGTATAATTGCCAAGGTTTTTTTTTGTCCACCTCTCTGCTCCAGTTTAATAAACAAAGATTATTTACCATCCTCATATCTCTAATTTTAAATATAATATATACTAGAATGCCTTTAGTGGTAAGACTAATTCAGTGTGTCTACTAAGAGGAGCGCCCCCCTCATTTGCTTCGCCAATTCCCAATACAATTGTTCTTCAATCTAAATAGTGAGTAAAACGAAACACTTGCTTTGACGTGTATTATACAAATGCTTTTTACAGATGTAAACTAGCTGCTAAATACAGACACGAAATGTGTCCTAAGTCGAGTAGGGCTGTCTTTATAATAAGAATAATTACAATTTGCGTGAAACTTATAAACCTTTTATTGAGAAAATTTAACATGAGAATGAAAAATGTAAACCTTGCTGGTTTCAATCAGCAAACCTGTTTTTCATCAACTAGCGGTTATCTAACTAACTTAAAAGATTACTGTCTTTTGTTGATGTTTACCTTTCTGTTATTTTCTTCAAATTCTATTTATGCCTCTTCATATGAAATTATGTCTAGGGATTTTTTATTTGGGGAAAATGTAGGAGAATGTAATCCTGACATAGTTATTGCAAACTATGGCAGTTGTACAATTGAAATTTATCACTGGGATCCTAAAGGTGATATCTTTTTATTTGATTTGGAACCAGGCGACAGCAAGACAACAAGTACAGCTGCCAATGGAGAAAAGTACAGAGCAGTCAATATTAATCAGGATTGGAACAATTTAGAGTATGATGAACACTTCATGGTGTCTGGATGTCATACCCAAAATTGGAACTTATACCCTGCATATTGCCAAAATGGTATTTTAACACCACCAAGCTGCGCATGTTCTTCCAATTCAGATTACTTCTTCACAAATAATATTTCAGTAAGTCAGAGCGGAGACGTCACTGCTACTTATCCTGTAATGTTAGGTGGAAATAATAGTCAAATCAGTTTGACTTCTGGATTTCCATCTGCTTTTAATGCAGGTGTAAATATTTCTGTTAATGATGCAGTGTCATGGGATGGATATAATGGAAGAGACAACACAGGAGATCAGCCACATGAACAGTGGAAACTTGTTTTTGTGAAAAATGGCTCTGTTGTTGGTGAAACTCCATATACCCAAGACGGTATTGATACTGGCGTAAAATCAGATTTCTGGAGAGGATCGTTAGGTAGCCTAACTTTGCCTAATGGTTTTGACGAAATCGTAATTGCGCATTGGGGAGATTCAGAGTATGGAAATAATAGTGGAAGTGCAAATTCTGTATATCCATCATGTTTTTGTATTTCATATACTCCAATTGCAGTCACATGTAATCTAAGCGTTAGCGCGGGAACTGATCAAGCAGTTTGTACGGGTGAACCTATAGAATTGACAGCTTCAGTAACAGGTGAAAATGATTGCTCAGGTGATTGCTGCACAAGAACGGTAAGCAACACAACTGCTAGCGAAAATTGTAATAAATCTGGTAACGACTATGTACTTTACCTAGCTGATCCTAAAAAAGGAACAAGTAGAGAATATGCTGGTACAAATATGTCTTATTCTGAATGTGGAAACGGTACAGCACATTTTACAGCAACCGCAACACATCAAGCGAGTAATGAAACATTTTTAATTGACATAACTTTTTCTGGTGGAACATCTACTCCTCCAACAGGAAGTCCTAAGGCAAACAATTGTCAAAACACTTCTGGTTTGTATTACTATACAACAACAAACGGAACATTAACAAATGCTAATACTGGTCAAGTTATAACTATAACAAGAAGAGGAGCTTCTTATCAAAGAGGATCAGGCGGAAATGTGGTAGCTTATGGATACGGTGGATCTGGATGGTTTGATACAGACCACAATGAATGGGAACAAGGTGACGTAAACCTAATGTTATCTTCTTCTTGTACACCTGTAGGTGGAGGTGGCAACAGTGCAGTTTCATATGCATGGTCTGGTCCTGGAATTTCAGGGTCAAACTCTTCTCAAGTTGTAACTGTCAATCAATCAGGTACTTATTCTGTTCTTGTTACGGATTGTGCAGGATGTACTTCAGTTGATGAAGTTCTGGTTTCTTTTGAAGATCCAGGAGTTGAAGGATTTAATTGTCCTTCAAATGTAAATATCAGTTGTGAAGATTCAATAGATCCTTCTGAAACTGGTGAACCAACTTTTTCAATTGCAAATTGTACGGATGCTATACTAACCTATGCAGATGAATATAATGGAACTTCTTGTCCTCAAACAATTACTAGAACATGGACATTAACAGCAAACGCTCTAGAAGATCAACCTTGTGTTTCTCAAGAAGTTGCTTATTGGAATTTTGCAAATGCAAATGATTACTGTAGTCAAGGTATACAGCCCGTTAATGGTGCAGGGGTACCAGCTACTCATGTTAACAATATTTCTGGAATGAATGTTTTTGCAACAAAAGTGACAGGATCTGATGATGGAAGTTCTTGTGTTCAAGGTGCTTTTGGTTCTGCTGAATCAGCTGTTTGTTTACAAGATCAAGATGATACAGCATGGAAAGATAATGATGATGATGCCGTTCATTTCGATGTTACTTTAACTCCGGAGGAATGCGGCACTTTAACGGAATTCTGTTTTTATGAAAGAACATTTGAAAATAATGAAAACTTTGGTTGGGTTTCTCCACCAAAAAAATGGGGATTTAGAGTATTAAAAAATGGTCAGGAAATTTTCCAAGACATTGACAATATTACTTCTAAAGATCATTGGACTCAACACTGTTTTGATTTTTCTGATAATCCTGCATTTGATATCAATTCAGCTGCAGTTTTTAGATTTGAATTATTAAGTTACGATGTAGAAGATCCAAAGTATAAAAATATTTGGGAAGTTGATGAATTCAAAGTAAAAGCATGTTCTGGTTGTGCTCAACCAATTACTATAGTTGAGACTTGTGAGCAAACGATATCAATAAATGATAATGAGACACCTGTAATTATGGGTGTTCCTGATGATGTAACTGTTTTCTGTGTTGATAATGTTCCTGCACAAACGGCAGGTATAACAGCAACTGATAACTGTAATGTAGTTACTTCTTTTGAAGAAGTAGTTTCAGGAAATCAACCTTGCGATTATCAAATTAAAAGAACTTGGACAGCAGTAGATGATTGTAATAATACAGCCGAAAGGTCTCAAATAATTTCTGTAATTGATAATGTAAACCCTACGGCAAGTAACCCTGCAGATTTAAATGTAGAATGTGCATCTCAAATGCCTGCACCAGACATTGGTGTTGTAACTGATGCTGCAGATAATTGTGGTTCGGTTACAGTTGAATTTGTAGATGAAACTTCTGCAGTTTGTGATGGTGGATCAGAAACTATTGAAAGAACTTATAGTGTTACAGATGATTGTGGAAATTCAATTTTAGTGTCACAAAACATTAACATAGATGATAAAACACCTCCAACAATTTCAGGAATAAATCCTGACGAAGAATTTGAATGTAACACTGATGATCCTACTCCTTTGTTTAGTTCACCTACAGCTGATGACAATTGTGAAGGTGGTGTGGATTTGGATTTTGAAGATTTTCCTTCAGGAGATTGTATAACAAGAGTATGGACAGCAACTGATTGTGCCGGTAATACTTCTACGGCTGAGCAAACACTTTGCGAAAAGCCTTGTATGAGTTTAGGTGGTGTTATGTTTAGCGATGATAATAACAACGGATTCCAAGATGCTAATGAATTGTCATTAGGTCTGAAGGGAAAGGCTGTTCAAGTAGATTTATATGATGCAGCAGGAAATGCAATTGCTTCAACTGTAACCGCTGATAATGGTAGTTACTATTTTGATAATCTTCCAGAAGGAGATTATTATGTTGAATTTTTAGCACCTGCTAGTTTACCAGTTTCTTCAACTGTTACAAATGATAGTGATGATCAAACTGATGGAGATGATAATGGTTCACAATCTGATTCTGATGGTGATGGATTAACTGATGGTGTTATTACATCGCCAATCATTAATTTGACCAATGATCAAGAGCCCACTAATGAGTCACAAAAGAAAGGTGATTTAGATAGTGCTGATGATAATAACGGAGATGTAACAATTGATTTCGGTTTGCTTCCAATGATGAGTATTGGTTCCACTGTTTTCTTTGATGATAACAATAATGGTGTTCAAGATTCTGATGAATTGGGACTTGATTCAAAAGGTAAAACGGTAACAATGGAGTTAGTGGATGCTGCTTCTGCACAGGTAATCAGAACAACTGAAACAACTGCTGATGGAAGTTACATTTTTACAAATTTAATTCCAGGTGATTACATAGTGCAATTTGATGCACCAGATTCTGCTCCAGTTTCTTCTACTACAACTAATGATCAGGATGATCAAATTGATGGAGATGATAATGGATCACAAGAAGATACAGATGGGGATGGATTAACTGATGGTTTGATTCAGTCTCCTGTAATTGCTTTAGTTGGAAACTCTGAACCTACTAACGAGTCAGGAACTAACGGCAGCAAAGATGATGCTATTAATGATGAGAATGGAGACATGACCGTCGATTTTGGATTGGTAAGGTTGGTATCATTAGGATCAACTGTATTCTTTGATGATAATAATAACGGATTGCAAGATTCTGACGAATTAGGTGTTGATTCAAAAGGTAAAACTATAACTCTTGAATTATTAGATGCAAGTACAAATCAAGTTGTAGCTACAACTACGACAACTGATGATGGAAGCTACTTGTTTGATAATCTTCTACCAGGAGATTATATCGTACAATTTGATGCACCAGATTCTGCTCCAGTATCTTCTACAACAACCAATACAAATGATGATCAGGTTGATGGAGATGATAATGGATCGCAAGAAGATACAGATGGAGATGGATTAACAGATGGTTTAATAACATCACCAATAATAACTTTGTCAATAAACGATGAGCCAACTAACGAATCTGGCACAAACGGAGACAAAGATGGATCAGATGATGACAATGGAGACATGACTGTGGATTTTGGTCTTGTGAGATTAGTTTCTCTAGGATCAACTGTATTCTACGATGATAACAATAACGGACAACAAGATGCTAATGAATTAGGAGTTGATTCAAAAGGCAAAACGGTAACGCTTTCATTATTTGATGCTTCAACAGATGCGCTAGTAGCAACGACGGAAACAACAACTGATGGCAGTTATTTATTTGATGGATTACTTCCTGGTGATTATTATATCACTTTCGAAGCACCAGATTCTGCACCTATTTCTTCAACAACAACTAGCACGGCAGATGACCAGGTTGATGGTGATGATAATGGTTCACAACAAGATACAGATGGAGACGGATTAACTGATGGGTTAATTTCTTCACCTGTTATTAATTTGTCAATAAACGATGAGCCAACAAATGAATCAGGCACAAATGGAGACAAAGATGGATCTGATGATGATAACGGAGATATGACAGTTGATTTCGGTTTGGTAAGAACTGTGTCTTTAGGTTCAACTGTATTCTCTGATAATAATAATAACGGTATACAAGATCCAAATGAATTGACATTAGGAGAAAAAGGAAAATCTGTAACTCTAGAGTTATTTGATGCTGATGGCAACTTTGTTGCATCAACAACAACTGACGATGAAGGCAGTTATATTTTTGAAAATTTGCTTCCTGGTCAATATTATATTGAATTCACACCGCCTGCTTCTGCTCCAGTATCTTCAACTACTGACTCTGATCAAGATGATCAAGTTGATGGCGACGATAACGGGCAGCAAGAAGATACAGATGGTGACGGTTTAACTGATGGAGTGATTACTTCACCAATTATTTCTTTATTCCCTAATCAAGAACCTACAAATGAGCCAGGTTCAAATGGTGATAAAGACGGATCAGATGATGACAATGGAGATATGACAGTGGATTTTGGTCTTGTACCTCTATCTAGTGTAGGATCTACTATCTTCTCTGATAATAACAATAATGGTATCCAAGATCCTACAGAATTGACATTAGGAGAAAAAGGAAAAGTTGTGACGTTAACATTATTTGATGCTGATGGCAATGAAGTAGCAACAACAACAACTGATGACAATGGATCTTATATTTTCGAAGGTTTATTACCTGGTGATTATTATATCGAGTTTGACGCACCAGATTCTGCACCAGTTTCTTCAACACCTACTAATAATTCTGATGATCAAGTAGATGGTGATGATAACGGTTCGCAAGAAGATACAGATGGTGATGGACAAACGGATGGCGTTATCACTTCTCCGATATTTAATTTGACACCAGGGTCTGAGCCAACTGATGAGCCAGGATCTAACGGTGGTAAAGATGATGGAGCAGATGAAAATGGCGATATGACAATTGACTTTGGTGTTGTGCCTTTGTCAAGCGTTGGATCAACTGTTTTCTTTGATGATAACAATAACGGTCAGCAAGATGCTGGTGAGTTAGGTGTAGATGCAAAAGGTAAAACTATTACTTTGGAGTTAGTTAATGCTGCAACAGATCAAGTTGTTGCAACGACAACGACAACCACTGATGGTTCTTACATATTTGAAGGTCTATTACCAGGCGATTACTATATTCAATTTGATGCACCAGATTCAGCACCAATTTCTTCAACTACAGACAGTAATGTTGATGATCAAATTGATGGTGACGATAATGGTCAGCAAACTGATACAGATGGTGATGGATTGACTGACGGTACGATTACGTCACCTGTATTTAATTTAACTCCTGGAACTGAGCCTACAAATGAGCCAGGTTCTAATGGAGATAAAAATGATGTAGATGAGAATGGTGATATGACAATAGATTTCGGTTTGGTAAGAACTGTGTCTGTGGGATCAACAGTATTCTCTGATGATAATAATAACGGTATCCAAGATCCTAATGAATTAACATTAGGAGAAAAAGGTAAAACTGTAACTCTAGAATTATTTGATGCTGATGGCAATTCGATTGCGACAACAACTACTGATGCTAATGGAAGTTACATTTTTGATAACCTTCTTCCTGGAGAATATTATATTGAACTAACACCTCCAGATTCAGCACCTGTGTCTTCAACAACTACAAATGATTCAGATGATCAAGTAGATGGTGACGATAACGGATCTCAAGAAGATACGGATGGAGACGGCTTAACTGATGGTGTTATCACTTCACCAATCATTTCTTTATTCCCTAATCAAGAACCTACAAATGAGCCAGGTTCAAATGGAGGTAAAGATTCTGATGATGATGATAATGGAGATATGACAGTTGATTTTGGTGTAGTATCATTATCAAGTGTTGGGTCTACTTTGTTTTCTGATAACAACAATAACGGAGTTCAAGATCCTAATGAATTGACATTAGGAGAAAAAGGTAAAACTGTAACATTAGAATTGTATGATGCTGATGGTAACTTAGTTGCAACAACAACATCTGATGCTAATGGTAGTTACATCTTCGAGAATTTACTTCCTGGAGATTACTACATAGAGTTTGAAGCACCAGATTCTCAACCTGTATCTTCAACTACTGACTCTGATCAAGATGATCAAGTTGATGGTGACGATAACGGACAACAAGAAGATACAGATGGTGATGGATTAACTGATGGTACAGTAACTTCTCCAATCTTTAACTTAACACCTGGATCAGAGCCAGTTAATGAGCCTGGTTCAAATGGCGGAAAAGATGATGGAGCTGACGAAAATGGAGATATGACAATTGACTTTGGTTTCGTACCTACAGTTAGTGTTGGATCAACAGTTTTCTTAGATGATAATAATAATGGTGTTCAAGATGCGGATGAATTAGGATTAGATTCAAAAGGTAAAACAGTGACTCTTGAATTAGTAGATGCAGCAACAGACCTAATCGTAGCAACGACTACAACTACTGCTGATGGTAGCTACTTATTTGATAACTTATTACCGGGAGATTATTATATCCAATTCGATGCTCCTGATACAGCACCTGTATCTTCAACTACTGATGCATCTGCTGATGATCAGGTTGATGGCAACGATAATGGTACACAGCAAGATACAGATGGTGATGGTTTGACTGATGGTCAAATCACTTCAAATGTATTCTCTTTATTGGCCGATTCTGAACCTACAAATGAGTCTGGTTCTAATGGTGGTAAAGACGGAACAAATGATAATGATGGTGACATGACAATTGATTTTGGTCTCGTGAGATTGAATTCAGTTGGATCTACTGTTTTCCATGATGAAAATGATAATGGAATTCAAGATCCTAATGAATTGACATTGGGAGAAAAAGGAAAGAATGTAACCTTAGAACTTTTTACAGCTGATGGAGAATCTGTGGCTACAACAACAACAGATGAAGACGGAAGCTATATATTTGAAGATTTACTACCAGGGGACTATTACATTGAATTAGTGGCTCCTGCTTCATTACCTAACTCTTCAACTGGAGGTTCTACTTCAGATGATCAAGTTGATGGTGATGATAACGGTGCTCAAGCCGATACTAACGGTGACGGTATAACTGATGGTGTAATTACTTCTCCAATATTTAATCTTGAAGCGGATACTGAGCCTACAAATGAGCCTGGTTCAAATGGTGGAAAAGATGCTGGAGATGATGATAATGGTGATATGACAATTGACTTTGGTCTCGTTTCATACACTGATCTTAACTTAGTAAAAACTGTAAGCAACTCAACACCACAAGTAGGTGAAACAGTGACTTTCTCAATAGTGGTTACTAATCAAGGACCTTCTCTTGCAACTGGAGTTGAAGTAACTGACTTGTTACCAAGTGGGTACAGCTCACCTTCTAACGCAAACATGGGAGGAGGAATATCAGGTAGTACAATTACTTGGGATGGTTTAACTATTCCTTTCCCAGGAAGTACAACTTTGAGTTTTGATGCTGTTGTAAATGCACCAAGTGCTGGTGGAGATTATAATAACATTGCTGAAATAACTGATATGGATCAACTTGATGTAGATTCAACTCCTGATAATGGAGCTGATACTGATGGTGATGGATCAATCGGTTCAGAAGATGATGATGATTCACAAGATGATGATGACGAAGATGATGGTGATAACGAATGTGTATTAGTTATTGAATGTCCTGATGATGTAGTTGAAGAATGTATCGAGGATTGGACGCCTGCGGAGGTAGCTTACAGCACTTGTTGTGATGTAACTGTAACAAATGCAGCACCAGTCCTTACATCAGGTCAAGAAAATTGTGATGATGCAGTTTATACAGTTGAATATACTGTTACTGATTGCTTCAGATCAACAACTTGTACTCAAACAATCACATTAGACAACGATGGTCCAACTATCGAATGTTCTGATGATGAGGTTGTAGCATGTTTAGAAGATATTTCAGAAACTGCACCAGCTGTAACAAGCTCATGTGGAGCGACAACAGGAGTTACAACAGTAGGACCAACTTTAGTAGATGGTCAAGACAATTGTGATGGAGCTGTTTACGAAATAGTATACACAGTAGAAGATGAGTGTGGAAGAACAGCATCTTGTACACAGACATTCACATTAGACAACGATGGTCCAACTATCGAATGTTCTGATGATGAGGTTGTAGCATGTTTAGAAGATATTTCAGAA
>ENA-ORXM01000600-ORXM01000600.1-marine-metagenome-genome-assembly--contig:-NODE-600-length-60998-cov-6.405066_pt1 | contig 60998 bp, 52 predicted proteins | sample MGYA00237867_ERZ511480 | MGnify/ENA primary metagenome ERZ511480 (study PRJEB26309, sample SAMN06266103) | marine metagenome | isolation source: Algal blade | place: United Kingdom:Sidmouth, United...
AAAGTAATTGTAATGAATCATTGGTTTGTAGAATGCAAACCTTGTATAATGGAAATGCCAGAACTAAATAGATTAGTACAGAAATACAAAAATAATGAAGTAGTATTTATTGGTGTGTCTAGAAGTAGCAAGCAAGACATAGAATCTTTTCTTGAGACAAATAGATTCGATTATTCAATTATTCCTGACGCTAAACATGTTTCTGATAATTTTCAAGTAAGCAATTTTCCTACTAACATAGTGATTGACAAAGAAGGTAAAATAGCCTACTATAATACTGGTTTAAATACTCAAACTATTAGACATATAGACGAAACAATTCAATCAATTTTGAATTAAAACTGCCGAACCGCTAACAAAAGATATGAACGCATATCTACTCGTACCTTCGTAGAGGCGACGACATATCATTATCCGTTAGTCAATTTCGATCAAGCTGGATTACTAGGCTTATCAAATATATATGGACTAGGGGTAGTAGCCAGCGCCTAGACATGGCGCTTTTCGCAGAATGTCTGGGGGAGTCCGCGCCCAGCTAGCAGTGTTGGCTAGGGACCGAGTGAATAACGAGTGGCGGATGGCCCGGCCCTAGACTGAAGCTTTTCGCGGAAGGATAGGGAAGGCCCCAAGAACTAAAAATAAAAAATCTAACATTATGAAATGCTTATTTACACTACTTAGTCTATTTACATTTTTAAATACCCAGGCGCAAAATTTTGAGGATCGAATAAGAGAGGGAGATGCTTTATATGCGAAGGAGCAATATTTGGAATCGGCGAAAACGTATGATAGTGCATTTGCGATGGAGAAGGGGGATAAAGGGCAATACTATAATGCGGCTTGTTCATGGGCATTGACTGGGGACACGATAAATGCCATGCGGTATTTGGATCTGTCTGCGAATGCAGGTTGGAAGGGGTTAAAACATATCAAGCGCGATAAAGATCTAAAAAGTTTGTATACTGTAAATGGTTGGTCGGATGTACTGCGAAAAGTGGAGGCGAATAAGGACGAGTATGAAAAGGATTTTGACAAGCCTTTGAAGAAACAGCTTGAAAAATTATATGTAAAAGATCAGACCTTGCGTCAGTTGATGCGAGAGGCTGAAGATAAATTTGGGAGAGAGTCAGAGGAGATGGACTACTTCTGGGATTTGATTTTAGAGCAGGATAGTCTAAATGAAATAGAAGTGATTGAAATATTAAATAAGCATGGCTAGGTAGGTAAAAGTGAGGTGGGTGATCGGGCAAACATAACGGTGTGGTTAGTAATCCAGCATGCCCCTATCGAGTTGCAAGAAAAGTATTTGCCCTTGCTAGAAGCTTCCGTGAAAGCTGGCGAATCAAAAGGTAGTAATCTAGCTTTATTAGCGGACCGGATAGAGATGCGTAACAAACGACCGCAAATATATGGTTCGCAAATCACGAGAGATAAAGAGACTGGGAAAGAAATAGTTTATGAGGTGAGGGATTCTGAATATGTAAATCAGCGTAGAAAGGAAGTCGGACTAGGACCTATCGAAGACTATGTGAAACGCTGGGGAATAGAGTGGGAGGTGGAGCAAAAGGAGAAGTAGTACCTATTATGATGACAGTCACTCTGTAAAATCTTAGGAGAAAATATTTAACACCTTTTGTAGTTATATCTATTTTAGTGGAAAATATTTGTCATTTATGTTGTTTTAGTGGAAAATATTTGTCAATTTACCGCTAAAGCGTTAAATTAGTGGAAAATATTTTACCTATACATCTTCAGGAGATAATATTTGGATCTTCAGATCCAATTATATCTAGGAAGATATCAAAGCTCGAAGAAGATGGAAAAATTAAAAAGATTGCACCCAGACTCTATACTGGCAATCTTGATGATAAGGCGAACTCAATCATAAAAAGAAATGTATTTACGATTATTGGGAAGCTATTTCCGCAAGCAGTATTGAGTCATCGCTCCGCTTTAGAATTTGAACCAACATCTACAGATCAATTATTCTTAACGTATAAATATACAAAAAAGACAGCCTTAGGTGGTATAACCCTACGATTTCTAAAAGGAGAGGGCCCAATAGATGGAGATAATATCCTATCTGGGGAGTTGTATGCATCCCAACAAGAAAGAGCATTTTTAGAGAATCTGCAATCCTCACGAAAGAAGGGTTCTGATTCTAAGACTTTGCTTCCAACACAAATAGAAGAAAGACTTGATCAAATTGTTAGAATACATGGAGAAGTTGTGCTGAATAAATTCCGTGATCGAGCTAGAAATATTTCTGAAAAATTAGAAATGTCTAAAGAATTTGGAAAATTAAATTTATTGATAAGCGCAATATTGAACACGCATTCGTCAAAAATACTGTCTTCGACATTAGCAACAGCGCGTGCTTTTGGAGTGCCATATGATCCTAATAGGTATGAACTATTTAATAAGTTATTTGTAAAACTCAAGCAACATGAATTCAAGTCTTACCCTGATAGAAACAAGAAATCAACTTCCTTTAAAAATTTTGCTTTCTATGAAGGTTATTTTTCAAATTATATTGAGGGTACAGTTTTCGAAATAGAAGAGGCAAAAAAGATAATTAATACGCAAGTTCCTATCCCCACAAGGAATCACGATTCTCATGATATATTAGGTACTTATAAAATTGTTTCCAATAAAAAAGAAATGAGCAAGTTGCCAAGTTCGCCAGATGATCTATTACTGATGTTGCAGTATAGGCATAAAATTTTGCTTTCGACTAGAGCTGATAAAACGCCTGGGGAGTTTAAGAATAAGAATAATTTTGCTGGGCAAACAGCATTTGTGGATTTGAATCTAGTAAGAGGGACTTTGATAAAGGGATTTGAATTCTATGCAGCATTGGATAATCCCTTTGCTAAAGCAGTTTACATGATGTTTATGATTAGTGAGGTTCATCCATTTTTAGATGGAAATGGCAGACTTGCACGTATAATGATGAATGCAGAGCTAGTGTCAGCAAATCAGTCTAAAATAATAATTCCTAATGTATATAGAGAAGACTATATGCTAAGCTTAAAAAGGTTGACAAGGCAAAGTGATTCAGGACCATATATTCGTATGCTTTCAAGAGTACATGAATTTAGTGCTAGCATCTTTAGCGATGATATAGACTTGATGCAAAAAAAGTTGGAGCTGTCAAATGCATTTTTACCGCCTGATGAGGGGAGTTTAAAAATAATAAAATAGTGAAAAATTATAAGTGGTAAGCAGGCAAATATTTTACATAATATAAATTCAGGATATTTATCACCCCATATCCAAACCCTCCAATTCTGCTATCAATTTATATTCAGGAAATACGTCCTTGAATTCATTCAAAGACTTATAAAATAAAATATCCTCTTTCATCTGATAGTGACACAAAGCTTGATTGTAAAAGGTGTCTTCTTTTTGTCCATATCTATCTACGGAATATTGGAAGTACACCAAGGCTTTTTCATAGTAAGCCAGATCATACAGCATGCCACCAAGCTCATAGGCGAGATCGAAAGATTCATCAATACTAAAGTACATCTCCCAAACTCGCTCTAGTGTTTGACCTATCCGAACACGTTCATTCTTGCTGATATGCTTGGCCGCTTGCTTGAATCTGGGTAACAATTTAGTAAAGAATGTCGAGTCGTAGTTACTTAAGCGAATCATAGCTATAAAATCAATTACCTTCAATCTAGACACATTAGAATAAGCCATTTTCTTGATGGTATTAAAATCATCGGGTCCAAAATTATTGACAACCTCTTCGTAGGCAGCGTTTGTATGGGTGTACGATTCGCCATCAGCTAAAAACATCAAACAGCCAATCTCTAAATGAAAATTTGAAAACTTTGGAAATAGTGCTTTGCCACCTGATTTGGTGCAGTAGGCACTGAGTGCATGATAATTGGTCCACACCGACATACTGCCGTGTTTGATAATTTCTGGTTCTTTTCTCTTGCTAAGATTATGCAATTCATGGAACCCTTTGTCCATGGTGAGTAGCACCAAACCAGCACTTGAAAAAGCTTTTAATTTTTGCAAACACTGCATGCCAAGCTTCGGAAAAAGTAAATGAGTATGGGAAAGAGATTCTCTATATTCCTCGAGTATTTCGTTTTGTATCGGTTCTGCGCTCAAAGGCAATATAGCAATATCATGATGAAAAGTAAACACCATTTGATCCAACAATTTTTCTGAATCCATTCCCTGCGGATTCTCTTTAGAGTGGACGGAGAGAGAACAAGTAGAAATTATTTTGTCTTTAATGAAAAATAATTCATTCGGAATAGAATCAAAAAAATAATTTCCAATCGCTAATATAGGTTGCTCCAGATCTTGAGACTTTATTGTCTTTTCTGCATGGCGTAGATACAATTCCTTGCCCTCAACAGCATCAAAATAGGCGTAGTCTAATTGACCACTCTTATAATAACGTTGAAGCTGTGGGTGCGATTTAAAAAAAGATAAATTACCTTCTACTATATCGCTCAGTACATAACAAAAAGGTGGAAGTGTATTAGTTACTGAGTTGACAAGTTTACTTAAGTGCTGGAGTACGTGATAGCAAAGACGACCATGCCCAGCCCCGAGCTCTAATATATATACTCGCTCTTTAATTTGCCCTTTAGTAGCAAGATCTTTTAGTATCCCAAATATCAGTTGGGCATATGTCTTACCCACCTGCGAGTTACTAGTCATCTGATGAGGTACGGTATTGTTACTCCAGGCAGCGATACTTTTATCTTGATAGAAGTTACGATTGAGTTGCCAAATGAGACTTTCAGCAAACGGTATTTTAGTTTCTATTTCGAAGTATTTGACCATCGTTGTAGCTGCGTGTTAAAAGTGGATGAATAATCATTTTCCAACTTGCAAGCTTGCACTATGAGGTACTAGTAAAAACCGACGAAATTCAAATGTTGTTACAAGATACATTTAATTGTGTAGACACGGGCATAGGTTCGATTATAACTTACTCATTTTCATATAGTTTGTGTTTCAGGATGAAAGTATCTGTTTTCATTTTTATAGTTTGAAAGTTAGATTATCATAGCCTGCGGGCGATTTCAGCCCTCCATTTATATTCGTCATAGACATTAAAAAGCGCTCATCTACCGAGATAAATGAGCGCTTAATAATTTGCGTTTATTTGCTATAGCTTACTTGATCTTAGTGACCAATTGGCTATTCGTAAACTTTTCAGATCGCATCTTGATTACATATATACCACTTGGGTAATTGGCAAGATCAATAGAAACCATACCAGGTAAAGTAGCAATGTCATTTAGCAATTCACCTGTTCCAGCAGCGTGAATGCTGATCATTACATCTTCCCCAAAATCAGCAGGAATTTCGATATTTAATTCGCTAGAAGTTGGATTTGGGAAGATATCGATATTGCTCTCTGCATTAGAAAGATTAACAACAGAAATCAAAATAGATTGAGCCTCTGATGCACCTATATCACGACGACCGTTAAATACCTGTTGCCCATTCTGATCTGTAAAAGTGTCCATCGGGTCACCTGCGTTATATGCTGGAGAACCAGGTTGTAATGTATGTGTTGCGGTACCATCAGTCACCACTGCGTCAAGTGTCACCGTCAAGAGCGGATCTACGCCGATCAAGTCACCCGTACCAGCAGTAAAGATGCCAGTATCATCAGAGCCAATCAGGTTATAACCAGAAGATGTAATACCTATACCTGCGATATCTGTATCAGTAGGCGCGTTATTATTAGAGACGATAGTGTTCTTAAAGGTAGCGCCAGTCATACTTTGAACGCCACCGCCGCCAATGCTTGCACTATTGAATGCAATAGTCGATGCATCAATCTCTAGTGCCGTGCCATTGGTATACACACCACCACCTGTAGAGGAACTGTTTCTAGATATAGTAGAAGTCATGATGGAAACTATACCATCCGCTTTATTATGTATTCCGCCACCAGCTGCTGCAGCACCTGTGTCCGTATTGTTAATTATAGCAGAGTTTCTAATAGCCACGGAACCGCTATTATTAAATACCCCAGCACCGCCATTGGTAGCCATAGCTCCAAAAGAAGTATTGTCGTCGATGGTACAGTTGATGATAAACATGTTGGTGCCACTTTGATTCCAAAGAGCCCCACCTTCTCTACCAGCTGCGTTACCAGTAAATATACTATTGGTAAAAGACGCGGTACCGCTATTACCTGTTACGTGGAAGCCACCACCGTTACCAGGTGCAGGCGTACCTGCGATTCCGTTCACATCATTATCTATCATCACAGAATTAGTAAATGTAATATTACCATCTATGAGCTCTATCGCACCACCAGCTCTATTTGCGCTATTATTTGTAAATCTGGAATTGACAACAGTGACTATACCATCAGTACTGAGTAGTCCACCACCAGATCCAGCAGCACCAGAAGAGACATTATTTCTTATTCTAGTATCCGCAAGAATATTCAAAGTACCGCCGTTGTTGAAGACACCTGCACCACCATGATCGGCATCATTACCTAGTGCTATATTGTCTGTGATATCACAGTCGTTTATAGTCATAGTACCTGAGCCATTCCATAGACCACCCCCCTCAGCCGAAGCGGAATTTGTAGACACTAAACAACCGGTAATCCTAGAATCACCAGGTCCTGTGATGTGCAGACCACCACCGTTACCAGGTGAAGCACCAGCAACATTACTCACAAAAGATACTTCGGTAAGGGTAAGTCTATTACCTGCAACAGAATTATCTTCAATACCACCGCCTGCACGCACGGCAGTATTAGCAGTTAGGATAGATTTCACTACCGTTAGTGTTCCCATATCGTTGAGGATACCACCACCTGATGCGGCAGTACCAGTCGCAGTATTCATATTGATAGAGCAGCTATCTACGAGCATCGTACCACCCGCGTTAAATAGACCTGCACCACCTTGGTTAGCATCTGCGCCCATCGTTGTATTTTCATTTATAATGCAGCCCATTACAGTCATAGAACCAGAGCCATTCCAAAGTCCACCCCCCTCAGAGGAAGCAGAGTTCCCAATAATAGAGCATTCAGAAATAAAAGAATCTCCAGGACCAGTGATATGTAGACCACCTCCATTGCCAGGTGTAGCACCAGTGCTGTTGCCCATCATAGTAACATTAGTGATCGTCAGTATGCTACCAGCAGCAGCATTATCTTCGATACCTCCGCCCGCACGTACTGAAATATTGTTGCTTATATTAGAGTTAGTCACAGTCAGTGTGCCAAGATCGTTGAGGATACCACCACCAGAGGTAGATGTCCCTGTTGTCGTATTATTTGTAATGCTACAGTCGTCGACGATCACTATTCCGCCAGCATTGAAGATACCTGCACCACCTTGATCAGCACCATCTCCTTCCACCATATTGCTAGTGATAGCTGTACCGCTTACCATCATAGTACCAGTGCCGTTCCATAGTCCTCCGCCTTCTGCAGATGCAATATTGTTATTAACGACGCAGGATTCTATCACAGAGTCACCAGGTCCTGTGATATGTAGTCCACCCCCATTACCTGGTGATGATTCCGTACTGTTATCATTCATGGTAACATTGGTCAATGTAAGCGTATTGCCAGCAGCAGAGTTATCTTCGATACCCCCACCTGCACGAACAGAAGAGTTGCCCGATATGATTGTGTTTGTTACAGTTAGTACACCCATATCATTTAAGATACCACCACCAGAAGTAGAGGTGCCAGAAGTAATATTATCTTTTATTTCTCCACCAGATACATTCAGTGTACCCCCTGCATTAAAGATTCCTGCTCCACCTTGATCAGCACCATCTCCTACTGTAGTATTATTATTGATCATAGATCCAGATACGGTCATGATACCAGAGCCATTCCATAGTCCCCCACCTTCCGCAGCAGCTGAGTTGCTTGTAATTGTACAATCCGTAATCATAGAATTTCCTGGTCCTGTAATATGAAGACCACCCCCATTACCTGGAGAAGCAGCAGTCGTATTATTAGACATAATTACACTAGTCAAATTTAGCGTATTACCAGCAGCAGAGTTGTCCTCGATACCACCTCCTGCACGAATAGAAGCGTTGCTGCTTATTTCTGTATTTGTTACAGACAGCACACCCATATCGTTGAGGATACCACCACCCGAAGTAGAAGCACCAGAAGTAATATTACCGTTTATCGTACCACCATTTACAACTAATGTACCGCCAGCATTGAAGATACCTGCACCACCTTGGTTAGCGCCATCTCCCACAGTTGTATTATTATTGATCATAGACCCAGATACAGTCATGACACCAGAACCATTCCATAGACCACCGCCTTCAGCGGCAGCAGAATTGTTCGTCACGACACAGTCGGAGATTGTAGAATTTCCAGGTCCAGTGATATGAAGACCACCACCATTACCAGGCGAGCCACCTGTAGTATTATTTATTAATGTCACGGTGGATAAGTTCAGTGTGTTACCTGCTACGGAGTTGTCCTCTATACCCCCACCTGCACGAACTGAGGAGTTTCCATTTATTTCTGTATTCAGTACAGACAATGTACCCATATCATTCAAGATAGCTCCACCCGATGTAGACGGCCCTGATGTGATATTATCTATCATAGTACAGTTGCTCACGATCATATTACCGCCAGCATTAAAGAGACCACCACCACCTTGATTGGCACCATCGCCTATATTGTTATTACCAGAGATAGTCGTATTTGTTATGGTCATCGTACCCGTTCCATTCCATAGTCCACCCCCTTCGGCAGCAGATCTATTATTAGTCACTGTACAGTTATCCACAGTAGATGATCCAAGTCCTGTAATATGCACTGCGCCACCATTACCTGGAGCCGCAGTTGCAGGAGCTACACCAGCATTATTGTTCCTCATAATTACCGTATTAAGTGCCAGTCCTAGACCAATTCCAGAGTTGTCCTCAATCGCGCCTCCTGCACGATTGGCTATATTGCCAGAAAGTGTAGAGTTATTCACATTCAATACTGCACCAGTGTTGATAAATATACCGCCACCAGATCCTGGCGATCCATTCGCTACACAATCCGTAACCATGCATGCATTTAGCGTAAGCGATGCAGCACTAGTGTATATTCCACCACCATCTGCAGCTACACCATTTGTCAGTGTCAAATTATTAAGAATTACCTCACCATCTGTTATATTAAATATCCTGCTAGCACCAGCAGCATCGATCGTTGTATTGATTCCTACTGTACCATTAATCGAAAGATCTTTATCTATGATGATTTCGTCGTTGATTATAATTGTTGAGACAGTGGCGGCGAAGGTGATTGTACTACCAGCCGAAGCTAATGCTATCTGTTGTCTCAAAGTTCCTGGTGTACCGTTATCTAATCCAGTAGTGACAACCTGAGCGGAAAGAACTCCTACGGCCCCCACGATAACTAAGCATAAAGTAATAATTGATTTCATAAGCGTGATAATTTTATTGTTATTGATTTATGATAAATAGGCTTTGCTTCTCAAGAAAGAATATACGTAGTTAGAGATATGTTTGGATTTCGATTTTTCAGTCATTTGCGACTAAAATATTGGCTGAGTTACCTCTTATTCAGTCATCTAAGTATATAAGTAAGTTGTCTTTTTATTCGCCTTTTTTATAGCATTATTACTACGTTATTAACCCTTGTAGGAAGCTTACATATACGTCATAATATTTATTTGGGTGTGTCTCTTTTTGCTGTGTTGAAGAAAAGCAGCAAAAACAAGTCGGGCTCTGCGCCACTCGGTATTCACCTTGGTCCTTTATTAAACGCTTCATACTATTATGCTTCCTACCTTAGCTATTGGCAAAAGCAATAACTTCATTGGCTAGACGAGAAGACTACGCGCACTCTACTCCGTTTCGTTTGGGTATGGCTACTATCCCTCACACGACCTACGTGCTAGAAGCTTTAGTAATGATGTAGAGATTAACCTTGACTTGTTCATTGTGTCTTATTGAATACAAAGATTTAGCTGTGGGTATATAGCTAAAATGGAAATAATTGGAATAAGATATTATATAATAGATAAATATTCTTTATACTTAGAAAATATATTGTCCAAAACGAGGAAGTACTGTGTAATAAAATACCAAGAGATATTCTCATGCCAACTGCTGAGAAGATATCCAAAATAGAAATTTTCTTATTGAAATCAGCTAGATCCTACAGAGAGGTCAAGGGTGTCCTATGGTAGTGTCAAGTGTTTTGAGCGATTTGGAAGAATATCTATCGAAGCTCTTCTCAAGATTGCGGAGGCTATTAATCGACTCGACAAGTTTGAGGGTATTCTGATTCCGAATAATACGAAGCGACTAGAAAAATTATTTATTTCATAAGAATGGAAAATAAAGCTAGTTGTTTTAATTGATTTTGATAGTTAAGGTGATCAATGACATCATACTAAGATGATAAATAAAGAAGTTGCTGATATAATAATCAAATTAAAGAATGCTGATTTAGCTTGCCGAGAAAAGCTTTTGCAAAGTGGACTACTAAACGAAGGGTATAATATTGCTATGCAGAAATTGCACAACCATAATGCGGATCAGTTAGACAATGTAATTAATACCATCGGCTATCCAACAATTGCAAAAGTAGGCCAGGAAGCAAGTGTAGCAGCATGGCTAGTTATTCAACATGCCATAGCAAGACCAGTGTTTATGAAAAAGTGTGCTAGGCTATTATCAGAAGCAGTTCGTCAAAGCAAAGCAGATCCAAAACATTTAGCTTACCTGACTGATCGAATAGCAACCTTCGAGGGAAGTCCACAAAAATATGGGACACAATTTGACTGGGACGAAAACGGACAGTTGAGCCCAAATGAATTTGACAGTTTATCTAATGTTAACCAGCGAAGAAAATCTATTGGACTCAATACTTTAGAAGAGCAGATCCAGATTATCAGAGGACAAGCTAAACTTGAAAATCATGCTGCGCCAAAAGATTTAACGGAGAGAAAAGTTGAATATGAAAAATGGAGAAGGGAGGTAGGATGGATAGAAGATTAGCACAAACTTCTTAAAAATGGAAACCCCAACTTTACCTGTCCAACCCAAGTTCATCTTGCTTAATTTTATTTTCTAACCTAAAAGCTATTGTATATCTTTATATTTCGGTTACATGTCCTAAATGTTTTACTTTTAGTAAAGATCGATTTATATATTATATTTTCATTTTAGAAGAGAGCGAGGGCCTGCTTTATTTCTTTAATTAAAAGTAGTTACTCGCAAAAATAATAAAGTTGCATTTGTAAATTAAATACAGGAAATAAATAAGAATGAAAAATTTATTAATCTTTTCTACAGCACTAGTTCTACTATGCTGCGTGAACCAAATATTTGCTCAGCAAACTATTAATGGCACAATAATGCATGATAACCTAGAGCGAGAGTATATATTATATGTACCCGCGAACTATGATGCATCGAACTCAGTACCTTTGGTTATTAACTTTCATGGATATACGAGCAATGCGCAGCAGCAAATGTTCTATGGAGACTTTAGACCCATTGCAGATCAGGCTGGTTTCTTAGTAGTGCAACCTCAAGGAACATTGGATAATACAGGAACTACCCACTTCAATGTTGGCTGGGGGCAAAGTACAGTAGATGACGTTGGGTTTACTAGTGCCTTACTAGATACCCTAGCTGCGGAGTACGCTATAAATATGGAAAGAGTCTATTCTACAGGTATGTCCAACGGTGGATTTATGAGTTATTTGCTGGCTTGTGAATTAAGTGATCGTATAGCTGCAATAGCCTCAGTTACTGGATCTATGACCCCAAATTTTATTCCTTGTACGCCTAATCATCCCATGCCAGTATTAGAAATACACGGGACGGAGGATGAAACGGTTCCTTACGAGGGCGCAATTTTCGCAACGGATATAGACGAAGTTGTCCAGCACTGGGTAAAATTCAATAACTGTGATGAGGAGCCAATGTTTGAAGAAATTGAAGATTTCAATACTAGCGATATGAGTACAGTAGAACATTATGTATATGAGAATGGTGATAATGATGTGAATACTGAGCTATTTAAAATTATCGGAGGCGGACATACTTGGCCAGGTACCGCATTTGCTTTTGGTAGCACCAACCAAGATATAAATGCTTCTGAGGAAGTATGGAAGTTCTTTGATCGATATGATATCAATGGATTAAGAGAGACTACTTCTGCATCTACTTTTGTCCCAAGAAGCGTTGTCGAAGCGTTTCCTAATCCAAGTTCGGGTGTGGTTAATTTAAAATTTGAGAATGCTGCTTATAGAAATTATACAATTTATTCTCTGGTAGGGGAACCAATTTTAGAAGGTATATCCAACGCGGATCAGGCGGCAATAGATTTGAGCGAATACCCGCAAGGAGTGTATATTTTTAAGTCAGAAAATAAAGTTATTAGATTAGTTAAGTTCTAAGCATCCTACTAATTCACCATTAACAGCACATTAACATTGATATAAATATATTTTAATTATTTTAGTGGAATTATCGGAGTACTAAAGTGTACTCCTTAGCGCGTAGCCATTTTTTAACTTTACGAAAAACCTTGAAATGATGCTTAGAATATTTTCTCTACTATTTCTCATCAGTTTTTTTCTTGTACTTTCTATCCAAGAGTCAGTGGCTCAAGATAGGGGTATGGAAAGCAGTTCAGATTCTTGGCAGTCTCCAGATGAGGATATCCTTAAAATCTTACATGCACCTCAGTTGCCATGGACATCAACATCTCCTACGAAAACCCATATGTTGTTAAAAGATCCTGTAATATATCCTTCCTTATCTGAGCTTGCAAGCCCAATGTTAAAATTGGCAGGGACACGAGTCAACCCTAAAAACAACTATTACCACGGACGGCATGGTGGGACGTCTCCCAAAATTCTTACGGTGAAAAATGGCAAAACAGTCAATCTGAACCTTCCAGCTGAGGCAGAAGTACTCTCTACTTTTTGGGCAGTGGATGGTCAGCGCTACGCTTTGTCTGTAGGATTTGAAGATCGAATAGAATTATGGACTGGCGATATCAGTGGGAAAACAGAAAAAGTACCTAACGTAATATTGAATCCCCTTATGGATCAAGAAATAAAGTGGTTACCAGGAGGCGAGAAGATTTTGCTCAGAAGAATCAATAATCGGGGTGCTGCACCGCAAAAATCAATCTTGCCAAAGGGACCTAAGGTATTAGAAGATGATGGCGCAAAAGCGAGATCTACTTATGAGTCAAGAAATTTATTAGAAACGGCATTTGATGATGAACTGTTTACTTATTACTCGCAATGCGAGTTGGCTATCTATAATACTAAAACAAAGAAATTGAAAACGGTGGGACCAGCGGCTTCATATAGTGCTGCAGATGTTTCTCCCGATGGCAAATACTTACTAGTTGAACGATTAAAGTTGCCGTGGTCGCACGAGGTGGCATGGTGGAGATTTGCCCATGACATTGAAGTTTGGGATATGGATGGTAAACTAATAAAAACAGTAGTAAATCAACATTTAGCTAATGAGGTACCAGTGCAGGGAGTCATTACAGGCCCAAGAAATGTTTCGTGGCAACCTACTGCTCCACATACCGTCTATTGGAGAGAAGCTTTGGATGGTGGTAACCCAGTAGCAGAAGCAGATTTTAGAGATAAGCTTATGCAGTGGGATGCGCCTTTTAAAGATCAGCCTACGGAAATTTATAAAGCAAAACATCGTATACAAGCAACGATGTGGGTAGAAACGGATGGTATGCTCATGATCTATGAAAGAGAGCGCATCAAGAGATGGCGCTATGTGTATATGCTCGACCTAAATAAGGGTACTTCTAAATTGTGGTTTGATCTGAATGAGAATGACCGCTACAACGCGCCAGGATATCCTTTATATACTAAAATGAAAAATGGGAAGTATGCCGTAAAAGTAATAGATGGGTCTATATATTTTCGTGGACGTGGGAGCTCTCCTGAAGGGGATCGTTCTTTTGTCGATAGACGAGATATAGCTACTGGTGAGGTAGAAAGAATTTTTAGAAGTTCGCCTGATAAATATGAATACTTTGTCGATTTTGCTGAAGATCCGAACACCTTTATTATGAGTTCTGAAGACCAAACAACGGTGCCTAATTTTTACTTGGCAACCTTAGGAAAATCTATCAAAGCAGAAGCTGGGGAAAGTAGTAAGGAACTTACGAAAAGGCCGATTACAAAATTTGTGGATGCGAGTCCAGAACTGCGACAAATAGATAGTGAGATCATAAAGTATAAAAGAGATGATGACATCGAGCTAAGCTTCAATTTGCTCTTACCTCCAGGGTACAAAAAAGGGACTAGGCTACCAACTGTAGTGTACGCTTATCCACTAGAATACTCCGGTGCAGAGACTGCCGGACAGGTACGTGGTTCGAGCAATAAATTTCTTCGGATCTATGGACCATCACATAAGTATTTTTTGATGAGAGGATATGCTGTACTAGATAATACTGCTATGCCTATGGTCGGAGATCCAGAAACCGTCTATGATACTTTCGTTCCTCAGCTGGTTGCCGATGCAGAGGCGGCAGTCGCAAAAGTAATAGATATGGGAATAGCTGATCCTGAGCGAATAGGTGTTATAGGACATAGTCATGGTGGTTTAATGGTAGCTAATTTACTAGCACATACGGACTTGTTTTGCGCGGGTATAGCACGTAGCGGATCTTATAATAAAACAAATCAACCATACGGATTTCAAGGAGAGCGACGTTCGCTTTTTGAAGCGACTCAATCTTACATTGATTGTTCCCCAACTTTCTTTGCCGATAAAGTCAATGAGCCAATCCTGATTATTCACGGAGATGATGACTCCAATCCTGGAACACTAACTTTTCAGTCTGAGGTATTTTATGAAGCAGTCAGAGGTTCAGGTGGTACGGCGAGGTTAGTGTTATTGCCATTTGAGGATCATGGATACCGAGCTAAGGAATCTATCGAGCATGTACTATGGGAACAGCTAAACTGGTTCGATAAGCACGTCAAGAATCGGGACCTTACGAGATAGCAGACTAGCACAATTAGCCAAGCTGTAGCCTTCTGAATAATGTGCAATATGACATAAAATCATAATCGATTGAACTAAATAACTTTAATTAGTTCATTTGACCCGTAAACTGGGTATAATTGATGAATACCATAATTGGACTGAAAATATTGATTACAGGCTCCTTTGTCTTTGATGTTGAAAACTATACAGGGGGGCTCTTTACTGCGAGAAAGACGACTTTCAATATGTATGGTATATTGAGCAAAAGCTGCCAAAAGTTAATTTGTCCTAGAAAAAGTAGATCAACTACATTCCAGTTTGGTATATGGTAACTATCCTGAACTATTACAATTAGAAAACCAATGAAGAAAAGCATTTGTACTTAAAGGAACTAGTAAATTCATATATTCTTTAAGATATATTGGCGTTCAAAACTATTAAGAACTCAGTTAAAATAATTGATTTACTTCGACTATTCGCTTGTCAGGTAGGCAGCGAAGTGAGTATTCCAGAACTATCAAATAATCTGAGGGTCAGCAGTAATACTGTTGATAAATATTTAGGCCTTCTAGTAAAAGTTTTTGTCATTGCTAGAGTAGGAGGATTTGGTAGATGCTTAAGAAAATAGGGGAACAAAATTAGTCGTTATTACTTTACTTCCACACCCTCTTGCACGTTTATAGCTTCCAGCTAGCGACTCACAAATTGTATACATTATTTGGTATCCCATAAGACGAGTGATTTGAAATAAATTAAAGGCGCGCTGAATACTCAGCGCGCCTGTTTATTAAATCATACAGTAATACAGTCTACCGTTCCATAAAAAAAATAAATTGCAAGAGCATAAGTCACTCTATTTTTCAATTTTATAATATATGAAACACTTTTAAAATTATGCAGCCTTTTTCTCTTCTGTTACTTTTCGTTTGCTGCCAACCATCATAAACTCGCTGACTACGATCTCCGTATAGTTCATGGTTTTTCCTTCTTTGTTGACATAGCTCTTATATGTGATTTTGCCACTAACCGCTACCTCCTGGCCTTTCTCAAGATAGGTGACCATATTCTCTGCTATCTTACCCCAAGAGATTAATCTATGCCACTGCGTGTCGATCACTTTCTCCCCTTTATTATTCTTGTATACTTCCTTGGTTGCGAGAGATATTTTTGCCAGCTTGTTACCGCCGTCTAGGGTTATTAATTCTGGTGCTGCGCCTAGTCTACCAATAAGTTGTACTTGATTACTAATATTTTTCATGACTTGAATTTTAAATGATTACTAAAAATGTGATTGCGAAAGAACTCGCTTAGCCGTTTGATCAACTGACGATGCAAAGATATGGCGGCATCCAAGTCGTAGCCGTATAATATCCGCATAGTTTCGTTTGTATCCGTTTGTAATCGGCTAAGTTCAATAAATATAGGTGTTTCAAATTACTTTACGATTCTCTAATAAATTCTCTTCGTAGTAAAAAGATCTAATATTAACCTGCCGCACATAAAGATTATTAAACTGTTGGGGCTGATCTGGACGAATATTCAGGAATATAACTAGCGCTGCGTCTTACTGGGTATATTAAATTCATCTATCAATAGCGGCTACCATATTAGCTTTGTTAGTTTACTTTTCCGCCTCAGTACAGATCAAGTAATTAATAGTAATTTTGACCACTACATTGAAATGCTTTGTCAGCTATCATTATCTAGAGAGAAATCCATTTATGGGTTCATTTCTGAATGAAAGGAGGTATCCGAGAAGGTAAAGATTCACTTTAAAACCATCTTGGCAATTGGTATAATAAATTTAACACTACCTTTGAAATAATTAAACTATCCAATTATGAAATCCCTTACCTGCAAACAATTAGGAGGCGCCTGTGAAAAAGTTTTCCAAGCAGAGACTTTTTCTGAAGTAGCGCAAATGAGTAAAGAGCACGGTGTAGAAATGTATAAAGCAAAGGATAAACCTCACATGGATGCTATGGTAGAGATGATGAAAATGATGCAAGATCAAGATGCTATGCAAAATTGGTACAAAGAAAAGGAGGCTCTATTTAATAAATAATACACATTAATCTAACCGCGTAATGCCGTAGGCATGAAGCTCGACAAGAGGAGCGCGTAGAGACAAGCGATAGCAGTGGCATCCCATTTTTTTGCTCTTCGCAAAAACAATGGGATATAACGTATAGCGCGCTCACGCCCTTAGGTCGTGATGACCCCAAATGCAATCACCCTCTCCACACCAATGCAGCCCCAAAAATAATCCCAAAAAACACCCAACCTTTACTTACAAAAAACGACCTTTACGATGTGAAATCTCTTTTCTTTTTACTATTTACTTACCTGTGTATGGTCATGCTATGTCGCTGCGCTAACCCCATCGGTCTTGTAGGAGGTGCGAAAGACGAGACTGCACCACAGGTGGTAAAGGATGGTATAATGCCTGCAAATCTACAAACCAACTTTACTAAACAAGACATCATATTTACCTTTGATGAATGGGTAAAACTTAATGATGCGATCAATCAGATCGTCGTTTCGCCACCTCTCGAAAAGCAACCTAAGGTCGTGCTCAAAAATAAAGAGCTTACTTTCAGCTTTGACGATGAGGAGGTGCTGAAAGAAGAGGTAACCTACACGATCAACTTCGGTGAAGCTATCAAAGATCTTACAGAAGGTAATCCAGCAGATCTTAAGTATGTGTTCTCCACGGGCGACTTTATCGATTCCCTCATCGTCACAGGTGTGGTCAAAGATGCCATCACCGAAGCACCCGTAGAGGATTGTTTAGTCATGCTTTATCAAAATCTATCGGATACTATCGTACGCACTGGAAAGCCATATTACTTTAGTAAAACCAACGCAGGAGGACAATTTAAAATCGGCAATGTAAAGGCAGGGACGTTCCAAATATTTGCTTTAAATGAGGACCAAGGTCAGCGGTACATTTTCGATACAGATACAGAAGGAATCGGGTTTTTGGATGAGCGCATAGTAGTTAGTGACAGCACGGGACAAAACATCCGACTCGAAATATTCACGGAGGAAGCGATGCTTAAGCTCACTAATGAAGAGCTGGTCGAATATGGGCATGCTTGGTTTTCGTTCAATAGAGAACCTTATGATGTAGATATCACGCATGAAGATATCAATCAAAATCTTCGTTATGATTATCGTAAAGATTCGGTACACATCTGGTACGATACAGAAGAACAATTTCTTGTTTATCTCGCACAAGATACACTCTGGACGGACACGGTGAAGATAAAATCTTTGCCTCGCGAAGACTTTGTCAGCAAGAAGGAACTATCATTACGTAATGCACATGCTGGCACGAAAAAAATTAATAAAAAAAGTGGCATCGTATTACAATTTACTCAACCTATAGAATCATTAGACGATAACTTGGTAAAATTGTATGCAGACACTACACAAAACCTCATAGCCGCTACAGTTCGAAAAGATACTAACATGTTTAAAGTCAATATAACTACGGAATGGAGAAGCAATTCGCCATATGAATTGGTGCTTCTACCAGGTGCAGTGACGGATATGTATGGCCTCCAAAATGATACGATCATCCTTTCTTACGCAGTCCCGGCTGTAGAAGATTACGGAAAAATAAAAGTGGAAATCACTGACTTAGACAGCCTAAGTGGATATATAGTAAAGCTGTTAAGTAAATCTAATCAGGAAATAGAGCGTTATATAATAAGTGATGAAAGCACGTTTACGTTTGAGCTTGATTATATGCAGGCGGGTGATTATATGATAGAAATCACGCTAGATAGTAATAAAAATGGAAAGTGGGATACGGGAAATTTTGATCTCAAAACTTATCCAGAAAGAAAATTCACAAAAGAGCTAGAAACGCTTAGGGCAAACTGGACGGTGGAGGTTTCTATCAGTCCGACATTTGTGCGAAAATAAATCGTGCGGATAATAAAATAAAATAATGATACTAAGGGCAGAAAATTTGGAGAAAATATACGGTAGCCGTAAGGTTGTCAAGGGTGTTTCCCTTTCTGTCAATCAAGGAGAAATAGTCGGTCTATTAGGTCCCAACGGTGCGGGCAAGACTACTACATTCTATATGACAGTGGGCTTCGTAGAGCCGCATGTAGGGAAGGTGTTTCTCGGGGAGGAGGACATTACTTCGCTGCCAATGTACAAGCGTGCACAGCGTGGTATCGGCTACCTTCCACAGGAAGCTTCGGTGTTCAGAAAGTTGAGTGTGGAGGATAATATCATGGCGGTACTAGAGATGACAGACCTCAGTAAAGCGGATCAAAAAATAAAATTAGAGGCTTTAATTGAAGAGTTTCGTCTCGAGAAAGTACGCAAGGGAAAAGGTGACACCCTTTCGGGTGGAGAGCGTCGTCGTACTGAGATTGCGCGTGCCCTCGCGACCAATCCCAAGTTTATTTTGCTCGATGAACCTTTTGCGGGAATTGACCCCATCGCCGTCGAGGACATCCAATATATAGTAGCTAAACTTAAGACTAAAAATATCGGTATCCTTATCACGGACCACAATGTACAGGAGACGTTGAGTATTACGGACCGCGCTTATCTGATGTTTGAGGGTAGTATCCTTAAAGCAGGTACTGCGGAAGAGTTGGCTGCGGATGAGCAGGTTAGAAAAGTTTATCTAGGTGAAAATTTTGAGCTAAAAAAGAAGAGAATAAAGCTTGATGATTAAAAAGAACCATTTTGTATTATATGCAGCAGTATTGTTTGCTTTTTTCTTTTTGCTCACCACATCATGTGAGCCAGAAGCACCACGTATTCGCTCCGCTGAACGCAAAATTATAGATTCTCTTTACAATAAAAAAGTTGCCATACTCAAAGTAGAGTTAGATTCTATGTGCCAACTTACTTTTGATAAACGCGTAGATCAAGCTGTCGATTCTATCATGGCTGAACGTATTGCAGAACGAAAAAGACGCCTTGGATACTAAGCTCATATATCGCATATTAATTTTTAGTGCAGTGGTTATAACTTTGATTGCACAAGCCGCGCCGAAGACCAAGCAGCAGCTTATGGATGAGTCACTGGAAGAGAAGATCCTCAATTATACGGCAACTATTAAGCGAAAGTGTGCCAAAGATGTGCAAGAGCGCGCGCACGAAATTGTGGATTCTCTGCTGCTCCAAGTTGCGAACTCCAATACAATTGACACCTTCGAGCGACCCACAAAACCGACCAAACCAAATCGTCCTAAAATTCGTGCTGCTAAAGATACTTTACCTATCAAGCCTCTTTTCGATCAATAAAATATAATCACTTAGCACATTCAAAAGTTGGATTCTTTGGGCACTTCATACCATAAAAAAATGGCATGACCAGGTGATCCGTTTGAACTCGGCACCTGCTAGATCCATTCAGGATATGTCTGGCTAGTATTCGCTTAACCGCTCATCCGTCGCCAGCCATTCCTTCATTGGATCTAGCAGGCACCTCATACCACTTCTCCCCTTAGTGCGGAAGAGGTATAAATACTATAAATACTTATCCCCACTCTCAAAACGACGATTAAGCTTTACAATTGTTTTCTGTAAGTTCTTCTCAAATTTAGGAGTGAATAAACCTCGTCTAACACCTGCGTAAAAGAGATCCTTATTTAGATTCATAAGCTTATCTTCTCTCAGATAGAAGATTTGAAAACCTTTGCGATTGTACCGATCAAAACCATCAGCGGGATTTCCAAAACCATAGTCTGTAATGTAGAGGTGATCAACATCTTCAAGACTAAACTCTTGCTGACTCCCAAGATCCATAATTTTTATACGCTTGTCCTCCATTATCGTCTTTGTATCTACGGGGCGAATAAATCGAACTTTACTATAAGTATAATGTGTTTGAAAGGCTTTGATAATCATCTGATTTTTTGCGGCTGTTTCTTCTAGTATTGCATCTGCTTGACTATTTTGTCCACGCTCTTTTAAAACTTTAGCTTTGCCTTTATTATCCTTTAGTCTGACTAGCAGTACGCCATCTTTGAGCATATCTAGGTGAGTATATTTATCTAATTCAGTAACTGGTTTTTGACTATTCGCTATCAATGAAAAGCCTAAAAGCGCACCAATAATTATTAATCGCAACTGCATGTAAAAGCTATATTTTGTTAAGAAAATATTAAATAGAAATATTGATTACTTTCGTACTTCAAATTATGTTGATTTTTGCAATATAAGGCACAATTAATTGGCTAAAGTCATGATCGTGATTCGTAAAATAGCCAATAAGTCTTTAGAACCTTATAAAGGTCAAATAACGTAAAATAAGTAGATAATATTTGCATTGCTAGACAAGATGAAACAATTATGATACAACAATCTGTAGATATCCAAGCGCTCAATGCGCAAATCCAAGCGGATAGTGAATTCGTAAAGAGATTATACGCCGAGACTTCGCAAACTATAGTAGGCCAGGAGCATATGCTTGAGCGATTATTGATAGGTTTACTTACTAAAGGGCACGTGTTGTTAGAAGGGCTGCCAGGATTAGCCAAGACCTTAGCGATCAAGACCTTAGCAACAGCGACCAACGCAAAATTTAGCAGAATTCAGTTTACACCAGATCTTTTACCAGCAGACATAATCGGGACTATGATATATAATCCTAGTGAAAATGACTTCTCTGTAAAAAAAGGTCCAGTCTTCGCGAATTTTGTATTGGCTGATGAGATAAACCGTGCTCCTGCAAAGGTGCAGAGTGCATTACTAGAGTCTATGCAAGAAAGACAAGTAACTATTGGTACGAGCACTTTCAAACTGGATGAGCCATTCTTGGTATTGGCTACACAGAATCCAATAGAACAGGAGGGAACTTACCCATTACCTGAGGCACAGGTAGATAGATTTATGCTCAAAGTAAAAATTGACTATCCAAACATTGAAGAAGAAAGAGAAATTATTCGTAGGAATCTCAACATCGATGGCTTCGGGAAGGTGAATGAAGTGGTCACACTGGCAGAGATAATGAAGGCCAGGGCAACTGTTCGTCAAGTCTATATGGATGAAAAAATCGAACAGTATATCTTAGACATCGTTTTCGCTACCAGAACTCCAGGTAAATTTGGATTAGAAAATCTAGAACCGCTGATAAGTTTTGGAGGTTCACCGCGAGCAAGTATAAACTTAGCACTTGCTTCTAAGGCAATTGCTTTTCTCAATAGTAGAGGATATGTTACTCCAGAGGATGTTCGGAATATTTGCTACGATGTATTACGTCATCGTATTGGTATTACCTATGAGGCAGAAGCAGAAAATATCACCCAAGAAGATATTATTAAGCAAATACTAAATGCTGTTGAAGTACCTTAATTAATTACTTAGCCAACTATTTCACTAAAGTATAAATTAGATTGCATACCAAAATTAACATAAGGCTAAGGTTTACAGCGCTTATCATATTGATCTCGCTATGCTGCTTCAGTGCGCTATTTGCACAGTCGGATATAGAAAGTAAAACAACTGCTCTGTTCGGCGATTCGCAAATATTTTGGACCAGAAACTATGTTGGGTATATGGATGAAGTGCACAGAGCTGATTTATGCCTAGCGTTTGATGGATTTAACTGTCGTGGTTATATGGTTTATTCCTCTAGTGAAACAGAATATTTGTTGGAGGGGTCTCTACAATCTAGTAAGTTTAATTTTGTGGAGAAGTATCAAAACGTGCCTAGCGCTTACCTCAGTGGATTTCTCGAAGATAATAATATTGTTCTAGAGTGGAATTCTATTGATGATAAAAGTTCTTTTGCTGGCGTTTTTACCTTAGTAACTGACTCACCTCTGCCAGCTGCAAATCCTATAATAGTTCGTACTTATACAGGAAGTTTGGATAATCAGTCAGTTGCTATCCGCTTGACCGAACAGCATGCTCGGATGAAGGGAGAAATATCATTTGCTGACGATACTAGTCAGCGACTAATCGGCGTGCAGAATGCTGATAATTCTTTGAGTCTACAGAACCATAGTGCAGGATATAAATTTAAATTGCACAATATTTCTGATAATAATTATCAAGCAAATTTTATACTTCCAGGAGAAGCGTCGGCATCTGATCTTAATCTTAGCTTAGAGAATGAATTGAATAGTAGATCAATAGCTTACCTCAGTCACAGTACTATGGTAAAGTGCATACTACCTAGTATGAATGGTGCTTTTGATCAAGAAATTGATCGTCTTGTCGATGATTGGACATTAGATATTGAGCGTAATAAAATAAGACAGAACAATAACCGATTTGAAAATCGTGCAGAGATATGGTTCGAAATAGATGAGTACTCGAAAGAGTATTTATCAGGTGTTTTGTATTATAGAAGTACATGGAAAAAAGATGTATCTAGTAAATCTTTCTCTTATGATCGCAGGAGTAGAGAAATAATAGCAGTAGCACCTTTTCTTAGAGGGTCGGAAAAATGGGACGGTATTATCAGAAAAAAATTGATCGCTGCAAAGGAACTGAATGCAGCAGAAGATCAGGCAGAATATAGGAATTGGATTAATAATGTTTCCTTGATTGATCCTATTCTATGTGCGAAGGGGCTTCGCTTTCATACCGAGAGGAGCAATGTATATGGCCAGGCGAGTATAGTACTTCCTTGGGCTGCACTGACACCTAGTTTTTTGTCACCATCTAAGTTAACTAAGTTGAAAAAACTGAAATAGGATGGATACATCAGAGCTATTAAAGAAAGTACGTAAAATAGAAATTAGAACTAAAGGGCTTAGTCGACAGATTTTCTCTGGAGAATACCACAGTGCTTTCAAAGGAAGAGGGATGTCTTTTAGTGAAGTACGCTCTTATCAGTATGGTGACGATGTGAGAAACATTGACTGGAATGTAACTGCTCGTACAGGCGAAGCGCATATCAAAGTTTTCGAAGAAGAACGAGAGTTGACCGTAATCCTATTGATTGATGTGAGTCGATCTGCATTCTTCGGAACAGGTGATCAAATGAAAAATGATATGATTACTGAGTTGTGTGCTGTCATTTCTTTCTCAGCCATTAACAATAACGATAAAGTTGGAGTGTTATTTTTCTCTGATCAAATTGAAAAATTCATTCCACCAAAAAAAGGAAAGAAACATATACTCAGGATTATTCGTGAACTGCTAGACTTCAAACCAGTAGGAAAGGAAACCAATATCGGTTTGGCTCTAGAATATTTTAATAATGTAGTAAAGAAACGTTGTATCTGTTTTGTACTTTCTGATTTTATGGCGAAAGGATATGACACCGCATTACGTATCGCAGCAAGGCGTCATGACCTCATTGGCTTTCATATTTTTGATCCAAAAGAAAAAGATTTACCCAATGTTGGTTTAATACGAGTAGTAGATGCGGAGACTGGTCAATTACACTATTTAGATACAGGAAGTGAAAAAGTGCGTACTGCACAAAATGATTGGTTCAACGGCAACACTGCCTATTTTAAGACAGCGTTTGCTAAAAGTGGAGCTGATATTCTAAGTTTACCAACGGACGTACCATATACCAGCGCCTTACTAAACTTCTTTAAAAAACGATCAAAATAAATTTGGAAAGGATTTTTAGACATATAGTTTTTCTTGTAGTGCTATTATGCATTTTTACGCCAGTTATTGGTCAGCAAGTGCTAGCTGAGGTAGATAGTGCGCATATTATGATCGGAGATCACCTCAAATATACTATCAAGATAAAAGGAGCAGAGAAGGTTGAAAATCCTAGCGTTGATCTGAGTCCATTGGATACTATGAAAGCTTTTGAAATAGTAAAGGAACAAGACTGGAGAAAATCTGCTATCGATGAACAGACATATTATAAGAAGGAGTTAACAATTACTTCTTTTGATTCTGGGTACTATTATGTGCCTGCACTCCGCGTAGACTTTGAGAATAACAATCGTAAAATTAGCAGAAGTACTCAGCAGATACAGTTGGCAGTTATCACTCCACAGATAGATTCTTTATCCATTCGACCAATCAAAGATATAATTGCAGAGCCAATCACTTTAGAGGACTTCTATCCCTATTTGTATACATTTGGTGGTTTATTGATTTTTTGTCTAGGGGGATATTTTATTTACAATAGAATTAACAATAAGCCTGTGGAGGAAGTATACGTAGCGCCAAAGCCCGCGCACCAAATAGCCTTAGACAAGCTGAAAGATCTACAATCAAAGCAATTGTGGCAAACCGGGCAGATCAAGGAGTACCAATCTGAACTAACCTATATTGTCAGAGAATATTTAGAGAAGCGATTCGATGTACAAGCATTGGAGTCTACCACGGGAGAGATCATTAACGATTTAAAGCAAGAAGATATAACCGAAGAACATAAAGAACAGCTCGCAGATATGTTCCGTATGGCAGATATGGTAAAGTTTGCTAAAGCTACGCCACCATTGGATATCCAAGCACAGCTTTTAGACAAAGCGCAAAAGTTTGTTACCAATACGAAGAAGGAAATTATTGTGGAACCTGATAATCCTCCAGCTTCATGAGTTACTTCAATAATTTGCAATTTGTAAATCCGTGGTTTTTCCTATTGATACCAGTTATTATAGGCGTTTTTATCTGGTTTTATCTAAAGCAAGCAACCTATTTTCCTCGACTCAATATGTCCACATTACAAGGGGTTTTGGGAGTGGCATCGTTTCGTTCTAGACTAGGCTTATTATCTCCAATTTTGAGGGGATTAAGTATGCTTGCTTTAGTCTTCGCGATGGCCAGACCACAATCAGTATTGCAGGAAGAAGAAGTAAAAGCAGAAGGTATAGATATTGTGCTAGTAATGGATTTGTCTAGCAGTATGCTGGCTCAGGATTTCAGACCAGATCGTCTCTGGGTAAGCAAGGCAGTAGCAGGTGACTTTGTCCGAGGTAGAAAATATGATCGCATCGGCTTGGTTGCCTTCGCAGGAGAAGCTTACACACAAGCTCCATTGACTACCGATCATTCTGTAATTTTGGGTTTTCTCAATCCAGAAGCTGGTTTACAGTGTGGAAGGCTACAAGATGGTACTGCCATTGGCATGGGGCTGACGACTGCTGTTAATCGTCTCAAAGACAGCGAAGCAGAATCCAAAGTAGTAATTCTGCTTACTGATGGCGTTAACAATGCTGGATATGTAAAGCCACTAACTGCAGCAGAGATTGCCCAGGAATATAATGTCAAAGTTTATACCATAGGTGTGGGATCAACGGGGGATGCTTATACGCCAGTAACTCGTAATGCCAACGGCGTTTACCGATTTGGATTATCCCGAGTAGAGATTGATGAAGCTTTATTAAGGGAGATAGCAGAGATGACAAAGGGGAGATACTTTAGAGCGACTAATGAAGAAAGCTTGCAACAAATATATGCATCCATTGATCAACTAGAAAAAACGGAAATAGAAGTTTCTATATTAAAACGATATCAAGATAAGTTTTATCCCTTTGCATTATTTGGACTTTTATGTTTGTTTTTAGAAATGATACTAAAGTACACTATACTAAGATCTATACCATAAACAATGTTTAGATTCGAATACATAACACATTTATATGCTTTGATAGCAGTGCTAGTTGTACTGCTGTCATTCTTGTGGTATATGATGTACCGAAAGACGGCTTTAGAGAAGCTGGGATCATGGAGTAGTCTAGAAAAACTTATCCCCGGATTTTCTAGAACTAAACCTATTCTGAAATTTATTTTCCTTGGCCTTGCATTGACGAGCATCTGCATTGCTTGGGCCAATCCGCAGTGGGGTTCGAAAAAGGAGAAAGTTAAGGCAAAATCGGTGGATGTATTTATTGCTTTGGATATTAGCAATAGCATGTTGGCAGAGGATGTACGTCCAAGTAGATTAGAACAGGCACAAAAATTTGGGCAGGAGTTGGTAGTAGGGCTACGTGGAGAACGTATCGGCCTAATTTTATTCGCCGGGAATGCCTACTTACAAATGCCGCTTACTAATGATTATGCAGCAGCAGCCATGTTTATTAAAAGTGCAAATACAGAACTAGCGCCAACACAAGGAACAGCTATCGCTGATGTTATTGACTTGGCAGAAAGATCTTTTAACGAGGAAAACCAACAGCATAAAGCTTTGGTCATCATAACGGATGGTGAAAATCATGACGATACAGCACTTTTAAAAGCAGCTGACGCTTCTGAAAATGGAATGCTCATCTTTGCTGTTGGAGTTGGGACCTCCGAAGGTGGACCCATACCCTATAATTTTAAGGGAACTAAAGCGTTTAAACAAGACAAAACTGGACAAAGGGTAATTTCTAAAATGAATTCGGAGATGCTTGCCAAATTGGCAAGCAAAGGAAATGGAACCTATTTTAGCCTGCAAGAAAATTCCCAGAAAGTAATTGACGAACTACGAAAACGGATCGATAAAATCGAAAAGAGAGATGTAGAACAAAGATCATTTTCTGAATATAATAGTTATTTCCAATATTTTATTGGATTCGCAATTTTACTTTTGCTAATGGATTTATTCTTTTCCTTTCGCAAAAATCAGTGGATTAAGGATAAGGATATTTTTGACGTTTAGACTCAAAACAACAAAAGCAAATAATCGTTTTTTAAACTAATGGTACGAGCTTATATATTTATATTGATCACGCTTTTTATTGGTGAGTCTGCATACGCACAGACTGCTCATAAACTTCTACGTTCAGGAGATAAGTTCTACGAAAAACAGGATTATCAATCCGCTGAAGAAACTTATCGAAAAGCTAATGAAGAAACGTTGTCCGCCGATGGAGAGTACAATTTAGGTAACTCCATTTTTCAACAGAATCGTTACGAAGAAGCATTAAACCATTATGAGCAGGCAGCTAGCTTAAGTGCTGACCCCAAAGTAAAGTCCGATGCATACTACAACCTTGGGAATACCTACATAAATATGGAGGATTACGAGAAAGGTGTAGAAGCATATAAAAATTCTCTACGCCACAATCCCAATGATGAAGATAGTAAATACAATTTGTCAGTAGCTTCCCGTATCCTAAGACAACAGCAACAGCAGCAACAGCAGGAGCAGCAGAAACAAAATGGGGAAGAGAGTGATGAAGACTCTGAAGAGCAAGAAAGCGAGGAGGAACAGGAAAGTCAGGAAAATCAAGAACAAGAAGGGGAACAAAAAGAGCAGGAGGAGAAGGATACCAAAGAAACTGATCAAGGGGATGAAGAGAAAGAACAAAAGCCTCAAGAAGGAGAGCCTACTGAAGAAAAGAAAGACTTGAATAAAGAAGAAGCTGCTAGGCTACTACAAGTAGTAGAAGAAGATGAAAAGAGAACGCAGCAAAAGCTCAAAAAAGCCGATTCGAAACCAGGTAAACAATTAAAAGACTGGTAATAGATATGAAATACACACAGTTCTGGGTCTTATGTTTATTTGGCTTTTTCACACACTGTATCCTTGCTCAAGATATAGAATTAAGTGTTGAATGCAGCAAAGATACCATCCTACAGGGCAGTACTTTTAAGCTTACTTACAAAACTAAGGGCGGGGCTATTACCGATTTTATCGAGCCCAATCTTGAAGCTTTCATCATTCTCGGTGGACCAAATATTTCTAGTTCTATAAGTATTGTTAACGGTGTGGTGGACCAGACCGCTAGCTATAGTTATATCTTACAAGCGAATGAGGTAGGCGATCATATCATTAGTAAAGCTATTATCGAAGTTGATGAGAAGCCTTACGATACAAATCCAGTTAAGATTAATGTCTTAGAAAATTCAGACTATAATATACAAGGAGAAGAAATACCTCAAAATAGCTTTCCGAAGAAGTCAAATCCAAAGCGTAAAACTTATAAGCTATAAATGATCTTATCTAAATTTTCTATGATTTTATATCTATGCATTATGCTAACTAGCATGAATGCACAGACATTGTTCAAAGCTGAGGTCAATGCGCGCAATATGGTATTGGGTAATACCTTTCAGTATTCGGTGACTCTAGAAAATATCGATTCCAGGTCTTTTAAACCGCCAAATTTTCAAGGATTCAATGTAGTTTCAGGTCCTACTACGAGTATGTCTTCTACTACCATCAACGGAACGACGAAGTCAGAATTTAAATTTATTTACACCTTGCAGCCTAAGGAGGTAGGGGAGTATGTTATTCCTGCTGCTACGGCCATGTATAATAATAAGCCTATCCGATCAAACCTTGTCAAGGTGAAAGTTCAAAAGGGTAAGGGGGGCGCAAAAAGTCAAAAAGAACTAAGCAAGAATATGCGTGACCAAATGTTTGTACGCGCGGTTCCTTCATCAGATACTGCATACATTGGTCAACAAGTGACTCTAGAATATAATATCTATTACGCAGTAAGCGTCAAACGCTACGATCAAATAGTAGAGCCTAGTTATGATGGTTTCTTTTCTGAGCAATTAAGAAATGTAGCTCGTAATAGTACTACAGAAGTTGTAGACGGTATTCAATATAATGTAACTACAGTTAAACGCGTAGCATTATATCCACAGCAAACCGGGAAACTTGAAATAGAATCTTCCAAATTTAAGCTTGGTGTAAACGATCCTACTAAGAAATCACGTAGTATTTTTTACGAGCCGATTAATTATTATAATTTTAATACGGATCCGATTTCGATTAATGTCCTACCATTACCAGATGGCGCACCTGCTTCCTTTTCTGGAGCAGTAGGGGAATATACTGCACAATCTTTTGTCTCACCCTCTAACCTTACTACAGACGACGCACTTACAATATTAATGGAAATATATGGGAATGGAGATGTTAAGCAACTACTTCCTCCACAGGTGATTTTTAACGATAATCTTGAAGTCTACAATACATCTGTAAAAGAGAAAAAATCAATCCCAAAAGGTACTTTCTTGCAAAGTATTATGAAAGTAGAGTATACTATACTACCAAAAAAAGCAGATCGATATCTCATCAAACCAGAGTTTACCTACTTCAATCCAGACAGCGCTAGATACATAACGATCATAGCGGGTATTGATAATATTATGGTAAGGCAAGGCAAAAATAAAAAATCAAATAAGGCCGTAATTTCTGAAAGTGAATCTATGTCCTCAGAGCTCAAGCCGCTTATGACTAGTACTTCATTGACTAGTATTAAGGAAAAAGCGTGGATTCAAAGCCCTATCGGAAAATTACTTCTCTTACTTCCATTCTTAGCTATGGGTGGAGTACTTATACACCGTCAAAATGAAATCAAAAAAGGTAATATTGATCCACTGCTTGTTCGTAGTGAGAAAGCTGCTGGAGAAGCTAAGAAACGATTGGCAACTGCGTCTGCTTTCATGAATCAAGGGGATAGCAAATCATTTTTTGATGAAATTGCGAAGTCGATATTTGGCTACATCGCAGATAAAATGCATATTCCCTTTTCTGAATTATCGCGGGATAATATCGCGAAAAAACTTCAAGCTAAGCAAGTCGAGGAGTCTACCATAGATAGCCTTAGTGCCCTCTTAGAGAAATGTGAGATGGCTCGTTTTGCGGGTATTGCGGATGACACCGCTATGCAGAATGTATATACAGATGCGCAACAAATCATTGAATCTTTAGAGAATACTTAATAATATATTCATAGCCACATTTCAAAAATAGCTCCTTTGACAATTCAAGACGCACAACAGCAGGTAGATACATGGATCAAATCAGTCGGTGTTAGGTATTTTGATGAGTTGACCAACACGGCTATCCTCATGGAAGAGGTAGGAGAAGTAGCCCGATTAATGTCACGAATATATGGTGAGCAATCTTTCAAACGGGCAGAAGATGAAGCCAATGCGAAAGAAAATTTAGGAGGCGAAATGGCAGATGTATTATTCGTGCTGATCTGCTTAGCAAACCAGTCTGGTATTGACTTGGAGAAAGAGCTGGTCAAGAGTATGGCCAAGAAAACCGCGAGGGACACAGAGAGACATCAGAATAATCAGAAAATTAATCCTTCATCTTCTTCCCAGATATCCGATTAAGTCCAGCTTCCGCCTTTTGATGCAAACTATTTTTATAATCCGAAGGTGACAATTCTGTACATAAGGTATAATAGTGTCTGGCCCTTTCATAATCTGTAAACTTCTCGTAGATAATCCCACATTGTAATGCAGCATTACAAGCGTAAAAATAAGGACGATCTGCTCCATTGGTTATACTATAGCTATAGTTGCTGATAGCATCACTATAGTTTCGTAAAGCATGATTCACCCTCCCTTTTCGATAGGCGTATTCTAGTCGATGTTGCTCTTCCTTGTAGCTGCTCACGGGTTCTGCATCAAGCATTTCTTTAGCACGCTGGTAGTAACCGCCATCAAACAGCAACCTCGCCTTTAGCAAAGTAGAGTTTGGAATAGCTACATTTTGAGCTTCCTTCATGGCGTTCTTATCGCTATCTACTAATGTATTACCTCGTATTTGACACAGCCGCATATTGTTCTTGTAGGCGATCGAGTTGCCATTTATTAGAAAGTACCAAGCGAGTTTTTGATAGGCATCCTTTATCATATTGACTCCTCTATAGTTGTTTAGGTATCGCTCTATGAAGTAGTCCGCACTAGGATCTAGTTTGTACAGCAAAGCGTATCCTTGTAGGAGGTCTAGATAGTAGAAAGGCAAATATTGATTACCCCTTGGTCTTTGCTGAAGGACTTTCAATGCTGTTTCACAGCGTCCACTCCGCAAAGCCATATTAGCAATTACAAAACAAGCTAGTGGGTTTTGCTTAGTATTTAATTTTGCCTTAGAAATCGTTTCCCAGGCCAAGTCTGAATTGTTTTCCAAGTGCAAAAGTAGAAATGCATAGCTCACTATCGCCTCCTCCTTAAAGATAAAATTTTGTTGCTCACTATATTCGATTACCTCTTCTAGTTCTAGTTTTCCTTGGGCGATGGTCCCATCTAGCCTGCCTATTAGTTTCAAACCCCAGCGGTAATTATCAGGTACAGTGCCTACTATAGCATGTATCACCCCCAAGCTTTTAAGGGACCCTTTAAAAGCTGGAAATAGCTCTAGATTATTCTCTAGCTGTTTGTATGATTTATTTATCTCTGAGAATGCCGTAAAATATTCTTCAAATTTAAGCCTCGATAGTGCCCATTGTAGTTGAATTTCCGCCTGACAGAAAAGATAATAAGGAGAATCTTTTGGACCTTGACGAATCTTATCAAGTCTAAGGTTTTTATTATTCTCTAAGCGCTCAAACTCATCCTTTTCCTCGTTGATGAAGATTGTGAAGAAGTCTATGTAATTCTCTATATGATATACACTCAGATTCTCTGGCTCCATCTGTTTTACAGAATCTACCAGCACCCGACCTTCTTCTAGCTCCAGAGATATCAATTTTCCATAGGCTTGCTTAACCAATGGGCTATATTCAAAATAGTACTCGCCCCGCGCTTGCCCACTAAAGACAAGCAACAAAAAAATCAAATAATACTTTCTACCTGAATACATGCTGTAATTATAACGATCAAATATACAAAACGATGATATCACCACACCGCGAACAAGCCATGCGATTTTTCGATCATTTATAATGTTATCGTCAAACCCCACAAAAAAAGTGCCTCCGAACAACATCCGAAAGCACTTCCCTTATTTTTTATTTAGGTCCCTAATAGAGCTACTTCTCAGACATTGAAGAATCTACAAGAACACGACCACAATGCTCACAAGCGATAATCTTCTTTCGCATACCAATCTCCAATTGTACCTGTGGTGGTATTTTATTAAAGCAACCTCCACAACTATCACGCTCTACTGTAGCGACAGCTAGACCGTTTCTATAAGTAGATCTTACTTTATCGTAGGCTTTCAATAAGCGATCCTCAATGACCTTTCTTTGCTTATCAGCCTTCTTATTTAATTTTATCTCTTCTTTATCCGTCTTTTCCTTAATTTTCTCTAACTCTACTTTCTTAGTATCAAGATCTTCCTTCTTAGCTGTCCAGTTAGACTTGGCATTTTCCAAAGACTCCTTCTTCAACTCTATGTTAGCATCCGTTGCTTTGATCTTCTTAGTAGACAATTTAATATCTAATTCTTGAAATTCAAGTTCTTTAGTCAATGCCTCAAATTCTCTATTGTTCTTTACCTCATCCATTTTCTTCTTATACCGTTCGGAGAGTATTTCAGCTTCTTTTATCTTGTTTAGATGGTTCGTCTTTTCTACATCCAAATCTTGGATAGCAGACTCTAACTTACCTACACGTATTCCTAATCCCGCAATTTCATCTTCTAGGTCATTTACCTCCATGGGTAACTCACCTTTTAATATCTGTATCTTGTCTATTTCAGAATCGATAGACTGCAAAGTATATAATTGCTTCAACTTATCTTCTATTGTGATTTCTGCAGTAGTCGCCATATGTATTGATTTTAATAAAAACTAAGGGTGAATTAATAATAAAACACTGGATTTGTACTGATTTTAGTACAATGGGTCGCAAAATTACTAAATTTTTTCGTTATTAGCCCATGTATTAGGTCAATTGTGTATTGCTCTGACTCATAATGGCCAATATCTGCTATGATAATCTTGCCATCAGCATCAAAAAACTCATGATACTTATAGTCTGAAGTTATAAAGACATCCGCACCAGCCTGTATCGCATGGGGAAGCAGGAAACCTCCAGACCCACCACACACTGCTATTTTTTGTACCTTATTACTAGTTATAGCAGTATGTTTAAATCCTTTCAGATTCATGGACTCCTTGAGCCTTCTAAAAAATGTCGTAGCTAATATAGGTTTAGCCAATGTACCAACCATACCAGAGCCTACCATACAGTTAGCCTCTAAAGTAGGGTATGTATGATAAGTAAAAGCGCTTGATCCTATACATTTCTTCAGATAAGTCAACACTGAACTTACCTCATTATTAGCAACAGTTGTTTCATATTTCATTTCTGCAGTTTCATTTTCTGCACGATTTGCCACTGCGAGCATGCTATGTACACTAGACAAAGAACTAGGTAAACTCTTTATACTTGACTCCTTCTGAAAGGCCTGTATCTGACTTGGATTTAAGAAAAACTGGAGCTTAACCATATTACGCTTTGGACTCAATAGCTGTAGATTACCCAACCCTAGCTTCTCAGCTATCTTAGTATTCACTCCACTTCGATATACGTTATCAAGATTAGTATGAATGGCATAGATGCAGATATCATACTTTATAGCCTGCATAACCGTGCGCTCTACATAGCTACTACCATTGAACTTTTTCAGTCCCTTAAATACTATTGGGTGATGAGCAATGATGACATTACATTTACGCTTTCGTGCCTCCTTTATGATAGCTTCGGTACTATCCAGACATACCAGCACCCCTTTTATACTCGTGTCTGGATCACCTACAATCAGTCCAGCATTATCATACGATTCTTGATAGGCTAATGGCGCTATTGTTTCTAAATATTTTATGAGTTTATGAAGCTTCATATAGCAGATATGCGTAATTTAAATTTAATTCACTCTCCCTTTATTCGAGCTATTATCTTGGTGCTAGAATATCCCTCTAAAAAAGGAATTATTTTCACTTGCCCACCTTGTTTTAATACTACGTCATGCCCGACTATTTGGTTCAGTTCATAGTCACCACCTTTCACCAGTATTTCGGGTGATATTTGAGTGATTAAATTCAGAGGGGTGTCTTCCTCAAATAGAATTACGGCATCTACGAATTGCATACTAGCCAACATCATCGCTCTGCTGTACCCATCATTGATTGGTCTGTAATCTCCTTTGAGCCGACTGACTGAAGCGTCAGCATTTAGGCCGATAATAAGCTTGTCACCCAAAGCCTTCGCATCCGCTAAATAAGTGAGGTGTCCTAGATGAAGCAAGTCAAAACAGCCATTTGTAAAGACGATGTTTCGACTTTGCAAACGCCATATCTTGAGCAATTTTTCAAGATTTTCGGGCACTATTATTTTAGCATGGATTGAATCATTCATTGTTAGATAATGCAACTGGTTTATAATTTTTATTAAGATAACCAATTATCGTAAAAGCCAATATTCCAAATGTGATGTTGGTTCCGATTTGTATCGTACAAAAAGAGATATTACTAAAAGAGGCTGCGTCAAATTCAGAAATACCATACATCCCTAATACTAAGATCGTCAGATAATGATAGGAGCCCATTCCACCAGGAGAAGGTATCACTATGCCCCATGCGCCGAACACAAAAGTCATCAAACCCACTATGGGACTAAGATGTTCCGTTGGTTCATAAGCAAAAAAGCAGAAATATACCATCAGGAAATAAAGTACCCATATCATTATACTATAGAGGATAAATAAAGGCACATTTTCTAATTTCATGATACTCAGAATACCTTCTTTAAATCCCAATAATATTTTTGCTAATTTTCTATAGAAGCCAGTTTCGGAAAATGCTGATCTGAATATCAACACTCCACCAATGCCAACCGCCACTATACCACTTAATAGCAAAACAGTGCCTATGCCAAAGCCTCCAAAAAAATTCATAAGTGGCTCTGAAAAGTAGCCCCAAAGCTTTTCATACTCCAGTACTAAGGCGAGGATAGTTACTATCAGTATGCTTACTACATCTAATAGCCTATCTAGTATAACTGTTCCCATCACTTTTTCAACAGGTATATTTTCATATTTACTCAAGGTTCCAGCTTTGATGACTTCTCCAGCACGAGGCAAAAACAAATTCGTAAAATAGCCTATCATAGTACAAAAGAAAGTATTGACTAGACGGGTATTTCTACCTAGTGGTTTGAGTAACATTTGCCAGCGCAGAGCACGACACAGATTGCTTATACTAAACGAAGCAAATACCATAAATATCCAGAATAAATTTGCGGACTTAAAGTCCTCTACTAGTTTGTTGGCAAAGTTACACTCCGCTTCAGTAGAGCCATCGAGCATACATTCTACTAAATATTTAGCAGAATAGTCCGTGTAAAGATAGTATAGTATTCCTAGGCCTATGCTCAAGAATACTGCAAACTTTAGAAAATTTATTAGGGAATCTTTCACGTTTGCTTACACCAATTTGTTTTCGTCATCTGGAAAAATAGAAATTGGCTTAAACTTCTTAGCTTCCTCTAATTCCATCATTGCATACGAAATTATAATCACGATATCACCCACCGCGACCTTACGTGCGGCAGCTCCATTTAGACAGATTGTCCCTGCGCCACGTTTACCTTTTATCACGTAAGTTTCCAGCCGCTCACCATTATTATTATTCACGATTTGTACCCTTTCGCCTTCTATTATGTTCGCCGCATCCATCAGGTCTTCATCGATTGTGATACTCCCTACATAATTCAGGTCAGCCTGTGTTACTCGAGCACGGTGTATTTTTGATTTGAATCTTTGTATCAACATATTATTTGTAAAATTAAATTTATTTTAATGATATTAAGTCTATTTTATCACTTGTGTTGTTTATACTTTATGGACCTACCCAGACAAAAAAAGTCTGGGTCGCTATGTTCTGTAGCTCGTTATTCACTCGGTCCTACGGACTGAGTCACCTTTTCGCTTCATAGCATCCCACGTCCTCACTACGGCACAGCGCTAGTTCAAAATCATAATTGGTATTTATGGCCATTAGCTGGATATTCATAATTGAGTGGACTCATGGTTATAAAAAACGATTCCTAAATTAGCATTGCGAAGTATTGCAGTGGAGCATTATCAAATCAAATTTTATAATTATCTAACATTCTTAATCAACACTTAGTTACAACGCCAGCAGTTATCATTCACACTTTTACAAGAATCATATTGTCTATAAGCCTTACATCTTTGATATAGGCAGCTACACAGGCCACTATATTTTCACTTTCAGACCATTTCTCAATGGACAACAAACTATCCCCATCTACGATCTCAAAATAATCAGGCTTGAATCCGACAGCTATAAGTCGGTCTAAAACTGCTTGCTTAGTATCCGTCACATTGGTAGTACCCATTTTTTTCTTCACTTGGGACAGTGCTTCAAATATAGCCCCCGCATTATATCTGTCTTCAACATTTAAACGCTCATTACGCGAGCTCATTGCTAACCCATGTGGCTCTCTTATTATAGGGCAAACTTCAAGTTTGACACTTCTCTTTTGCTGTTGGAGCATACTATTTACAATCGATACCTGTTGAAAATCTTTTTGACCCATATACAAACTATCAGGCTCTACTATATCTAATAATCTGCTTACTACCTGTACCATTCCTTCAAAATGACCAGTACGAAAGCGACCTTCCATTACCTTCGTAAGTTGACCAAAATCAAGTTTTATTTCCGTTTCCAAATCTACAGGATATATTTCCTCCACACTGGGGGCGAATAATACATCTGTCATTGCTTTACCCAACATTTGAGCATCAGTAGGTAGATTTCTAGCATACTTTTGCAAATCCTCTTGATTGTCAAATTGAGTTGGATTGACAAAAATGCTGCACACTGTAATATCGCTAGATCGTTTAGAAGCCTCTATCAATGATATGTGTCCCTCGTGTAAGCCACCCATAGTAGGAACAAAACCTATTTTCAAGCCATCAGCACGCAATGTGCTAAGATATTGTTTAAGATCCTCCACCTTTTTAAATATATACATCCTCCGCTGCGTTTAATAAAAGTGCAAATTTATAGAGTCCTTGAAGACCAGTCATTTAGCACAATAGTATGCTTATTTACCGCTCTTATCCCGAACTTGCCGCAAATATAGGATTTCAAGGCCTTTTTTTATGATTGATTTAACACATGAGATTACTAAGGTCCTAATGAAGTGCTATTTTTTTCTTAAATTTGCAGTCTTTTATCAATAAAGAGATGCTTTGTTGATCACACTGAAAAATTGATTATGTCAAAGAAAAAAGTGTTAATTGTAACACAAGAGATGCAACCTTATACTGCGCTCTCTGAAGTAGCTGCGATAGCAAGAAAATTACCACAATATATACAGGAGAAAGGAATGGAAATTAGGGTCTTAATGCCCCGATTTGGAACCATTAATGAACGCAGACATCGTCTTCATGAGGTTGTGCGTTTATCTGGTATGAATATCATCGTTGATGACGATGACTTCCCGTTGATTATTAAGGTTGCTTCATTACCTGGAGCTCGTATGCAGGTTTATTTCTTAGACAACGAAGACTTTTTCAAAAGAAAATCAGTCTTTGAAGACGCAAAAGGTAAACCTTTCAAAGATAATCCAGACAGAATGGTTTTTTTCTGCAAAGGTGTGATTGAGACTGTCAAGAAATTCGGCTGGCCGCCAGACATCGTTCACTGTCACGGATGGATGACTAGTTTAGTTCCTTTCTATATGAAGACTGCTTATAAAGATGAGCCGCTCTTCCAAAACTCCAAAGTTATTTACTCTCTGTACAACGGTACTATGGAAGAGTCATTTGGAGACAACTTCCTTGAGAAAGCGACTATTAACAATCTTGAACCAGAGGATCTTACAGATTTTAGTGAAGAGGGCAAGATTTCCTTACACAAAGGAGCGATGCTTTCTTCTGATGGAGTCATTCGTGGGTCAGAAAAGGTTTCTGACTTAGATGAAAAGACACTTTCTTCTCTGACAGTACCTATTTTGGAATACCAAAATGAAGAAGAATTTTTAGCCGCTTACCTTCAGTTTTTCAACAATCTGATGGAAACCGAAGTAGAGTCGGAATAAATTTTATACATACAACCTTTGACTGTCTGGTTATATACTTTTATCAGTTATTATTAACGTAATTCCTGATAGTATATCAGTTACCAAATGAATGCTCGTGATTAAATGTTATTTATATTGTTTTGTTTTACTCTCTGTATTGGGAATATTTGCTTGTAATGATGCAGCATCTATCGATACTGATTTAGTAGATATCGATTTGCTAAATATTAAGTCTGAAGATAGCTTTGATATTTCTTCTTTAACTACAACGGAAGATTCTCTTATTGCATATCAGGCTGGGTTTGTATTGCTTACAAAATATCCTTTTGGTAAGTATCAAGACCCAGTATTTGGCTCTGTCGATGCTTCGATTGTTAGCCAAATATATACAACCACTATTGATGCTCCTGATTTTACAGATGCTGTTTTGGATTCTACCATCATGTATATTAATTTAAATGAAGCGGAGCCGACTTATGGCGATACTACGCAGCTATTAGGAATCGAAGTTTATGAAATTTCGGAAACACTCGATGGCGGTAATACTTATTATAGCAATAAGGTTACACCCACGGAGAGTTCGCCTATTGGCAGTTACACAGGAGTTCCTAATTTTAGAGATAGTGTTCAAGTCAATAGATATTTTGGAGATACGCTATCTACTGATGTTCTTCCACCTCACATAAGAATACCGCTTTCTAGTGACTTTAGCGAAAAAGTTATAGCATCAGGAGATGATGTTCTCAGTAGTCCGTCGGAATTCTTAGCCATGTTTAAAGGAATTGAGCTTAGGCCAACATTGGAATCTGGTGGTATGGTCGCGTTTGATCTTAGAAAGTATAATAGTAGAAATACACCAAATCTTAATGGTGCATCTATTATCTTATTTTATACGCAAGGCGGGGTAGCGAAACAATATCGCTTAGCTATTAATCCTAGTAGCTCTGTCAAGTACGAACAGCAGCAACATGACTTCACTGGATCTATGATAGAACCATTTTTAAATGACGAATCAAAAGGCGATGAGATGATCTTTGTGCAAGGCTTGACTGGACCAAACGCCATCATTAGTTTAAATGATGTAGATATTCTAAATGGTGCTATCATCAATGGTGCGACTTTAGAAGTATATGCCACAGCGCTTAATGGTGAGCAGGACATTCGCCCAGTTCCAGATCAGTTGGTACTTAGAGAAAGAATAGACAATGGCACTTTAGCATATATCAGAGATTTTAATTCTGCATCTCAAGCGGGCTCATTGAGTAGAGTAGGCGGTGTGCCTGAAGATTTAGGCGGAGGTATCTTCAAGTATTCATTTAATATAGGAAGCCAATTGCAGGATATTATTGAAGGAGAAAGGCCCAAAGAGTTGTATATTAGAAATAATGCGAAAGTCGCAAATATGCGCAGAGCTGTTCTTTTTGGCGCAGGTCATAGTACCTATCCTATCAAACTTATCGTTACATACACTAAATTATAGTATTATATGTGTGGCATAGTAGCTTATATCGGTCAGAAGGAAGCTTATCCAATCTTGATTAACGGATTAAAGAGGTTAGAATATAGGGGGTATGACTCGTCAGGAGTTGCTATTCTTAATGGTAATCTTCAGGTATTTAAGAAAAAAGGTAAAGTCAAAGACCTTGTAGATCACATTGGTAATCAGCGGGTAAAAGGAAGTATTGGCATCGGACATACACGTTGGGCTACCCATGGCAAACCTAATGATACCAATGCACATCCTCATGTCTCAGGTAATAGTAGACTTTCTCTTATTCATAATGGAATAATTGAAAATTATGCATCATTAAAAATTGCACTTGGCAAGTTGGGTCACACGTTCAAAAGTGAAACGGACACGGAGGTTCTGACGCACCTCATAGAAGAGATTCAAACCAGAGAAAAATTACCGCTTGATGAAGCAGTTCGTATAGCACTTGCAAAAGTCGTAGGAGCATACGCTATAGTAGTCATGGATTCAGAGAATCCTAATATGCTAGTAGCAGCGAGAAAAGCTAGTCCGTTAGTTATAGGTATTGGGAAAGATGAATTTTTTGTAGCGTCTGACGCAAGCCCGATTATAGAGCATACCAAAAAAGTAGTTTATCTCAATGATGAAGAAATAGCAGTCGTCAGAAGAGATGGTATATTATCTATTAAGAATATTGACAATCAGCTCCAAACCCCTTTTGTAGAAGAGCTAAACCTGAAAATTGAAGCTATAGAAAAGGGAGAATACGATTCATTCATGCTCAAGGAAATATTTGAGCAGCCTGATACTATACGCGATTGTATGCGTGGTAGGATCAATGCGGAAGAAGGATGGATAAAAGTAGGAGGTGTTGAAAATAAAATGGATGATTTCCTCAGTGCAAGACGGATTATTATTGCAGCATGCGGAACATCTTGGATAGCAGGACTCATAGGAGAATACCTATTCGAAGAGTTAGCACGAATTTCTGTAGAAGTAGAATATGCCTCAGAGTTAAGATACCGCAACCCTATTATAAGCGAAAAAGATATCGTTATTGCACTTAGTCAATCTGGAGAAACCGCGGATACTTTGGCAGCATTGAATATTGCCAAAGAGAAAAATGCGCTGCTTTATGGAATTGTAAACTCAGTAGGGTCTAGTATAGCTCGTATAACTGATACAGGTTCTTATATACACGCTGGACCAGAAATAGGAGTTGCATCCACTAAAGCCTTTACAGGACAGATTACTTTATTGACTATGATGGCCATTTACCTTGGTTATGAAAAAGGTAGAATACCTAGGCCGTACTATATTCAGCTCTTGCGTGAGCTAGAGAATATTCCGGACAAAGTGCGTAAAATACTAGCTTTAGATGAACACATCAAGCATATTGCTGGAGAAATGAAAGATGCTAATAATGCATTATACCTAGGGAGAGGGTACAATTTTCCAGTTGCACTAGAAGGTGCACTAAAACTCAAAGAAATATCTTACATTCACGCAGAAGGTTATCCAGCGGCAGAAATGAAACATGGGCCTATCGCTTTGATCGATGAAAATATGCCAGTAATCGTGATCGCAACCAATATGAGCGCCCATGACAAAATAGTAAGTAATATTCAGGAAGTAAAAGCACGTAAGGGAATAGTTATAGCTATCATAAACGAAGGAGATGAGACCATCAAAGATATTGCGGATTTCGTTATAGAAATACCAGCTACTGATGAGCCTCTTACTCCACTCTTATCCGTCGTACCTTTACAACTTCTGTCTTATCATATCGCTAGGATGAGGGGCTGTGATGTAGATCAGCCACGCAACTTAGCGAAATCAGTAACAGTAGAATAAATACTAAATATCAATATATAAATGGGACATTACGAATCACATAATATGGAATACAATTCTCAGAAAGAGAATTTAATCATTCCAGAATACGGAAGAAATATACAACAATTGGTTAAGCATGCCTTAACGATAGAGGATAGAGAAGAAAGACAAAATTTTGTGGAGCGAATCATCAAGCTTATGATGCAGATGCATCCACAGAATAAGAATATGGAAGACTACAAAGAAAAATTGTGGAGACATGTATTCCGTATTTCTGATTTTGAGATAGATGTAGATCCAGTAGAGGGTATGGAAGTACCTACAAAAGATAACTCCTATACAAAACCTGATGCACTAGAATATCCAGACGCAGGTGCCAAGTTTAGACATTACGGAAAGAATGTCGAACGCATGATTGCTAAGGCTTTAGAGATGGATGATCTTGAAAAGCAAGGTCATTATGCAGCAGTTATAGGTAACTACATGAAGTTAGCATACCGAACATGGAGCATCGAGCACTACGTTAGTGATGAAGTAATAGTTCAAGATTTAGAGGCATTAAGTGACGGAAAACTCATACTGTCCACATCATTGCTTGACCGTATTCCGATTCCTACGAATACTAGAGAAAGTCATTCCAGAGGCCGTAAAAAAGGATCTGTTCAGTCTAGAGATCATAGAGAAAATAACAAACGTAGTAGCAATCAGGGTTACCGTAAAGGAGGTAGCAGTGGAAGAAAGAAAAGATACAGTAGATAAATATGATTCCTACCAAATGGAAAGTACTCAAATCCGAATTTGTCGCTGAGCTTAAAATATTTCAAGCGCGCTTCGATTATTTACTTAATCCTCATACCAACAAAGAAATAAAAGTAACTGTCCTCGAAGCTAATGATGCTGCTAATGTTGTTAGCATCACACCTGAGAAGAAAGTATTAATGGTACGCCAATTTCGATTCGGTTCCCAAGATTTCAGCTTAGAAATTCCTGGGGGCTTTATTGAAAATAACGAATCACCGCTTGAAGGTGTAAAACGAGAACTCATAGAAGAGACCGGCTACACCTCAGATAATTGGAAACCTATTGGAACTATCTATTCCAACCCCGTTTACCAAAACGCCAAAATTCACCATTTTGTAGCAACTGATGTTCGCAAAACGGACGAGACTCATTTTGATCGTGAAGAACATATAGAGGTAGAATATCTTAGTCCAACAGAAATAATCCAAGCCGTAAAGTCCAATCAAATCACCCACCCTCACACTATCTCGGCCCTCTGCAGACTATACAATTTATCCTCATAATCCATCTTTGCCATTTTATTTAGGAAGGTAGGCTTATACAGAATAAGACGTAGGTAGGCAACCGCAGAGCTTACTGGTTTCAATTTTTCGGCAGTTAAATATCAATAGGCATATTGAGAAGTAAGAGATACAAATCCTGAAGGGGTGATATACTAAAGGGGTATTCAGAAGTAATAGCACATCACCACAGCGTAGCCAGTCGCGATTTTCTTCGGGAGTGAAATATTTATAGGCCTGGGTTGAAAACCCAGGATTATCATCAGAGTTAGATCCAATTTGTCATGATTTTTTTGGAAAAAATCATGACAAATTGCCAACAAGAATTACCCCGTTTTTAGCGAAAATTTAGAAAAATGGAGTAATCCAAACCCTTAAATTTTGACTAACTCCTTATGGTTCTACTATTTAATCTTCTTACGAATATCCCTAAAGTACGAATATATCCCTGAAATAGAACAGCTTAACCTACTTGTGAATATCCCTACCGAACTGGACTAGCCTGGCATAAATAATTCAGAACTACACCAATACCGTACGCGGATCGAGAAGTGCATACAGGATGTCCACCAATACATTGATAAGCACAAAAGTAATAGCAGTGAAGATAACGGCACCCATAACGACAGGAATATCAAAGTGAATAAGCGCGGTGACGGTGACCTCTCCTAGTCCCTTGAAGTTGAAAACATTTTCTACAAAGAATGCTCCCGCAAGTAGCGCTGCGAACCAACCTGTAATAGCCGTTGCAACTGGATTGAGCGCATTACGCACGCCGTGCTTGAATAATAAATTTGTTTTTTGAAGTCCCTTAGCTTTGCCTGTGCGCATGTAGTCCATCTGCAATACGTCCAGCATAGAGGAACGCGTAAGTAGCGTAATAATAGCCACAGGACGTATACCTAGCGCGATGCCAGGCAGAAGTAAATTTTTGAAAACGTAAACAGGATCTCCAAAATCATTAAGCTCAATAATACTGCCTTGTACATTTAGTCCTGTCCAATCTCCAAGGTAATAACCAAATATCAAAGCCAAGAGAATAGCCGTCACATAACTTGGTAGCGAATACCCAATGACGGAACAAACAACAGCTAAGTTATCGTTAAAACTATTCTTATATACGGCTGCGATCACCCCTAAAAAGATTCCTAAAAAACTCGCCAAAACGATTGCAAATAGGGCAAGCAATATCGTCTTTGGAATAGCTTCAGCTAAAATGGTAGATACACTTCTGCCAGTCTGATAACTCTCTCTGAGATAGGGCTTTTTCAAAATCAAATAATTTTGGCCGAGAGGAACTAAGTTTATATATTGATACCTAAGGACATCTGCCGCCGCAGTAGAAATAATATTTATGGGTGAAATATCTCTAAGATAATAGGCCATCTGAATGTGTAATGGCTGGTCTAGACCGAGTGCTTTACGCTTGGCTGCGACTGCTCCTGTCTCCGCACGTTGGCCGAAAGTAAGCTGAGCAGGATCGACTGGTGCCAAAAAAATGATAGTGGTAACAAGCATAATAATGGCTATAATCACCGCAAAGCCAGCTACCAATCTTTTGAGCACATACCTTAGCATATTTATTACTTTACAAAAACTTGGTGATCTCCTTTTGCTATCATTCGCCCCACAGGATATGCATCACAACTTGTAGTTGTTATAAATTTTTCAAACTTGAGATGCGCCTCATCACTAATCGCGATAAGTAAACCGCCACTAGTTTGTGGATCTGCAAGTATGTGCTTTTGATAGTCTGTAATTGGTGCTATTTTATGTCCGTAGCTATCCCAATTTCTATTTGTTCCTCCTGGTACGCTACCTTTATCTAGATAGTAATCAATGGCTTTTTTATTAAGAATTGGTACTTTCTCAAAATCTATTTCAGCTGAGGTATTACTTGCTCCACACATTTCTGTCAAGTGACCTAATAGTCCAAATCCAGTGACATCCGTCATGGCATGTACATACTCAAAAGGTGCAATCTCCGCTCCTAATTTATTTAGCGCCAACATACTATCCGTAGCAATATGATCATGCTCTGGAAGTCTCAATTCCTTCTTTTGGGCAGTGGACAGTATGCCAACGCCTAATCCTTTAGTTAAATATAAGTGATCTCCCACCTTAGCACCACCATTCTTTTTCAGATTTTTAGTGTCTATCATACCGGTAACCGCAAGACCAAAAATAGGCTCAGGACTATCGATGCTATGACCACCTGCAAGCGGAATACCTGCAGCTGCACAAGCTGCTCTACCCCCTTCGATCACCATATTAGCATACTCTACTGGAACCTTATTAATAGGCCAACCTAGTATTGCGATCGCCATCAAAGGTGTTGCACCCATAGCGTAAATATCACTTATCGCATTGATACCTGCGATCTTGCCAAAGTCAACGGGATCATCAACAATTGGCATAAAAAAATCCGTTGTGCTAACGATAGATTTGCCTGCACCGATATCCATAACAGCAGCATCATCTCGTTCATCATTACCGACCAAAAGATTTGGAAAAGATATTTTTTCAGATGCTGTCTTTAATATTTGATCTAATACTTTAGGACTAATCTTACAGCCGCATCCAGCGCCGTGACTATATTGTGTTAACTTAATATTTTCTTTGAGAATCATAAACCTTTTTCTTTTCTAAATGCTATAAGTTGGCCAGCGATTTTATAAAAATCACCGTGATCAAAATTAAGCATATAAATATGCTTAGTTTTATTTTTATCTAGAAGTTTTGTGTACGCTTTGTCATAATATATGAGGGCAATCTCTGCCGCTCTAGCGAGATCATTTTCCTCTACTGCTTTCAAGGCCTTGGTAAGGTTTAAGCCCCCGAGTCTTTTTTTGATACGTGTAAATGCTTCTACTAAGTCAGCAGCATTATCGCTGCGATAAGTTTCTACTAATAGCTCAATTCGTGCAGTAGTAGGGATTTCAATATTTATTAAAGGAGAAACTTTTAAGGTATTCCAAAAATCTTGATGAAGGGCCACCCGTCCTATTCTATTACTTTCGTTTTCTATCCATATAGGTTTATTAGTATCCAGTTTTTTTAGCTCGTAGGCAAGCATATTCTCGAAGTGTTCTATGGAAGGTTGCACTTCTTCTCCAATCCAACCGAAGGCAGAACCTTTATGATTGGCTAATCCCTCTAGGTCAATAATCTGCTCTCCTTGCGCACGTAAAGCATGAAGAACTTTTGTCTTTCCAGAACCAGTTTTACCACCGACAACTAATAATTTGAGTGATGGATTTTGCAAGATACTCGTAGCATATTGTCGGTACGCCTTGTATCCACCAGGAATAGTTTTGGTCTGTAATCCAGCCATATTAAATAGCCATGACATAGATTGGCTGCGCTTCCCGCCTCTCCAACAGTAAATAATAGCTCCCTCATTATTAGTAGCTAATCGACCTGCTTTGATATAGCTAGCCATCTTCGGGCCTACCAATTCCATACCCCTATCAAATGCAACTTGAGGATTTTTTTGCTTGTAAAGTGTTCCGACTTCTGCTCTTTCTGCATTGTTCAACAAAGGAATATTCTTTGCCCCGATTATATGACCTTTCTCAAATTCTGCTGGAGTGCGCACATCTATTATTACATCCTTAACCCTAAGGTCAAAAAGTGAGTCCAACAAATCAGTTACCTCATCAGAAGTATCTATCACATCATGGTTTTTTTTACTGTATGTTGCCATCCAGTATATTTCTTTTTCCGCTGTTTCTCGTCGATAAGCGGCAAAAATTCGCAATCAATCTCCCACGAGGAAGTGATCTTCTTATGGTTATAAAATCCTGTATGCAGTCCTGCTAAATAAGCCACACCCAACGCAGTTGTCTCTATCACTTTAGGTCTATCAACTGGTACGCCTAATATATCAGATTGTATCTGCATCAGAAAATTATTGGCTGATGCACCTCCATCGACTCTAAGCTGGCTAAGCGCAACTTTACTATCTTTCTGCATCGCATCCAATACATCCTTCGTTTGATATGCAAGAGATTCCAAGGTGGCGCGAATAATATGATTTTTTGTAGTACCTCTAGTAAGTCCGAAGATTGCACCTGTAGCTTCCATATCCCAATACGGAGCGCCTAAACCAGTAAATGCAGGCACAACATATACACCAGCACTATCCGTCACGGAAGTAGCAAAGTACTCTGAATCAACAGCATTGTCTAGTATTCGTAGACCGTCACGTAGCCATTGGATGGCAGCTCCAGCTATAAAAACCGATCCTTCCAAAGCATATGTTACTTTGCCATCTATTCCCCAAGCCAAAGTGGTCAAGAGTCCGTTTTTGGATTTGACAACTTTATCGCCTGTATTCATCAGCATAAAACATCCCGTACCATAGGTGTTCTTTGCCATCCCCACTTCGAAACACGTTTGACCAAATAGGGCTGCTTGTTGATCTCCAGCAATCCCAGTAATGGGGATCGAAGCGCCCAACAACTTTTCACTTGTATACCCAAAAAGTCCACTGCTGTCTTTCACCTCTGGTAACATCTCTACAGGTATTTTTAAATAATCCAGTAGTTTTCTATCCCAGCATAGTTTCTTGATATTATATAGAAGTGTTCTACTTGCATTGCTGTAGTCCGTAGCATGCACTTCCCCACCCGTCAAATGCCACAGTAAAAATGAATCCACCGTTCCGAAAAGTACGCGTCCAGCTTTTGCTTTTTTACGGATATTAGGAATGTTATCAAGTAACCATTTTACTTTAGTACCAGAGAAGTAAGCGTCAATTACTAAACCTGTATTTGTTCGAACATAATTTTCTAATCCTGCCTTTTTCATCTTAGTGCAGATAGCAGCAGTCCTTCTATCTTGCCATACAATAGCTCGACTTATGGGCTCCCCCGTATCAGCATCCCACAATACAGTAGTCTCCCGCTGATTCGTGATGCCAATAGAATCAATCTCGCTCGGTTTAACATTATTTTTTGCTAAGACTTCTTTCGCAACTTTCAGTTGTGACTTTAGAATATCATTGGCATCATGCTCTACCCAGCCAGGTTGAGGGAAATATTGAGTAAACTCTCTCTGCGCCCTACCTTTGATAGTTCCTTCCTTATCGAAGAGGATAGCTCTAGAGCTGGTAGTCCCTTGATCTAAGGCCAAAATATACTTTTTCTTTTTACTCATATATTGTATTGAATAGTTGTGAAATTAACAAAGGAATACTAGAATGACAAATTATATTTAACGCGAGTAGAAACTTACCTTTGTGCTATTTGTTATCAAGCTTATGCAAACTACACAGCCACAAATTGAAAGAATGATCTTCGAGAAATCTTTTATTGCGTATGATCAGCTGAGTCAAATCTCCGATCGAGACAAAGCATACGAAAAGGAGGATCCGAAATTGCGCCCTTTCTATAAATATAGTCCTGCTCTTTCAAATTTTAAGCAAGTAATTACGGACAAAAAAAATGAGGCTACTGATAGGCCACTCTTAGTTAAAGTTTTACTAGAGCAGTATAAATCTTTTGATATCTCTGCTAAAACTAAAGTTAACATTGACAAGCTATTAGATGACACAACTTACACTGTAGTAACGGCTCATCAACCATCTCTTTTTACAGGTCCCTCTTATTTTATATATAAAATATGTTCGATCATAAACCTATCACGAAATATCAACAGTGAGCTGAATGATAATTACGTAGTTCCAGTATTTGTGATGGGTGGAGAAGACCATGATTTTGAGGAAATTAGTACCGCCAAGATTTTTGGCAAGTCTCTTGTATGGGAAAATAACCAAGGCGGATCGGTCGGTAAGCTAGATAATAAAACACTCGAACCTGTCTTAGCACAACTCAAGGATATCCTGGGTGATCGGCCCATTGCTACGGAAATATATAGCACGATCCAAACATCATTTACCAAGTTCAAAACGTATGGAGAAGGCATGCGCTATCTGGTGAATGAATTGTTTAAGGAGTATGGCTTGATAGTACTTGACATGAGTGACAAGCAGCTAAAAAAATCATTTATCCCTTTCATAGAGGAAGAAATTTTTGAGCGTAAATCAATCAATCTAATTCAGCAAACTATAGAAGAAATAGAGGCTGCAGGTTTCTCAAATCAGGCTCATCCACGGGAAATAAACTTTTTTTATTTAGGCGAAGGCTTCAGAGAGCGGATCATTTTTGAAGGTGATAAATATCGAATCAATAATAGAGAGTCCACATTTACAGAAAGTGAATTAAAAGAAGAGATCAAAAATAATCCAGAGAGATTTTCGCCTAACGTAAATATGCGTCCAATCTATCAGGAATATACCCTACCTAATTTAGCCTATGTCGGCGGTGGCGGAGAACTGGCTTATTGGATGGAACGACAATCTCAATTTGAATATTTTAGAGTCAATTACCCAATGCTTATTCGTAGAAATTCAGTTCTAATTGTTGACAAAGGCAGCCAGAAAAAATTAGATAAATTATCTGCATCCTTAGAAGATTTGTTACAAGAAGATCACTTGATGATCGAACAATTTTTAAGTGATAATTCTGAAAAAGAATTCACTTTAGAAGCACAAAAAGCAACTATCGAGAAAACTTTTGACGAAGTGATAGAGGCCGTAAGAAAGATTGACGCATCTTTAGTAGCTACAGCTGAGGCAGAGCGGACAAAACAAATAAAGTCACTTACTAGTCTTGAGGCTCGATTAAAAAAAGCAGAGAAGCAGCGATTTGATGTGGGCATAAAGCAGTTATCCAGCGTAAAGGAAAAACTATTTCCAAATAATGGATTACAAGAAAGAACAGAAAATTTCTTGACATTTTTTACTCGCTTTGGAGAATCTTACATAGATTATTTAGTTGACCATCTCGATCCCTTTCAGTCTGGTTTGATGGTGCTATCCGAATTCGATTAGGACTATTTTTTTAAGCTCTTCGGACGCCTTTAATTGATAAGTATTTTGCGTAAATGGATTATTACAATGTATAATAATCCAGATTTGGGCGTGTCCTATGACGACCCACAAAAAAGTGTGTCGTCATAGGTCGAGCTATCCGAGGGTGCGCGTTCGCTCCCGTCCTTTGCTAACGCCACTTCGCCTTTACACGGACTGCCCAGCATAGCTGGTCACCTCTCCTATCTCTCACGCAAAGAGTTTAGATGTTTTTACGGGAATTACTTTATAGCTATCATCTGCCTCTCTAAGGATTATGAATTTGCAGCATTAAAGAATGCAAGTAATCTACCGATACGCGTTCTCAAATCTTTACGATCAAGTATAAAATCTAGAAAACCATGTTCGATCAAAAACTCAGATCGCTGAAAACCTTCAGGTAAATCCTTTTTAATAGTCTCTTTGATAACTCTAGGACCAGCGAAGCCAATCAATGCACCGGGTTCAGAAAAATTGATGTCCCCAAGCATAGCAAAGGAGGCTGTAACTCCCCCCGTAGTGGGATCTGTTAAAAAAGAAAAGTATGGTAATCGATTCTTTGCTAGCAATGTTAGTTTCGCACTTGTTTTGGCCATTTGCATTAATGAGAATGCACTCTCCATCATTCTTGCTCCACCAGATTTACTGATAATCATAAGTGGGGCTTTGACCTCAAGACAATGATCAATAGCTAGTGAAATTTTCTCTCCCATAACCGAACCCATGGAGCCACCAATAAAACTAAAGTCCATAGCTGCAATAACCAATGGTAACTTATTTACCTTTCCATAGGCAACACTCATGGAATCCATCAGCTCTGTTTTTTTATATGCTGCGGTAAGTCTATCAGAATATGGCTTTAGATCTGTCCATTCTAAGAAATCCTTCGAAATGAGATTATTAAAAAGCTCTTCATACTTCTCATTATCGAAGATGAGATCAAAATAATCGTGTGAACCAATTCGCTCGTGATAGTTACAAAAAGGACACTTAAAAAAGTGCTCTTTTAGTTCTTTAATAGTAGAGGTTTCATTGCAATCTTTGCATTTATACCACAAACCATCAGGTGCTTCCTTTTTATTTTGTGTTGCTGTTTGTATTCCCTCTCTTAGGCGCTTAAACCAACCCATACACTGTTTCTTGATTCATTTGAAATACCAAAATAGGTCTCAATTAGCAAAAATTCTAATTTATTATTGCTAAGCTTTAATATTTGTAATTTTTCACGGTATTTACGAAGGTTTTGACGCCGTTAAGCGGCGTATCTGGATATACACCGTGCCCTAAATTGGCAATGTGTCCATATCCAAATTTATCCAGCATCGCTAAAGTTTTAGACTCAATCTGGCTTTCTGCGGCGTATAGCTGACAGGGATCTAAATTTCCCTGCAATATTTTACCACTGGTATGTTGCTTTGCCCATATTGCGCTTATATTCCAATCTACACCCATTCCTGCACAGTTTAGCTTTGAAATTTCGTCGTACGAAAACCAAGCACCCTTAGCAAATACGATTACAGGAACCTTATCTATCGCCTCACAAATTTTCGCTAAATAAGGTACAGAGAATGTGTTGAATAACGCTGGGGTGAGTATACCAGCCCAAGAATCAAAAAGTTGGATGGCATCTACACCATTCTCTATTTTCAATTTCAAATATTCAATAATAGTGTCCGTAATTGCGGAAAGTAAAATGTGTGCTAATTCTGGATCTTGATACAGGAGTCTTTTCGCTTTGCTAAAGGTTTTAGAACCGCTTCCTTCTACCATGTAAGCAAGTAAAGTCCAAGGAGCCCCGCTAAAGCCAATAAGAGGCACCCTATCATCCAATAATTTTTTGGTTAAACGGATAGCTTCAAAAACATATTCTAGCTCCACAGCTGCGGATTTACCTGATTGCAGTTTATCCACATCAGCCTTGGAATTGATCGTTTTTTGAAATAATGGGCCACGCTTCTCTACCATGTCATATGGCAGACCCATGCATTCAGGTATAACTAAGATATCAGAAAAAATGATAGCTGCATCTACTCCTAATTCATCTACAGGCTGAATAGTTACTTCAGCCGCTAAGTGAGGGGTAAAAAGAAGTTCCTTGAATCCTGAAAGACTACTACGAATAGCACGATACTGGGGTAGAATACGGCCAGCTTGGCGCATGAGCCAAACTGGCGGTCGTTCTACCTTTTCTCCATTTAAAGTTCGTATAAAAAGATCATTTTTTAATTTTGCCATAGCGGCAAATTTAACAATCCTTTGATTAATTATGGTTTAATTAATGTCAAGAATAATTACTAAGATGTCTCGCGATTATCTTCGTTATTTTTTTCAGATTGGCCAATTTCACCAGATCTCGAACCCTCACTAATGGAGGATGGTACGGAATCCAATTCTGGTCTCTCTGCTGTTCTTATGACATTGAGCTTGCCGTCCTTTCCAAATAGCTCTATGGACTTTCTATTATAAGCTAAAGCAGCATTTTCTGCAGTATCAAACATGCCAATGTGAATAGATTTCCGATTTAGGGAGATAACAGCTCGAAAACGATTATTTTCTTGATAGACACCAGTATATCCAGTCTTTGAGCTGGTTTTTCGCTTGCGGCTTGCAATAGCTCTAGATCTCCAACATAGATTTTCTAGTCGACAATCTAATTTGTTGCCATTAATAGCTCCAACTAGATCATTTGTCTCACTTTTTTGATCCATCAAAAAATGTTCGGCTATCAGCTTGTGTAAGTAAATCGTGGTAGTGTTGTAACCTCCTTCTTCTTTTTTAATCGTTTTTTGAAATACTGCGCATCCGCTGGAATGCCGGCGCAAATTGTTAAGATAATCAACGCTCTTTAAGTAAGCGTCATTGGATAGATAATCGAAGACTTTTTCGTCGACCATAACTATCTCTGGCGAATTTTTTAATTTAATTTTGTAAATCACGTGTGTTTTTTCTAGGGGTTATAAAATGTTGTTATATATAATAATTGTTGAAAGAACATTTAAGAATGCATATATTACAGATTATTCTTATACAAGATATATAAAATAAAAGTCATTCGCTTATAAAATTAGATAAATGACTAAATATTAAGTGATTGTATGCAATTAAAATCTAACATATATATTCAAAGGTGTCTTGATTTAGCCCGATTAGGAGCAAAAAATGTGTCCCCAAATCCTATGGTAGGTGCTGTGATTGCTACACCTAATAGAATAATTGGAGAGGGTTACCATATACGATACGGAGAATCACATGCAGAGGTTAATGCTGTAGCTGATATGTTAAAAAAAAATAGAGTAGATTTTGATAATACAAGTCTCTTTGTATCATTAGAGCCATGCAATTTTCATGGAAATACGCCTGCATGTACCAATTTGATCATTCAGCATAAAATTCCTAGAGTAGTAATCTCGGCAATTGACAAAACAGATCAGGTAAACTTCTCAGGGGTCCAAAAACTTATAGAATACGGTCTTGAGGTCGAATATGGAATACTTAAACAAAAGGGTGCGTTCACCGCTAGAGTACGTAATACATTTGCCACTAGAAAGAGGCCATACATTATCTTGAAGTATGCTCAAAGTTCAGACGGATTTATCGGACAAGAAGGAAAGCAAATCTGGCTTAGCAATTCCTTCTCAAAGCGACTTGTACATAAATGGAGAGCTGAGATAGATGCAATAATAGTAGGTAAAAATACAGTGCTTTCTGATAACCCAAGGCTTACCACCCGACACTATCCTGGCGAAAATCCACTAAGAATAACAATAGATATAAATGATGAAATATCTATGAATGCCAAATTTAAAAATGGCGAGGCTGACACTTGGATTTACAGTCGAAATAGTCTTCAATCCTCTGATGTAAGAGGTACCACTTATAAATTTATAAACGATAAAGTCAACATTCTCTCGCAAATATGCGCAGATCTATATAATGCAAATCATAGCACCCTATTAGTAGAAGGTGGCGCCAAATTGCTGCAATCTTTTATCGATGCTGATTTGTGGGATGAGGCCCGAGTCATCACTAGTGCTACCAAGTTAGGTGCTGGGATCGCTTCTCCAAAGTTTTCAGGGATCAGGATTGCAGACTTTAAGTTAGCTAATGATACAGTTGAGCTCTGCTTTAGTCCAAAAAATGTTATTTATAGTTAAAGAACTTTTAAAGTCGCACTAAGCAGCCATAGATAATTTGATTCTGAGGTTCTATTATCGTTAATTTACATTATATCTACTAAGGAATCTATTATCAATGCAAAAGTTATTTTTATCAAGTCTACTGGTTATATCCATTTTGGAGATGAGTATTGCTCAGAATCCTGTCAAGTGGTACACCTTCGAGGAGGCCATAGAGATGCAGAAGGTTGAAGGAAGGAAAATAGTTATAGATGTCTATACAGATTGGTGTGGATGGTGTAAACGCATGGATAAGTCAACTTTCCAAAAGGCACACATTGCCAATTACCTAAATGATAAGTATTATCCCGTAAAGCTTAATGCTGAGCAGAAGACTAGCATCGATTTTGGTGGACAAAAATTTAACTATGTGGCGCAAGAGAAAGGTAGAAGCTACCACGAATTTGCACTAGCATTAACAAAAGGTCAATTAAGTTACCCAACTTTGGTATTCATCGACGAAAATATGAGTATAATCCAATCAATACCAGGATTTAGGACCGCGCAAGAATTTGAGGTAATAATGACATATTTTGGTGATAATAAGCATAAAGATGAGCCTTGGTCTTCTTATCAAAATGCCTATGTACCGATGCGTATAAAATATAGAGCCGATCAAGAAAAAAAAGCAAAACCTGTGTTACCCGCAAAATTTAATAATGGAGGTAACTAAGATATACCTACTGCTGCTCTCATAAGATCGTCAAGCTTTTTCTGCTCCACAGATTCTGGTAAGATATATCGTTTTACTTTATCTTCTAAATAAATTATCAGCATAGCGCATTGTCCTGATCTATGCTTTATTCGCATTGACTTGCTATCAACTATGGTTTGTATTTTAGCATTTATCTTATCGAGTTGCTTTTGGGTCACCTTACCTTTTGCAGGTTTCCCACCATCATACTTTCCAGTATAGGACTGCTCCTTTGTAATGGGGTTATACTCAACCTTGAGCTTCTCTACACTATACACATTACTGTGCATATCGAAATATCTAAAATCGTATTTTCCCATGTATTTTTCTTTACTATTTCTTTATTGTCCGCAATGTACAAAAATCTTTACTTTTACTTGATTCCTGTAGCAATGTGGATAAGGAAGCCACGATTAATATGTGCAATGAGGTAATCTCTACTCTATAAATATTTTACACTTATAGAACAATTACTCTTCCTCAGCGCTATTTTTCCATCTGTCAACAGCCCATTTTTCTTGTTCTTCAGGACTCAAGAATGTCCATGTTATTACGCGACTTCTTTTATTGCCTTGACCCATCTGTAATGTGTTTAACTCATAGGCACCGATATCTTCGATTAGATTGTAGAAGTAGTCAAGATGCTCGTGCTTGGACACTAGAGAAGAGAACCAAAAGCAACGTTTTGCAAAAGCTTCACTTTCCGTGATCATCGTGCGGATAAATCGCTTCTCACCTCCCTTAGTCCATAACTCATTGGACCTTCCTGCAAAGTTCAACTTCGGTGGACCATACGTTTCCTCCTTATTGATATTCTTCAGCTTACGTAGAGAGCCATATCTTGCTTCTCCTAAATTAGCATGAAATGGAGGATTACAAATAACCATATCATAGAGTTCATCCTCTTTAATAATGTCCGAAAACATTTTTTTGGAGTCGTTCTGAATACGTAACTCTACTACACCTTCCAGATGCTTATTCTTATCTATTATATTTTGAGCAGAAGCAATTGCCTCCTTATCAATATCTGCTCCTACGAACGACCAGCCATATTCATAGTTGCCAATGATGGGATAGACACAGTTAGCTCCTACCCCTATATCCAAACATCTTATAGTCTGACCCGTAGGTATAGATCCATTATTCTTAGTAGCCATGAGGTCGGCTATATAGTGCACATAGTCTGCTCTACCTGGCACAGCAGGCGTCAAATAACGTTCGGGTAGATCCCAAAATGCTAAACCATAGTGATGGATTAAGAGCGCTTGATTTAGCGCCTTGACGGCTGCGGGATTTGCAAAGTCTATAGATTGATCTCCGAATTTGTTAGGACCAACAAATGGTGCTAACGTAGGATTGGATTCCGCTAATGCAGTCAAGTCATATCTGTTACGATGTGCATTTCTCCGATGCAGTTTAATCTTTACTTTCGGTTTCTTTTCTTTCTTACGCAAGATGCTAAATTGTATATTGAAATGTAAAGATACTACTAATACTATCTGAAATTTAAAACAACGCATTTATTTCGATACAATAGATCAAATTCTTGATTGAAGAGCATAGTGATAGCTCATGCTATCATTGGGTATTTCGCTAAAATTAGGCTTATCTATATCCGAAGATTAATCTACCCTTTGTTAACTATAGATAACATCGCTAATTGACTTCATATCCGTAACCAATATTTGTGTAAGGGATAGAAAGGAATCCCACTTTTTGGTGGGATGTCCGGAGGACGGTAGCGAAGCGAACTCCTGCATAGCCCGACTCCTGGTGGATCTTGAACGACCAGCGGGAGCGCGAGATCCACCAGGAGATACACCCAAGAAATTATTATAGTATTACTAATCGCGCTTTATGGCGCTCATCATCTGTTCTAGAATATAAAATACGGCAGGGCAATAATGTGCATTATCAGCGTGTAATCCAAGATTATTTCTAAATTCGTCGGCGTCCGTATGGGGATACTTTCGACAAGCTTTGGGACGCGCATCGTACACACTGCATTTATTGTCTTCCTGCAGAAATGGACAAGGGCTCGTGTTCATCACCCAGTCATCATCCTCATCTCTTCGCAAGTATTCCCTGGTAAAATTCGCTTCCTTAATCCCAGTAGCTTTACTGAGACGACGTACATCAGAGCGAGTGACAATCGGCGGAATAGAAGTACAGCAATTCGCACAATCTAAACAGTCTATTTTAGTAAAAGCTTCGTGGTGTAACTTAGCAGCACTAGCATCTAATGTCTTATTTTTTCTCGCAGAAATATGCCGTAAAAATTTGTTAATTGGCTTCTTCTTAGCGCTCCGACGATTTTTCCATGCTCTGATAAACTCCAATGAGGACATAATTATTTATTTCTTCAAGCTAGGATCCAGTTGATAAGCACGATCAAAGTGAGGTTTAGCTGCTCCTGCATTTCCTCCATCCCGGGTAGCTTGCCCCAGGTAGAAGTGAAGAACAGCATTGTTTGGTTCATACTTTAATGCTTTGGAAAATTGATTTGCAGCCTCCGCAAAATTTCCTTTCATCGCCATCACGGAGCCTAAATTTCTTCGCGCGTCTACAAATCTTGGATCAAGCTTTACTGATTTGCGATATACTTCCTCCGCCTTATCCAACTGTTGTGCTTCAAAATATAGTATACCCATGTTAGATAAAACTTTAGCGTTATTCTTATTGAGCGCAAGGCTTTTCTCATATGATTTCATTGCTAGATTCTTCTGTTTGTCTCGATAGTACGACAAACCTAATTGACCGTGCGCATCTGCATATTTTGGGTACAAGGCTATGGCTTTCTCGAACTGCTGCTTCGCCTTAACAAAAAAAGATTTGCCTTGAGCAGAATTATTATCAAGCCCCTTTTTGACAAACTCTAAACCAAGGTGATAGTTCAGCTTAGCACTCTTGGGTGCTTTCCTGATATCTGTCTGATAAAGCGTGTAACTATTTTTCCAAGCTGGGTTTCTCAGAATGGTTAAAAAAGAAAAAGATATAATTACAGTACCTATTATCACCACAGGAATTTTAGATTTTTTAAAATCATTTTTTAGATTGCCAGCTGATCTGAGGGGAACTTTTGAAACTTGAAAGATGCCAAATATAGCTGCAATGCAAAATCCTAATAACGGATAATATAAAAGACGTTCTGCATAATGCACTCCGATCAAAATAAATATATTGCATAATATAGAAATACTTAAAAGGAAAAAAAGTATGCCAAATGCTAGTTCATTTCTATCTCTGATTTTTGTTACACCATAGATTCCTAAACCTAGGAACAAGATAAAAGAGACCATAAATTTCCAACTACCTACAGCAATAGGAATAAAGGCGCTATAACCCTTTTCATGTACCAAACCAAGTGGCAAAATCATTTTATAAAGGTATTCACCTAGTATGGCGATTGCTGATGCAAAGAAACTTAGTTTGTTGGGAGCAGCTATAAGTGCGTTGTCTAATACACTTGTATCACCGACTCCCATGGAACCAATCACCTGATGACGCACCACTAGAAAAATGACTGTTGGGATTAAAAGTAAAGCCAGAGGACTCAGATCTTTTAGTTTTGTGGAACGAAAAGTATAGACCATTAACGGGAGTATGGAAATAAAGGTAATTGTAGATTCTTTAGAAAATAGTGCTAAACTAAAGGAACAAACAGTTACCAATAACCAGATGATCTTACGTAAATCTAAGTATCGCCAATAACTGTAAACCGAAAGGAATAGAAATAAAAACCCTAAAATTTCGTCTCGACCCTTTATGTTGGCTACGCACTCCACATGCAATGGATGAGCCATAAATAGGCCAGTAATAAGCACTGGAATCCAAGGATTATACCCACGCATAACATTACATAATGCAAGGAATAATATCATTCCTGAAAGTCCATAAAGCAATACGTTAATGAAGTGAGCATAAGCAGGATTATCTGGTGCTATAGCCCAATCAATATTAAATGTAGTCAAGGTAAAAGGTCTGTAAAGACTGGCATTACTATTCCAATAGCCAAACCTATAGTGCTCTTTCCAAGCCGTAGGAATTCCCTTCAGTCCCTGCTGTGTTACATAATTTTCTTTGATAATGGAAAAATCATCTAAGGTATATTCATGCTGAAGTGTATTAGCGTAAAGTAGAAAGCTGAACACGAAAAATAATCCAGCCAAAAGTCTCTTTGACTTTGTTGTCCAAGTATTTTTAAGCTTCTTATTTATATCGCCTGATTTTTTCTTTTTCATTTAGTATTGTTCATCTATAAGAAGGTTGCATCCTCTCAAATCAGAATTATCCATCCTACCTAGCACCTCAAATGATCCATCCTTATATTTTCTACCAAGGTCATCTGTTGCTATGAAACTTATGGTATCAAAATTAGCTAAATCGTAAATATTTATAGCACCTAATCGACCAAAATTTAATAGATGAAATGGATCGTTGATTTCTCGAATCCAAATATCCATACTTGCACTACTTTTGAACACACCCATTCGCATGGAGTACGCTTGCGAGAACATTTCTGTCATCCCATACTCTGAATAAATTGCCTTTGGTTGAAAATGTGCATTGAGTAAGTTATACAATTGCGCCTTGGTAAGTTCTTCCCTCCTACCTTTCATACCTCCTGTCTCTATAATAGTAATAGATGATAAATCCATGGGATACTGTTCTCCAAAATCCAATAAGCCAAAGGGAACACCAAAAAGAATGGTAGGTATATTATCCTTGATACACTCCGTCAATTTATCTTTGAGTTGTTTAAATTCATTTAAATAGAATCCACTCTGAGGATATTTACTGGCAGAAATAAAATGCTCTAACATAAACACCAGAGAAGAACCTTTCCTTTCGAGGTAACTTGGTAATAATGCTAAAAAGCAGTACTCTTCAGGACACCCTAGAAAGTCCTTGAAACCAGCAACTGTGTTATTTAAATAATGGTCTTTGTCACGTACATGATGGATGCTCTGAACCCCTCCAGTCCCACTAGAGGAGAATTCCATTTCGGTATGCCAGTCTCCCGATTTTAGTTTAGATTGCTTAAAGAGAGATATGGGCAAACAGGGGATCTGTGCAACATTAGTGATATTACCAGGGTTTATATTTAACAGTGATAAATATCTATGGTAGATATTATTATTCTTAGCTTGGTACTGAAATATTTCCATAGCAAGCTGCGAGAAGTGCGCTTTGTGCTGATAGAGCTTCTGGACTTGATGAGAGAAATATTCACTAGACATTATTGGCGAGGCAGCTAAGTTTAAAGGCAATCAATAAAATTATCTATATTGCGTTAATCAATAAAAGGATTTATTTATGGGCAAATATATGTTATTCATTGCAGCTTGTGCTACTATTTTACTTGGATGTGTAAATGAACCAACCTTTAGTCTTGTCCCAAGAATTGAATTCCGTAGTATTTCCAAAACGGAAATGAACCAAGCTACTGCCTCCTTTGCCGACTCTACTAGAACTACTATATATTTTGAAGATGGTGATGGTGACATAGGTGGAGACTCTTTATCTGTGTTTGTTCTCGATACACGTACTGGAGGAGATGCTGTTTCATTTAGAGTGAAGTCAATACCAATAGAAGGAGTAAGTAATGCTATTAGTGGTACTATATCCTTTCCCATAGACGCTAGTTGCTGTATATACGATACTGGTCAAATTCCTTGCACACCTAGCAACCCTGTTATAACGCAAGAACTTGTCTATGATATATATATTAAAGATAGAGCTGGCAATCAATCAAATATAGTAACGCTTCCCGCTATTACGTTATCTTGTCAATAGGCATATTCAGAAGTAAGAGAAGATAACCGCAGAGCAGCCCGTCCCGATTTTCGGGAGTTGAATATTAGTAGCCCTGGGTTGAAAACCCAGGATTATCATCAGAGTTAGATCCAATTTGGCGTGATTTTTTTGGAAAAAATCATGACAAATT
>ENA-ORXM01000602-ORXM01000602.1-marine-metagenome-genome-assembly--contig:-NODE-602-length-60908-cov-12.891996_pt1 | contig 60908 bp, 56 predicted proteins | sample MGYA00237867_ERZ511480 | MGnify/ENA primary metagenome ERZ511480 (study PRJEB26309, sample SAMN06266103) | marine metagenome | isolation source: Algal blade | place: United Kingdom:Sidmouth, United...
CTCCTGCGCCAGATGGAGGACACCCCGCATTCTGGCCAATGTAATCACGGCCGCCCGACCTATGTCGAATTAAAACTTGCCGATATTGAACGCCTATTTGGGCGGCGTTAGGATTTTACGGAGAGAAGCAGTTTAGCTATAGGCCTAAAAGACAATACGGGGCCAAGGGCCTTCGGCATCATATCCTTTAGCGATTGCTTTGGGTAACGACTTTAAATTAGTAAACTCTCCCCTGCGAGTGTAGGGAGTGTGGATTTCGTCCCTTTTTGAGCCAATTAAATAATTCTTATAACGATTAAATTCCGTTGAACACGTGACGCCGACTATTTCTCTAAAACTTTGTGTTCCCTTCCTTGGTTGCATTCCAAGAAAACTATCTTCTTCATGCAATAAATGATTATGTTTATCGTATTTCCACCAAACACTTACCCGTAACGCATAAGGTTCATAGCCATACCAATTAATCACTGACTTAAAGTCAAAAAGATGAGTTTCTATAAAACCCGAAGTTAAAACCTGGTTAGAAGGTTTTTCCATTTCCTTGTAGCTTTTATCAAAATCTAACTTAATTAAATCTCTCTCCAAAATTTGATTTACTGCGTGAATAAGTAAGTTGCGGTATGGGTCTTCGGTTTGATTTAAGTTCATGAGTTACCCCAAATGCTGCAAAGCTGCACTTGCCAAAAACGCGCTCCGCGTCATGCCTTGTTCTTTCGCGGCTTGGTCAATGGCGGAAAGAAGGCTTGGATTGAGGGAGATGTTGACGCGCTTTGGCCGATCAACATGCATGATAAGGGGCACACGTACGATTGTAGCATCCGAGAGGTCGTCTGCCCAAAACCCGTCTTTATTGGCTTTGATGTCTTCAAGTTCGCTGGGTTTTGGGATTGTGTAGCCATGGTCTTTCATGGCTTCGACATGGAATCCGAGGGCTTCTTTGCCCATGATCATAGCCTCTTCAAAGCTTTTGCCCGCAGAGATACAACCCGGAAAGTCAGGGAAACTAATCCCGTAATCCGTATCATCACCTTTATGTATTAAACCAATATAGAACATTTATTCTGGGGGCCATTTCCATTGGGCTTGACGATAAATAGATCGAAGTGTGCCTTTTTTAAAATCACGCTTCGGATGCGGGATAGTCACAATGCCAGAGATCGTGTCATGGACAAAATGATGATGTAATCCGCGTATTCTATCCAAAGTCCACCCATCTGCCTTAAGTTTTTTGATTAGGTCTCGACTATAATTTTTTATGGCGAAAGACACCACTCAATTGAGTGTTAACTACAATTATATGCAGTTTCGTCTTTCCGAGCGTCATACTCCATGTTGTGTATTTATATACACACGATAATATCTCCCGTCAACCCAAGCTCAAAAACAAAACCCGCGCTGCGCCCCAAGTTTTATCCGCTAAAATATCAAAACCCGGTAAAACGATGTCTTCGACGTCTTTGCCGATTTCTAAGATTATGACGCCGTCCTTGGCGATGAGGTCTTGGTCTTTTAGGCGCGAGAGGACGGGTTTCCACAGGCCTTTATAATAGGGCGGGTCCATGAAAATATGAGTAAAAGGCCCGCGCAGATTACCGGGGGCGACTTTCAGTTTTGTCGCGTCGCGGCGATGCAGGCGGGTGCAACCGAACAAGTCCATTTTTTCAATGTTTTGGCGAATAGAGGCCCGCGCTTTGGGTTCTGTTTCGACAAATAAACAAAACGCCGCGCCTCTTGATACGGCTTCTAGCCCAAGCGCGCCAGACCCTGCAAATATATCGGCGACAATCCCGCCGTCCAGTTCAGGTGCCCAAGTCGCGTGCTGAAGAATATTAAAAATTGATTCGCGCGTTTGATCGGATGTGGGACGGGTATCGCGCCCACTTGGAGTGGCGATATTGCGTCCGCGAAGATGACCTGAAACGATGCGCATAGGGCGTGTCCTAAAAAGGGGGGTGATCCCGCACTGAGTGGGAGATGACAGATGTTCGTGAGGGTATGCTAAAGTTTAGCGCCTGTCATCCATACTGCCTGTCATCCATACTAAAAGTGTAATTAAATTCAAATTTCATCCTGAGGACGGCGAAGCCGTGGACTCGAAGGATGGTAGGACAGATGTTTAGGTCTTCACTGGAACACCCCTCGAGTCCACGCGCTATGCGCGCCCTCAGGATGAGGCTTAGAGTTTACTTCTTGGCAAACCGTCCGCGACCCTTGGGCATGGGTTTATCCGTTCTGGATTTGCCGCCTTTGGTAAAAGGTCTTCCGCCGCTTCTTGGCATTTCGGATTTCACCTTACGGTCGAGCGCTTTCGTGCCGCGTTTAGATCCACTTTTGCCCACCGTGGTATCGGCTCTGGCGGCTTGTTTTGAATTTTCAAAATTCTTACGTCCAGAGGCTCGGGGTTTTGATGCGCCTTTGGGTTTAACGTGGAAATCGGCATTGCCTGTGGGGCGTTTGCGTTTGTGATCAATTTTCGGAATGTCTACTAAATGCCCAACTTGGTCGCGCAGGATTTTGGCTTTGACTTCTTCGATCTGTCCCGCAACCAATTGGCCAAGTTGAAACGGGCCGTAAGATGTGCGGATAAGGCGGTTCACTTCGAGGCCAAGTTCGTTAAGCGCGCGCCGCACTTCGCGGTTTTTGCCTTCGCGGATTGTGACGGTAATCCAAGCATTGCCGCGCTGTTGCTTATCAAGCAAAGCCTCGATCGGCCCTGTTGGGATACCGTCAATGATAATACCGTCTTGCAGCGTATCGAGTTCTTCTTGGGTGATGATGCCATAAGCGCGCGCACGGTAGCGCCGCGCCCATCCTGTATCGGGCAATTCCAAGGCCCGCGCAAGGCCGCCATCATTGGTCAATAAGAGCAGGCCCTCTGACGTAATATCCAAACGTCCAACAGATATTACGCGGCCCATGTCTTTGGGCAGTTTGTCAAAAACAGTATCACGTCCCTTTTCATCGCTATGGGTCGTCACAAGGCCAGAAGGTTTGTGATAGCGCCAAAGGCGGGGATGTTCTTTTTCGGCGACTTTCTTACCGTCGACCGTGATGTCGTCTTCGTCGCGGACTTTGAACGCAGGTGTTTTGAGAGTTTTGCCGTTGACCGTGACGCGACCCGCCTCGATCATGGCTTCTGCGCCGCGTCTTGACGCTATGCCCGCGCGCGCCAAATATTTGGCAACACGCTCGCCTTCCATCTCGGATAATGGTTTTTGCGTTTTACCTCTACCCGACTTTGGGTTGGCGGGCTTTTGCTCGCTTTTATGGTTTTGTTTTTCGGGCATCGCTTGACGCTTTTCTATTTTCGCCCCAACAGGGCGTATGACGGATGAAGACTATATGCGGGACGCGATAGGGGAAGCGCAAGCGGCAAGTGCGCGCGGAGACGTGCCTGTTGGCGCTGTGCTTGTCAATCCAAAGACGGGTCGGATTGTGGCACGCGGCGGAAATGCGCCTATATTATTGTCTGACCCGACCGCACATGCCGAAATCATGGCGATACGCGACGCAGCCTATAAATCCGAAAATTACCGCCTGACGGGTCTGACGCTCTATGTAACGTTAGAGCCGTGTACCATGTGCGCAGGCGCAATTTCAAACGCGCGTATTGGCCGCGTGGTCTACGGCGCAACGGATATTAAAGGCGGCGCAATCGAGAGCGGCGTGCGATTTTTTGAACAAAGTGTCTGCCATCATAGGCCAGACGTTACGGGCGGCGTTTTGGCAGACGAATGTGCAGGCCTGCTAAAAGCTTTTTTCAAAGCGCGGCGAAAAACTAAGTCACCGCTTTCAAAAAACGCTGCGTCGTGAAGCAGAATATGCGCGAAATGCTTGTGCCACTTGGTAAGACAAGTGACGTGCAGATTGATCAAGACGGAAGCGCCCAAGACGGAAGCGTTATGGGTCGCGCGCGCCTCACGGGATATGTTATTGGCCTTTTGGGGGCCGTCTTTTTCTCTATGAAAGCGATCTTTATCAAGCTCGCTTATCTTCCCGTAGAGGGGCAGACCATTGCGCCGATAGACCCGATTACCCTGATGGTTTTGCGCATGGGCTTTGCCTTTCCAATTTACGCGGTGATTTTGATCTGGCTTTTTCGTAAAAAAGCAAAGCTTGGCGGCGATGTCGCGCCCGCGCGGAATGTAATGATCAGGGCGGGCCTGCTTGGGGCGTTGTGTTATTATCTGTGTGCCTATCTAGATTTCACAGGCCTGCAATATATTACGGCGCAGTTGGAACGGCTCCTTTTATTTACATATCCTGTCTTTGTCATGATTTTAGGGGCATTGTTTTTTGGACGCAAAATTTCGCGCTACGGCGTGTTGTCTATTATCTTGGCTTATTCTGGGATTGCGGTAATTTTCGCGGGCGGAGATTTAGCGACAGGGTCAAACCTGTGGCTTGGAACTGTCCTTATCTTAATGACGGCCTTGTTCTTTGCGATATTTCAGCTCTCGGCTGTGCGCTATATTCTGCAACTCGGGAGTGAGGTCTTCACCTGTATCGCCATGATGAGCGCGAGCTTTGTCGTGTTCGCCCATTTCCTGATTGTGAACGGCGGCTCGCTTGCCCCGTTACTTGATTTACCCTTTCGGGTTTACATGATCGGTATCTTGCTCGCGACCGTCTCGACGCTCTTGCCGTCCTTTATGGTCAATATGGCTTTGGGGCGAATTGGGGCGCAATCAGTGGCTACACTCGGCATGCTGGGCCCTGTCGCGACCATTGTGTTTGCGGTCACATTGCTCGGCGAACCGTTTGGCATTATTGACGCGCTCGGCACGGCCATCGTCATATCGGGGATTGCGATCTATACGTTCTTTGACAAAAAAGCGGCCCTAAAGAAATCCAACTAAGACCAAGCCCCGCCAGAGATAGACAAGGCCGACCCCTGTCACAAGCAGGCGTGTATAGCGTTTAAAGCCGACATCTGAAAAGCGGTTTAAAAGCCGTGTGCCAAAATATGTACCCAAGAAGACGCAGGGGATGACAGCGACCGCAACCCACGTCGGCGGTAAGGTTCCAAGGCCGCTCGCTTGGATAAGGGCGATACCAAAAAAGATAATTTTTACAAAATGCGAGACCAACATTGTTACCGCTTTCGTGGCGACAATTTCTTTGCGGGTCAGCGTGGTTTTTACATAGAAAAAATCAAGGGCAGGGCCTGCGACGCCTGCCACAAGGTTAAGGCTCATCACGGAGAAACCGCAAAGCACGGCATGTTTGGGTTTCGCGGCATCGCCCTGCAACCATCCGCGCGGGAACCAGAGCAAGACAGGCAATACCCCCAAGGCAAAAAACAAGACGGGTTTGGGCGGCACAAAGGCGATAAAGGCCAATAGAGCAGTCGCAGGCAAAGCACCCAAAAGCTCATACCCCAAAATATCCCACCGAATATCGGCGCGTATAAGATATGATCGAAATCCATTGCTGATGGATTGAACATAACCATGAACGACCATGGCCTCAGACACGCCCATGAAACTGACGATTATGCCCATGAAAACCATGCCGCCCGCCATACCAAACAGGCCAGAGATAAACGCCGTAATCAAAGCCGATACGAGAATTAGAATAATAATTTTCATTCGATTTACCTTAAGGTTATTTAGCGGGACCTGAATATAGAGACTTCGCCTTAGGGTATTTGCGGCAGGGATATAGAGGTGGAATACAAGGCTTGCGCGGAATGTCTAATACATGTCGTATCTATGTTTTGTCTGTACTGGGTCTGTGCTGGGTCTGTGTCAGGTCTCTGTATGGTCAATGTTTGGCAAAACTTAGGTTTTGGCTAATGAGAGAGTATAAAACTCTGGATAAAACGCGTAAAAATTTGACAAGTAATGATAAATATTAACCATGCGACCGACTCTATATCTTTGGTGCGATTCTTTTCTGCTAGAGCTTATGGTGTAGATAATTCGTCAGGGCTGGGGAACATATAATGAGAATTTTTAATTCCGATAAACGTGCGGACGCAAAGTACGAGAAGCGATCAGAACTCGGCAAAGACGGGCAAGCGATAGAAAATGCTGAAGCTGAAAAAATCCAAACCGCGCGGTCGAGTTTGGAAGCCATGTCGACGGCGTTTCGTTCGGCCAATGAGCAACAGCAAATGGCTATGCGTCACATGTCAACTTTGGACAAGACGCTCTCGGACATGGATGCAGGCCTTCGCCGCCTTGTGCGTATCGAAGGCGAGAATGTCGCTTTGCGCGATCGCTGCGAAGATATTGACAGACAACTTGCGCAAAAAACCAGTTTAGCGGATGAGCAAGAAAATCGGCTCCTCTCCCTAGAGCGCCAATATAAAGATTTGCAAAAAGATTACTCAAGTTCGAAAGCTGAAATTGCGGTTTACATGGACCGGGAATCTGAGTCGCGTGTGCGCAACACAAACAGCCTTGGCGAGATTGAAACGTTCAAACGCCGCGTCACGCAAAGTGATGATCAGATTGCAAGTTTGGAACTGCGTAATAAAACTTTGCAAGACGAACTTGCGGCACGACGCATTGCGCTATCAGAGCAAAAACGTGATACGTTTGAGCTTCAGAAAAAGGTCGAAAACCTCACAGTCAAATTAGACAGTCGCGGCAAAGACCGAGACAATGTTTATATTGAACTGAAAGAACTTCGTGCAAATTATGCCGACGTAAATTCCAAGTTCCTTGAAACGTCAAACCTCTTGGACGCTGTGCGTTACGACATGGAAGCCCAGAAAAACATTCAGGACGAGACGGTTCGCAGACGCGAGGCGGATCTCTTTGCTTTGCGAAGTCAAATCGATCAATACGATACCGAAGTACGGATTAAAAATATCGCCGCGGCTGATGCTGAACGCGAAATTCGTGTCTTGCAACAATCTCTTGATACGGCGCAAGCGCGTGCAGATGAAAGCGATGCGCGATTACGGGCGCAAACGATGGAATTTGGCCGCAATACGGATGCGTTAATGAAAACAAATTCAGAGTTCGAAGTTCTGAATGCGAAGTTTTCTGCTGCCCTTCAAGATATCGAATCTCTGCGTCGCGTGAATGCGGCTCAACAAGAAAAGCTTGAGCGTTACGCAGCCATTAGCGGGAGCCTGCCGACACGGGCGTCACTTGCGCAAGAGACTGCAAAAGTTATGGGCGGACACTCTACGGATGAAAAGCCAGAGCCTCCAAAAGGCGGAACAGGCGCAAAGGTCACACAGCTTAAGTCTGTTAAAAAATAAATCACATTATACGGGCGCCTCTACTACGGGCCGTATATTTTTTAAATTAAAAAAAAGCGGGGTGCAAATTGCGCCCCGCTTTTTCATGTTATGTTTTTTGAATTTGTATTAGAGAATCGTCTGGCCAGTGCCTTCCCAATCTTTGAGGAAAGCGGCGAGGCCCTTATCCGTTAAGACGTGATTGGCCAGTGATTTAATAACATTAGGCGGGGCCGTAATGACGTCTGCACCCACAAGCGCGCAATCACGCACATGGTTGGTATTACGAATAGACGCCGCTAAAATTTCAGTCTCGTATCCGTAATTATCGTAAATCGTGCGAATATCTTGAATAAGCTCAATCCCGTCCAAGCTGATATCATCGAGGCGTCCGATAAAAGGCGAGATGAAAGTCGCGCCGCATTTCGCTGCAAGGAGCGCTTGGTTTGGCGAGAAGCAAAGCGTGACATTTGTCGGAACTTCTTCTTTTGACAAAGTTGAGCAGGCTTTTAGCCCGTCCAAAGTCAGAGGCAATTTAACACAGACGTTTTCTGCAATCTTGCGAAGCTCACGACCTTCGGCGATCATTTGCGCGGCGTCCGTTGACACGACTTCGGCGGAGACGGGGCCGTCTACATGTTTACAAATCTCAGCAATGACTTCTTTGAAGTCGCGGCCTGATTTTGCGATAATAGAGGGGTTGGTTGTGACGCCGTCGACAAGGCCAATGGCATTTAGGTCAAGGATCTGCTCAAGATCCGCACTATCAACAAAAAATTTCATTCTAAGCTCCAAAAGGGAAGGCAGTTTGTGTTGGGGTCTGTTATCATAGTTCATGTCGTCCGAAAACGTACAAGTTCTTTTTCCTGTGAATGTGCCTAGTGCATTTGATTATGCTTGTCCGCCTGGAGTTCGAGTAAACGCGGGCGATTTTGTTTTTGCCCCGATCGGCCAGCAAATGAAGATTGGCGTCGCGGTGGGGTTCGTCCCAAATGACGGGACGCGAAAATTAAAAGAAATTGTCTCCGTCAAAGCAACCCCCGCGCTGAGCGCGGAAATGCTTAAATTTATAGAGTGGACGGCAAAGTATAATTGCGTCTCTCCGGGGCAAGTTTTGCGCATGGTGATGTCGTCTTATAAAGCGCTAGACCCCAGCCCGCTTGTCACCCAATTCAGCCCGTCTGAAAATTCAGGCGCAAAGATAACGCCCGCGCGGCAGATGATTTTAGATAAAGGCGGGCCATTCCCCGCACGCGCCAGTGAAATCGCAGACCGCAGCGGCGTCAGCGCGGGCGTGGTACGCGGTTTCGAGGCCGCAGGCGGCATGATTGCGCAGACCCTGCCTGTCGACGCGCCGTTTGGTGTGCCCAATTCAGAACATGGTGGACTGACTTTATCCAAGTCTCAAATAGAGGCGGCACAGAACTTAGTTGTCCAAGTCGCAAAGCAGGACTTTAACGTCTCCTTGCTCGACGGCGTGACGGGGTCAGGTAAAACCGAAGTCTATTTCGAGGCGGTGGCAGAGGCGCTTAAATCTGGCGGGCAGGCCTTGGTTTTGGTGCCTGAAATTGCGTTGACCCAAGCGGGTATGTCGCGTTTTGCCGCGCGGTTTGGGGTTGACCCCGCGCCGTGGCATTCCGCCATGGGCGAAGCGCCGCGCCGCCGAGTTTGGCGCGAAGTTCAAAATGGCCGCGCGAAATTGGTCGTCGGGGCGCGGTCTGCGCTCTACCTACCTTATCCGAACTTGCGCTTGATTGTGGTCGATGAGGAACACGACACGTCTTATAAACAAGAAGAGGGCGTGATATATAATGCCCGTGATATGGCGGTCGTCAGAGGCATGATTGCCAAACATTCTGTCGTCTTGGCCTCTGCGACGCCGTCTCTTGAGAGCCTCCACAATGCCAGAACAGGTCGTTACGCCCATATTATCCTGCCAGAGCGGCCCGGCGCGATTACGCTTCCAGAGATTGAGTTGGTAGATCTAAAAGATCACCCTCCCGCAAAGGGGGATTACATCTCAGAGCCTTTGATTGCCGCGACCAAAGACGTCCTTTCGCGCGGAGAGCAGGCCATGCTTTATTTAAACCGCCGTGGATATGCGCCTTTGATTATTTGTCGGTCTTGCGGCGAAAAACTCAAAAGCCCTGATACCGATAGCTGGTTGGTGGAGCACCGCGCGACGGGGCGTGCCGTCTGTCATATGACAGGTTTTTCTATGCGTATGCCAACAGCCTGCCCAAATTGCAAAGAGGACGGCAGCCTGACCCCTGTTGGGCCGGGTGTTGAGCGTGTCGCCGAAGAAGCCGCGCGGCATTTTCCAGATGCAAAGGTCGAGATATTTTCGTCAGATACGGCAGGCGGGGCAGAGGCCATACGGGCGCGTATGGCGCGTATGGAATCGGGCGAAATTGATATCCTGATTGGGACGCAAATGGTCGTGAAAGGGCATAATTTTCCGCATTTGACGTTTGTTGGCGTGGTGGACGGGGATCTCTCTCTTGTGGGCGGTGATCCGCGCGCAGGCGAGCGCACATATCAAACCCTTGTCCAAGTCGCAGGACGGGCAGGGCGTGCGGATAAACCAGGTCGCGCGCTCATCCAAACCCATCAACCTGAACACGAAGCGCTCACGGCCTTGGCGGCAGGGGACCGAGAGCTGTTTATTGGGGTGGAACTGGCCATGCGCGAAATGCTCGGCTTGCCGCCTTACGGAAAACTCGCGGCTGTCATTCTGTCTGGCCCTGATTATAAAAAAACCGAAGACCTCGCCAAAAAGTTCGTAACCCTTGCGCCGCGCGCTGAGGGGATTGAGATTTTAGGGCCGAGTGAGCCGTCCATTGGGCGTTTGCGTGGGCGGTTTAGGCGTCGCATATTGGTGCAAGCAGAGCCGTCTGTGAACCTGTCGGCATATATGCAAGCATGGCGCGGGCGAATGAAAGTCCCATCAAAGTATAAGTTGCAAATGGATATCGACCCACAAAGCTTTATGTAGCGCTATTTTCTATACAGGCCCTAAATCCAAAATTTCCAGGGTAAAGAGCCTCATTTTTTGCCAGTTTAACTCTAAATTGGCCCGTCAATTGCAAAACCTTGTCAGACTATGATACAGATAAGGGTAACAACGTGATTTTTGAAAACTGGACAAATACACATACTGAGGCGTTTCGGAAGTCGGCCTTTACTGTCAAACATAAGCTAAATGAGTCGGATCTATTTACGGATGAGGCCCTGATTAAGCTTTTGGACAAACATCCCAAAAGTCACACAGATATTTGCACAATGGGCGACAGTCCTGAAACACCGTTCAAATTTCGCACGGGCGATGCACGCGGTGTAGACGGGGCGCTTTTATTAGAAGCGGCCAAATCGGGCGCGATCTGGATCAACCTTCGTGAATGTATGAATATACATCCGGAATATAATGCCGTTTTGAAAACCATGTATGGCGATTTGGCAAAAATGACCAAGAGTAAGCCTTACAGCGCGCGCGGCGGAATTTTGATTTCTTCGCCGCTTGCAAAAGTGCCTTATCATTGTGACCCAACGGAAACAATTCTGTGGCATGTGCGTGGTCATAAACGCTTCTATCTCTATCCGCGCACGGAAGAGTATTTACCTGATACGGCGTATGAAGGGATCTTGTTTAAAGACCAAGAAGACCTGCCTTACCGTTCGAGTATGGAAGACGGCGTAAGAATCTTTGATCTCACAGATTCTGAGATGTTGACATGGCCGCTAAATTCTCCGCACCGTGTTGAAAATGTGACTCATTGTATCTCTGTTACGACGGAATATTCTTCGCCTGAGAGTTCTATGAAAAATGCGGTGATGTATACAAATGCTGTTTTGCGCCAAAAGTTTGGCCGCAACCCAAAATGGGCTGAGGCGTCATATGCTGAGAAACTCTGCAAAGCGGTATTGGGGCGTGTCTTGCGCAAATTTGGTATCTTAGATTCTTTGAAAGAGAAAGACTTCGTGACGTTTAAGGTGAGTAAATCCGCGCCGAATTATATCCAAGATATATCGCCGACTGTGCGCGCATTTTAGTTTAAATCTATGATGGCTTTAATGCCTCTTTTGAAATGTCAAAAACTTACAGCCTGAATCATAAAGCACGATATCAAAGTATTTGATATCGTGCTTTTATAATGTTTGACGTGCGTATTAAACTTTCAGCTATTGAATATTTTAAAGCCGCAAAGTTTACTTCGACAATCTTACTTGCTGCTTTAATTTACCTGCAATCGTTCCAAACGTATCAATCAGCGCATTATTGTCTTCTGCTTTATACGCGTGACTTGGGCTTGTTGCGCAATCTTCTAGTAATTGTTTTGTAAGGTCATTCTTAACTTGGAAGCTAATTGTGTAAATTATGATATCTCTGCCTTTAATCCGATTACACATTGTAAGTGTATCGGCGTTTGCCTTTGGAGTTACTTCGCTTGGAGGAACATGGAACATGTAAGGCGGCGCCTGATAATTATCGCGGAATGACTGAGCGTCTTCAATCTGGGCCGTATTATCGCCGTCAGACATAAGAATCATAACTTGTTGAGTGTCTTCGGCGAGCGGCGCGTCGCGCGGAAACGCGACACTTCCTTTCATAACACGGTCTCCCCAAAGAAGACCTGTCGCAATATTTGTGACATCTGTCGGATACATGCGGTTGGCTTGGTTTTTGACTTCTCTGTAATCGTTTGAAAATCCGGTGATATTGAGAGGGCAATAGGCCTCAACATCATAATACATTCCTGTTCTTTCTTTGGGGATATTATTCAAAAGGCCGATGACTTTATTTGAAGCGGATATGTCGTTCAAATGATAAGGTTCTTCTGACGTTCCGACACATCCTTTGTAACGACTTTCAATCGTCTTAGATCTTTCTTCATAGGTTGTCGTCCGATCCGGACAAACTTCTTCTTCATATGAATATTCCGCCCCGTCCTTTGTTTTTGTTCTGGTTTCGTAATAACATGTGCCATTATCATGGGTGGCTTGCTGCCATGTCCGTTCCGTATCGTATTCCGTAGGTTTAACGAGCCAAGTTCCGTCATTATCTGCACCAATATTTGTATAACGCGCAAAAGGTATTAAGGCGATCTTTGAGCCTGAGCCACCATCGCGAACCGCGTCAATGATCGACCCCGCTCCGATTTTTAAGGCGCCTATACGACCTCCAACTCCCATTGAGCCTGTATTGTCTAAGACAAGTGCAAGTTCAATAGCGCCGACGCCTGGCAGGGTCGCTTGTGCTTTGACGGTTAAATCTCTTTTTTCATTTAATATTGAAGAATAAAGCAGGCCCTTATAGGGCGTCGTAATTGTTGTATTCAGATACCCATTTTCGACCGTTGCGGTTGGATCCGATGTGTCTTCCGAAAACCCATTGTCGAGCATCGTATCTTTCACAATTTTGGCGTAATTTGGATCGTTATATCTGTCATTATCTTCTGTCGCGGCCGCTAAAAGCGTTGCGATATCAAGCTGAGCTTGAAGATCGCTTTTCACGCGTATCATATTGCCGACCTCTATCGCCGAAGTCGATCCGATCAGAATAAGGCCAAGTGCGCCTGCAAACATTACAGAAAAATTTCCACGCACATCTCTTGCGTAACTCTTTAGATTAAACATCCCCACACCTCACCCGTTGATATCGCGTAAATTCACAGTTGCGATTATTCTTAGTAAACCTTAAATGTTAAAAAACGCGCGCCCAGCATGGTTAATATTTTGTTTTCGCTGCAGATTTTCCGATGAAATACAAATAATTCGAAAGTTTCTCTCTGAATTCAAGGATGTTTTTGGGTTCAAGTGACGTCAAATAAAAAACATCTTAAACGGGTAAAGGAAAGCAGCGATCCCCGCTCATTATTTATGCGCCTCCAAATTCTATTAAGCTTAATTGCACTATGCCACTCTGTCGCATTAAAACATGGGTTGAGGAACAAAATAAGGCGTGCTACACCGCGCGCGAGTTTGGCAGAGCCTTTAGTTAAAACGGCTTTGTCTTACGTCCAGTGTTTGGACATTCTAAGACAGGAACGGACCCAGAATTGTGTCAGACCAAGACGTTATAACCGGCGCAGTTGCCACACGCTACGCCTCAGCGCTTTATGAGCTTGCTGTTGAAGCTAAGTCACTGAAATCAGTGGAAAAAGATGTAAAGACGCTCAAGTCGCTATTTGCAAAAAACGATGACCTAGGCCGTTTAATCGCTAACCCTGTTTTTGCAACAGAGGACAAAGCGCAGGCTTTAATTGCCGTTTCAGCTAAAGCGAAAGTGGGTAAGCTTACCTCTCAATTTATCGGTACAGTTACACAGAATCGCCGTTCAGAAGATTTGCCTAAAATATTTTCAGCATTTGAAGCCCTTGCCGCTAAGAAGCGCGGGTCACAAATTGCAATCGTCACAAGCGCGCATAAAATGACCCCCGCGCAGCTGGCGTCGCTTAAAACAAATTTAAAAAAATCAACGGGACAATCCGTTGATGTTGAAACCCGTATAGACCCCGATCTTTTGGGCGGCTTTGTCGTTCGTATTGGATCACGGCTTTACGATAGTTCCCTCAAGACAAAACTTGAGGATTTACGCATAGCCCTCAAAGAAGTGTAGAGGAAGAGGTAGTCCCATGGATATTCGTGCCGCTGAAATTTCCAGCATTCTAAAAAAACAAATTAAAGGCTTTGGCTCACAAGCTAAAGTGTCTGACGTTGGGCAAGTCCTAAGCGTTGGTGACGGTATTGCCCGTATTTACGGCCTTGATAATGTTCGTGCTGGTGAAATGGTCGAATTCCCAGGTGGTATTAAAGGCATGGCCTTGAACCTAGAGAGCGACAATGTCGGCGCCGTTATTTTTGGTGATGACCGCGGTATCAAAGAGGGCGACACAGTTAAGCGCCTGGGCGAAATTGTTGACGTGCCTGTCGGTAAAGGCCTTCTTGGCCGCGTCGTGAACCCGCTGGGTGAGCCGATTGACGGCAAAGGCCCGATTAAATCAACAGAACGTCGTCGTGTGGATGTTAAAGCGCCGGGCATTATGCCGCGTAAAGGTGTTCACGAGCCGGTACAAACAGGCATCAAAGCGATTGACGCTTTGATCCCAGTGGGCCGTGGTCAACGTGAATTGATTATTGGTGACCGCCAAACAGGTAAGACAGCCGTTGCGGTTGATGCGATTTTGAACCAAAAAGCCGCCTTTGACGAAGACCGCGAAGATGACAAACTTTATTGTATCTATGTGGTTATCGGCCAGAAGCGATCAACAGTGGCCCAGCTCGTTAAAACGCTCGAAGAAAACGGTGCGATGGATTATTCCATTATTGTTGCTGCGACAGCGTCAGAGCCTGCGCCGCTTCAGTACCTCGCACCGTTTGCGGGTTGCGCAATGGGCGAATATTTCCGCGATAACGGCATGCACGGTCTGATCATTTATGATGATCTGTCAAAGCAAGCGGTTGCCTATCGTCAAATGTCACTCCTCCTGCGTCGTCCTCCGGGTCGTGAAGCGTATCCAGGTGACGTGTTCTATCTTCACTCCAGACTTTTGGAGCGTGCAGCGAAGCTGAACGAGGCGAACGGTTCTGGTTCCCTAACGGCGCTTCCGATTATTGAAACACAGGGTAATGATGTTTCGGCCTTTATTCCGACAAATGTGATTTCGATTACAGATGGTCAAATCTTCTTGGAGACGGATTTGTTCTTCCAAGGTATTCGTCCTGCCCTAAATGTGGGCCTCTCTGTTTCGCGTGTGGGCTCTTCGGCTCAGATTAAAGCGATGAAGCAAGTTGCGGGTCCAATTAAAGGTGAGCTTGCGCAGTACCGCGAAATGGCGGCCTTCGCGCAGTTTGGTTCCGATTTGGATGCCTCAACTCAGGCGCTTCTGGCGCGTGGTGAGCGTTTGACTGAACTTCTAAAGCAGCCGCAATTCTCGCCTTTGCAAGTGCAAGAGCAAGTTTGCGTCATTTATGCGGGTACGCGTGGGTATTTGGACAAAGTGCCAACGAAATCTGTTCAAAAATATGAGCGTGAATTGCTGGCCCATCTTCGCGGTGACCAAAAAGCCCTCTTGAACGATATCGCAACAGGCAAGAAATTGACGGATGAAATTGAGACGACTTTGAAGTCTGTGCTCGAAACATTCACGAATAACTTCGCGGCCTAGGACTGAATCATGCTTCCTTTAGCTTGGATATTAGGTGCTGTTTACAGCTTCTTGATTACCCGAGCTTTGGGATGGGTGACAAAAAAGAAGCAAATGACAATTAAGAAGACGCTTTGGATAGGATATGGGCTCGTCGCGGTACTCTTTATACTGCAACAGACTATCGGTCATACCAATGGCATTGCTTGGAAGGACACTGATAATGTTCTTATGGCTTTGCCGGCCGGAGTTATATTCTTTCTCTTCTATTATGGTATTGGTTTTTTTGGACTGATGATTTGGGATATTGTCTCTTTAAAAAAGAAAGGTCGCGTCTATGGCATCGCTTAAAGAGCTAAAAAGCCGGATCAGCAGTGTTAAAAACACTCAAAAGATCACGAAAGCCATGCAAATGGTGGCAGCGGCGAAACTCCGCAAAGCCCAAGAGGCTGCGGAAAAGTCACGCCCATATTCTGAGCGGATTGGTAATGTGATTTCGAATCTGGCCAGTTCTATGACAGGGGCAGGCGACGCGCCTGAGCTCTTGGTCGGGAACGGTAAATCTGACACGGTCATGCTTGTTGTGGCCACAGCTGATCGTGGTCTCTGCGGCGGGTTTAATTCAAATATTGTGCGCAAAGCGCGTGAGGAAATCATTGAGCTCGAGCGCGCGGGTAAGACTGTGAAACTCTTCTTGATCGGTAAAAAAGGCTATGAGCAACTCGGCCGCCTTTATAAGTCGCGCATTGTTGAGTATATCTCGCTGAAAGAAGAGCGTAAATTGCATGCGGGTATTGCCCAAGATATTGGCGAAAAGATCACAGCTATGTTTGAAGCGGGTGATTATGACGTTTGTAAACTTGTCTATGCACAGTTTGAAAATGTCATGACGCAAAATGCTGTTGCGAATACACTTATTCCTGCGATTGACGCGATTGCGCCAAGCAATGAAGACGGTGAAACGGTACAGCAAGACCTTAACGGTGCGATTTATACATATGAGCCAGACGAGGCTGGCATTTTGCGCGTTCTCTTGCCGCGTAATATCAACACGCAGATTTTCTCAGCTTTGCTTGAAAATTCAGCGGGGGAGATGGGCTCTAAAATGACAGCGATGGATAATGCGACGCGAAATGCGGGCGACATGATCGACAAGCTGACATTGACATTTAACAGAACACGTCAGGCACAAATCACGTCTGAACTTATTGAAATTATCTCTGGCGCTGAAGCGCTATAGGTTTGGGGCGCAAAAGCGCTATAAATTCGGGAGCGCGATAGCGCTCTAAAGACAGCTAGAGGAAGACACCCATGGCTAAAGCAGCAGTAAAAAAGGCCGCTCCTAAAAAAGCAGCGGCAAAAAAGACAACGAAAAAGGTTATGGCGAAAGCCATGGCGACAGGCAAGATCACTCAGGTCATTGGCGCGGTTGTTGACGTGGAATTTGTTGGCAATCTGCCATCAATTTTGAACGCGCTTGAGACTGATAATCAAGGCAATCGCCTTGTGCTCGAAGTGGCCCAGCATTTGGGACAGAACACAGTTCGGACCATTGCGATGGACGCAACTGAAGGTCTCGTGCGTGGTCAAGACGTCACGGATACAGGTACAGCGATTACAGTGCCTGTTGGCCCTGCAACGCTCGGTCGTATCATGAACGTCATTGGCGAACCTGTTGACGAAGCAGGCCCAATTAAGACAAAAATGCGTGCGGCAATCCATAAAGAAGCCCCGCCACTTGTGGATCAGGCGACTGAATCAGAAGTGCTTGGCACAGGTATCAAAGTTATCGATCTGCTTTGCCCATATGCAAAAGGTGGTAAAATTGGTCTCTTTGGCGGTGCCGGTGTTGGTAAAACCGTTTTGATTATGGAATTGATCAATAATATCGCGAAAGCTTACGGCGGTTACTCCGTGTTTGCGGGCGTTGGAGAGCGGACCCGTGAGGGGAATGACCTTTATCACGAGATGATCGAATCCAATGTGAACGTCGAAGGCGGCGGCGGTGACAGCCGTTGTACGCTTGTTTATGGTCAGATGAATGAGCCTCCAGGTGCGCGTGCGCGTGTTGCCCTAACGGGTCTTTCACAGGCTGAATATTTCCGCGACGAAGAAGGCAAAGACGTTTTGTTCTTCGTTGACAACATCTTCCGCTTTACACAAGCGGGTTCAGAAGTGTCTGCGCTTCTTGGTCGTATTCCCTCTGCCGTGGGCTATCAGCCGACACTCGCCACTGAAATGGGCCAGATGCAGGAACGCATTACGTCAACAAATAAGGGCTCAATCACATCTGTGCAGGCGATTTACGTCCCAGCCGATGACTTGACTGACCCTGCGCCTGCGACGTCTTTCGCCCATTTGGATGCGACGACTGTTTTGAACCGTGCGATTTCTGAAAAAGGTATTTATCCTGCGGTTGACCCTCTCGATTCGACCTCTCGTATTCTAGAGCCACGTACAGTGGGTGTAGAGCATTACGAAACGGCGCGTATGGTTCAAGAAATCCTACAGCGTTATAAGTCTTTGCAAGATATTATTGCGATTTTGGGCATGGACGAATTGTCAGAAGAAGATAAATTGACCGTTGCACGCGCGCGTAAAGTTGAGAAATTCTTGTCTCAGCCTTTCCACGTTGCTGAAATCTTTACAGGTTCACCAGGTCTTTTGGTTGCCCTTGAAGACACAGTGAAATCGTTTAAAGGCCTGTGCGAAGGTGAATATGATCACCTGCCAGAGCAAGCGTTCTACATGGTCGGCGGTATTGACGATGTAAAAGAAAAAGCCGCTAAAATGGCAGCAGAAGCGGCGTAGGTCGCGCGGCCGAAAGGTCTATTAGAGATTAAATAAAACCCGGTCAGTCCTGCTGATCGGGTTTTTTTTATAAGTGAATTTTCAAATTGGAGAGTGAGCATGTCCGAAAAATTAGACCTTAAAGACTGCGTCAACGAGGTTTGCCCATGGTCAGACAAGCCTGTATCTGAGGACAGCCTCACTCTCTATAAAGGCCAAGTTGTTGGGTTTTGTAAGGCGGGGTGCCGTGATAAATTTGAAAAGGCGACAAAGGCTTTTGACTTCGCTCTCGAGGCCGCTCTAAAGTCCTAATCGCTTTCCTTAATCGGCCACGCGCAGGGTCGCTCTGGCAATTCGCTCAGCCAATCCGTTCCGCTGGGTTTTGTGCGGGGATGAAAGTTCAAGGCGTCCGCGTTTTCAATCAAACGGCTTGCATTCTCTCTGTGATAGGCTTCTCGGATTGCGACAGGCGGGACGGTTTCAGCTTCGCGCCTGACTTCGTCTTTCATCAAGCTGCATTGATAGCCTAGAAACGGAACATCCTGCGCCTCGCATTTGAATTTATGCTCAAATTGCGTCTGACCAATATAGGCGTTTGCCACTAACCCTGTCCAATCAAGGGAGAGCAGGCCATTTTCTTGTGCGCTAAAGGTAATCTTATGATTGGCCACGGCGTCATGGCCGCGCAAATAGATACCAAAGGCTTGCGAGTCGGAATCCCATTCATGATCAGGATCGCCCATGCCGTTTTCACCAGTTTTTACAGGATTAAAAATAAGAGGCTTGCCAGAGAGGAATTGCGTTGAAAACGGCACGCCTTCCTCGTTAATCGGCGTGCGAACATCTATACCCCAATTCGTATTTGAAAGCGTGCAGGCATGATAATTATACCAAGAATCAGGATGTTGCCATTCCGGAACATCTTCAAACTCTGGTAAAAGATTACCCGCTTCGTCCTCGGTCACAATATCCCGCGTTTTGTAATAATCTTCACTGACTAAATGCAGCAAAAGATCAACTCGATTTGGAAAGAGGTGACACGAAAAATCGAGCTCTTTTACGGCGTGACCTTCGGGCCACGGATTATCTTCGAAAAATATTCGGCCTTGCATCTGAACGCTCCTAAATCATAATACGGAATTATAGAACATCTACACAAGGACGTAATGCCTTAAATAACACAGTTTTAAGGGTTGGCGTCTAAGATCAGTACATGTCTAAAACACTCTCATTTGCGATTGTTTTCGCGGTTCTGACATTGGTTTTTTCTAAATTTATATCTGACCCGCCAATACAAACCACGCCGTTTCCGATCCCAGAGACCGTGTTGATTTCACATGGCGGTGGCGGCATTCAGGCGGGGCCACGTACAAATTCATTGCAAGCCTTGGAAGCCTCTGTGGATCGCGGCTTCAAATATATTGAGATTGATTTAGTGCGGCTCGACGACGGGGAACTCGTTTTATTATATGGCTGGAATAAAGTGTATGAGCGATATTTCTTAGCGGGCACAGGTTTGTTTGCAGGGTTAAGCTCAGAGCTCCCTAAAAAAGTTTTTAATACGTCAGATTTCAAAGCTTTAAAAATGCGGCGTGGACTGACGCAAATGACATTTGATGAACTTCTCGATTGGATGAATGATCATCCCAATGTTTCAATTATCACAGATTTCAAACAGGTTGATTATCTTGATTCACTCGAGAGTTTGTCACAAAGGGCGGGCGTCCGACGGGACCGCTTCATACCTCAAATTTATGATCTTGATGATTATGACCGTATGCAAGCGGCGGGCTTTAAGGACATAATCTTTTCTGTTTATAAGCAAAAGAATGTGCCTATGGATGTTCTTCTTGCAAACAGTAAAAATTATGAATTGTTTGCCGTGACCGTACCCAAGGCGCGCGTGCTGGAAACGGATGCGAACTTGATTAAAAACAGTCCCTTCCGTGTGTTTACACATACTGTAAATGACCTTGACCTCTCTATGCGATTGGTTCAAGCGGGCGTTACAGGTGTGTATACGGATTATCTTTATCCTAAGCCTATTCAGAAACGGCCTTAAAATAACACTTTTATTTCCAGCCAAAGCCTTTAAATAGCGTAGGGAAATATTGGAGCGTAGCTATGGCTGATAAATTACATTTTTCATTAGTATCCCCAGAGCGTGAGTTGTTTTCTGGCGACGTCAATCAAGTTGATATTCCGGGGACTGAGGGCGATTTGGGTGTTCTGCCAAACCACAGCCCGCTTATGGCGGCCATCCGCACAGGCGCGATTACAGTATATAGCGATACAGGCGAGACTCAGTATTTTGTTCAAGGCGGATTTGCAGATGTGACGCCAGCGGGCCTAACGGTCTTAGCTGAAAAAGCGATGCCAATGACGGATGTCTCGGCAGAAGGTCTGAGGTCTGAAATCATTACCGTGACCGAAACGCTGAAAGGTCTTGAAGGCGAAGCGGCCTTGGCTGTACGTCAAAACCTCGACGGCTTAAATGCGATCGTTGCGGGACTTTAATTCGTGACGGCCCGTGTCGTTGCGATTGCTTCTGACACGGGGCATAATTTCACAAAACCTGTTAAAGACGTCATCACGCTTATCAAAGGCGAGGGCGTAAAGGACGACGCGCATTGCGGCGTCACGGTTCAACACCTGTCTGATAAACGAAAAACGCCCGACGCGCCGAATCTTCGCCAAGTGCATTTGATGCATGCCGAATTGTTTGATGAGCTGGCGGAACAAGGCATTGCCGTCTCTGCGGGGCAAATGGGCGAGAATATCACAACGCAAGGCGTGGATATTTTAAACTTGCCGCTGGGCACACGCTTGCAATTTGGCGACGCGAAAGACGTCCAATCCAGAGTACAGATTGAAATCACGGGCCTGCGCAGCCCGTGTCGCAAGCTGACCAAAATTGATCCGAATTTACTAAAGGCCGTTGTGGCAAAAGATAAAGGCGGTGCAATCGTGAAGTCTGGCATTATGTCTATTGTGCTGACGGGCGGCAAGGTTCGGGCGGGCGACATGATTACGGTTATCTTACCTGACACGCCGCATATAGCCCTGAAAACACTTTAGGTGTGTAGGTGAAACGGAACCTGATACGTGCAATCTTTGCGATATTTGGTTTGGGTGTTTTGTGCTTAATTTACGGGTTTAGTATAGAGCCACGTCGATTAGAGATTCGCGAGGTTCAAATCCAGACCGATGATAAGCTCAATACACCGCTAAAAATTGTTCTCGTCTCTGATATTCACATTGGAGGCCTTCATGTCTCGCCAAAGCGTGTCTCAAAAATTGTAAAAACGATTAATGCGCAATCGCCTGATATTGTTTTAATCGCAGGGGACTTTGTCAACGGTCACGAAAGACGCGAAAATCATTCAGACGCGTTCAATACAAAAATTGATACGGGGGTGGCAAACCTCTCAAGCCTTTCATCGCCCCTTGGTGTTTATGCCGTTCTTGGCAATCACGACGCATGGTATGATAAAAACCGCCTTCGCGCGAAGCTAGAGGCGGCAGACGTCACAGTTCTTGTGAATGAATTTACGACACCGCAAAAAGGGGTGTGCCTTGTCGGGCTCGCAGATGCTGATACAGGTCGCGAGGATCCTAATATTTTTAAGGGGTGTCCTGCGACCGACCGAATTATCGCGCTCATGCATTCTCCCGATAGTTTTTTGTATATGCCGTCGGAGACAATGATTGGTTTTGCGGGCCACACACATGGGGGTCAGATCAATTTACCGATTATAGGGCGCGCCGTCACCGCTACGCGTATCGGACGACGCTATGCTTATGGCTCGCAAAGATTCGGCGGTGTACCCGTTTATATTACGGCGGGTATAGGCACATCTATTTTACCCGCGCGGTTTCGAGCGCCCCCTGAAATCGTTGTACTGACGCTGAATTAAAGCCATTCAGTTTTATCTGGACTTAGTACGCATTGGACACGGATGATAAAATCCAGTCTCTAATTTTGAACTCAAGTGAAATGTTCTAAATTAGACGGTGACGTCCGGAATATCGGCATCCATATCAAGGCCAACGTCAACCCTCGCGTCTTTAGGTCGAGCTTTTTTATCATCGTCATTTGTCGTCAGAATGAAGGTAATAAAGGCGATGACGGTTAAAGCCCCCGCGAGTAAGAACGGCGCACCGGGTTCATAAGTATTAGCCAAAGCATTTGACAGATTGGCGAAAGGTTCTGGGAGTATATTTTCAAAAATTCCCATTCTGGGTGCGTCGGGCTTGGCGGCAAAATATTCGAAACTGCGCGTCATGGCCAAAGGCCCGATCATCAAGGCGAGGCCTTGCGCCGCGCCGATCGCGCCTTGTAATTCGCCTTGTTCTGATTTGCTGACCCGAACGGACATCATATTCGACAAGGCAGGGCCGTAAAACCCCGCGAGAGCTGCAAATGGCCCCATGGCGTAAATCATCCAACCCTGACTGGCCATTCCCATGCCTGTATAGGCAATTGTGGCGCTTACCATACCAATCAGCCCTGCCCAATATATGCCAATTTTTGGGATGGCGATACGGATGAGCCAACCTTGGGCGACGATACTCGCCAGTCCAAATGCGCCGAGCGATAGTCCAACATCACCTGAGTCCCAATTCAGTTTCTCCATCGTCGAAAACGCGTAAGAGCTGGGATAGGTTGTATGGGCGAGCGCCAAAACAAACAGGACAAAGATCAAGCCTTTGACGCCTTTAATTCGGCCAAGAGAAATTAGAGAGCCTATTGGATTTGAGCGTTTCCAGCTAAACGGGCGGCGATTTTCAGCCGTCAGGGTTTCAGGCAAGACGAAATAACCAAAGACGACATTGATAAGAGAGATAACCCCCGCCGCAAAAAACGGAACGCGCGGGCCAATTTCACCAAAGAACCCGCCGACGACAGGGCCGAACATGAAGCCAATACCAAAGGCCGCACCGACAAGGCCAAAGTTCTGTGCGCGTGTCTCTGGCGGGCTTATATCCGCTATATAGGCGTTTGCTGTCGAGAAGGTCGCGCCGAATGCGCCCGCAATAATTCGACCTAAATATAGAAAGGCAATGGTCGGGGCAAAGCCCATTAAAAAGTAATCAAAAGCAAGCCCCGCCAAGGATAAAAGCATAATGGGGCGACGCCCATAAGCATCAGACAGACCGCCAACAATCGGCATACAGATGAACTGCATCACGGCAAAAACAAAGGTCAACCATCCACCATGAATCGCGGCTTCGTTGAGGGGTAGGCTCGTGAGCTCGACCAATAAATCTGGTAGCACCGGTATCATAATACCAAAGCCAATCGAGTTGATCATGACCGTAGCGAGAACAAAAAACAAAGCCTTTTTAGAGGCACCCTCTGGGAGAGGTGTTTCAGATTTTTGTTTTTTGGAGGTGGTCATTTAAGAGATTTAAGCTTTTTCATCGGCTTTGCGAAGGGTTCAAATTCAACGACCAAGTGTTCATAAACATTGCGCTTAAACGGCACGATGAAATCGGGTGCGTTTTCAAGTGCAATCCATTTCCATTTTGAAAATTCTTGCGGGGGATGCGCCTTCAGATCAAAATCTTTTTTAGAGCCGAGATAGCTATAGGCAAACCATTTTTGTTTTTGCCCTTTCCAACCTCGGCTGATTTTACGTCCCTGATATTCTTCAGGGTAATCATAGGTGATCCAGCCTTTAGTTTTTCCTAGGAATTTTATTTTATCAGGCTCAACGCCCGTCTCTTCCCAAAGCTCGCGTCGCGCCGCCGCCTTGGGGGCTTCGCCTGCATCAATGCCGCCTTGCGGAAATTGCCAGACATGGTCGCCGCGTTGACGGTAGCGTCGTCCGACCCAGACTTCTCCTTTTTTATTGAAAAGGACAATCCCGACACAAGGTCTGTATTCAGAGAGTTTAGACATTCTTTCCCCCGACCCGCACTTACTGCGGTAAATTACTGGATGCAGGGGCCAGAACTATGTTTTGCTCTGACAAGCTTTGCGTCCAAGCCGCAACGGCTGTAAGTGTTTGCGGATAGGCAAACCCGAAGCCGATTGCGCCGTTTCCAGCACTGGCTTGAGCTTTGAGGCGCGCAAGTTCGATCTCAATATTTGCAAGATTTGGGGTCACATCCAAAAGCGTATAGGCTTGTGAAAAGGGCAGTCCCGCATTCGAAGAGATTAGGGGTAAGGACGGTGCTGAGGCCGAGCCGTCATAGATAAATGACAGGCCAGAATTCGAGAGCTCTGATATCACAGGCCCGACCGCATCTGTGCGTGTTAAAAATTTATCGCCATTGAAATTGGTGACGCCAAAATAGCCTTGAGCGCGGCTCATCATCCATTCAAGGTTACGGACATTGCGACCTTGCGGATTATCGCTCATCAGGGCGCGGTCGGCCCCCGGCTCTGTCGGATCAAAATCTGAAGATTCCATTGGAAGCTCTAATAAAACCTCATGGCCTGCTGCGCGCGCTTGGTTGACCCAATTTTGCAGGTCAGGTGCGTGGGCCGCAAAGGATAATGTGACTTCGGGCGGAAGTGTAGAAATTGCTTGTTGGGTCACGGCGCGATTAATACCAAGCCCGCCAATTATAACAGAGACAGGCGAGCGGCCTGCGGGCAAAGTAAAAGGTCTTTTATAAGCCGAGACGGGCGTCACGCCCCGACTGTCACGGGCAGGGACGGGGCCAAAAGTTCCCGCGCGACTGAGGCCTGAAATCGGAGCTGGGGCAAGCGCGTCGCGCGGTGTCACGCTTTGACCATTGATCGTGATGACTTTTGGGATTGAAGAAGCGTTTTGCGGCACAGATTGCAAAGTCCCGGGCAGGGGATTGCCAAGGGCGTCGCGCGTGGGTCCACCCTGTTCGGCGCCTGTTCCAAGCGTTCCTGTTTCAAGATTAAGGGTCGGATTTACATTTTGCGGAACGTCGCCATCTAAGAGGTCGGGCAGAACGGCCGAACTGCCTGCTAGTGTGTCTGATTCAGGCGGCATTGGACGCGGGTCAACTTGTACCGACCCCTCTGGACGTCCCGCGTCTGGATCGCCAAAGGCTTCGATATACACCCAAATTGCAACGGAAAGAATTGCGATAAAGGCCAACGCCCAAAATAGATTTCCCCAAATGGACGGAAGTCGGATTTCTCTTCGGCGATACGGCGCGTCAGACAGAGTCGCAGACGTGGCAGAGGCCAGTGTGCGTGACACAGTCTGGCTCTTGAATGTTTCAGGGTTCGGGCTTGGCATGAAAAATGGCTTAACGATTATCTAAACGCAGGTCTACCGTCCGTTTACGGAGTCGTGCCATTATTTAAGTCCGCAAGCAAAGTCTTATACTTGTAACTTTTTAATAAAGTTACCGCCTGTTTGACTTGGTAATCCTCAGTCAAAGGCCAGTCTTCGGGCGGGTAATCAATGGCGTCGTAATCTTCTTGGTAATCGGCCTCATCCTCATTGGTCAACGCATTGCGCAAGCTATCTTCGCGGAAACGCTCTCTGATCTCGCCCGTATCTGGACGCGACGCGATGAGGACATCTGGCACAATACCGCGCCCTTGAATGGATTTACCTGACGGCGTGAAATAGCGTTGTGTTGTCAGGCGTAGCGCGCCGCCGCCATTGCGTAGCGGTATAACAGATTGCACTGACCCTTTGCCAAAGCTCCGACGGCCCAAAATCAAACCACGTCCACGGTCTTGGATTGCGCCTGCAACGATCTCTGCGGCAGACGCAGAGCCGCTATTGATTAGGACAACCAATGGCATGCCTTCAAAAAGTTCGCCGCGTTCAGCGTTATAGCGTTCCGTGTCTTCTGGTTTGCGACCTCTGGCGGATAGGACTTCGCCCCCGTCCAGAAAATATCCTGATATGTGCACAGATTGATCGAGGAGTCCGCCGCGATTTCCGCGAAGGTCCATAATTAAACCCGGCAAAGTTCCGCCCGCTTGGGCTTTTAATTCTTCTACGGCTGTTTTGAAATCAATGTTCAATCTTGGGTGATTAAATGTCTCGATAAAGACATATCCCATCCCGTCTTCCATACGGTGACGGACAGCGCGTCCTTGGATAACTTCGCGCGTCAATGTGATATCACGCGCAGCTTGGTCTACGGACAGCACTGTTACAGTAATCGGATCGCCCGCAAGACCGCGCATGCCTTCAACGGCTTCGTCGAGTGTTTTGCCTAAGACTTTTTCGCCTTCAACTGCAGTTATGTAATCGCCGGCTTTGATGCCTGCGCGCGCGGCGGGGGCGTCGGGATTGGCGTAATTGACTTTGACCAAACCGTTTTCGAGCGTGACCTCAATGCCGAGGCCGCCATATTCTCTGCGAGATGATTTTTGCTGTTCTTGGAAATCTTTCTTCGCCACATAATGTGAATGAGGATCAAGCGATTCCAGTGCCCCGTTTAAGGCGTCTTCGATTAAGGTCGCGTCTTCTGTATCCTCGACATAGTTTTCACGAACGAGGGAAAAGACGTGCGCGAATACTTCTAATTGTTCTAAAACTTCCGCATTTTTTGACGGCACAGGTTTTGCCACAATTAAAGGCGCAAATATTATGGTTAATATTATTGCGCCCAAAAGGCCAAATGCGCGGGAGGGGGTTTTCATGCGCTATCCTTTAAGTGTCTGGTACACGCTTGGGTTTATCCAGCCGCTGAAGCTAAAAGCTTTGCGTAAGATCCGTTTTTCAAGATCGCTATGGCTTTTTGTAATTGGTAATCGTCTTCGACTTTGAAACCCTCTTCTGGGTAATCGATAATAACTTCTGCAATAGCCTCTTCGTCGTCACTGCCGTCTTGATCTTTGATTTCATTTAAAATGGCATTTGGAAGATCGGCTTCACGACGTGCGGATTTATTGACTTCGCTTTCTGGAATTGCAGAAATCGCAATATCAGGTGTGATGCCCGTGGCTTGGATCGAGCGTCCAGACGGCGTGTAATAACGCTCTGTCGTCAGGCGTAATGCACCGTCGCGTCCGCCGCGAAGCGGAATAACTGTTTGCACAGACCCTTTACCAAAAGACGTCATACCAAGCACAAGGCCGCGTCCACGGTCTTGCAAGGCGCCTGCAACAATTTCAGAGGCAGAGGCCGCCGCGCCGTCAATCAAGACGACAACAGGTACGTTTTTCAATAACTCGCCTTTTTCAGCGTTAAAGCGTTGTGTGTCTTGTTTATTTCGTCCGCGTGTTGAAACGACTTCACCGCCGCTTAGGAACACACTTGAGACTTTGATCGATTGGTCGAGCAATCCGCCCGGATTACCGCGCAAGTCTAAGACGACACCCGGTATCCGATTACCCATTTCTTTTTGCAGGGCTTTCACCGCCGTTTTAAGCGAATCTTCTGTTTTCTCGTTAAACTGAGAAATCCGTAAATATCCGATACCGTCTTTGACTTCGTGCTTCACGACTTTGCGTTTAATAATCTCGCGCACCATTGTTATTTCCAATGGCTCTTCTTCGCCTTCGCGCAGAACTGTCACCGTGATCGGCTCGCCGGGCTTGCCGCGCATACGGTCAACGGCTTCGGTCAAGGTCAGGCCGACAATGCTCTCGCCGTCAATTTCGGACAAGTAGTCACCGGATTTAATGCCCGCGCGTTTGGCAGGTGTATCGTCAATGGGGGAGATAACTTTCACAAGGCCTTGCTCGGATGTCACTTCCATGCCGAGGCCGCCATATTCACCCGATGTGGTGATTTGCAGGTCGCGGAAGTTTTCAGGACTGACATAGCTGGAATGTGGGTCAAGGGATTGCAACATGCCGTTAATCGCGTCTTCGATCAGATCGCTATCATCTACTGTGACAACATAATCATTTCTGACCCGCGCAAGAACATCGGCAAATAACTCTAACTGCTGAAATGTTTCCGAATGCGAGGCCCGCTCAACCGCAATGGCTGTCTGATTCTGAGACGAGAATACAAACAACGACACGGCCGCGACGGTACCAAGCGCAGGTAGAAGATATTTCATCATGTAGTCCTTTTCGTCCCAAAAGCGCCGTTGAAACAAATTTTCAATTGAGCCGCACTCTATATTAGGCAGTTACGCCACTTTGCACCCTAAGTCTAAACAAGGAATGACCTTGTGACTAGCTGTCGTGGCACAGAATGACAGATAATTTATAATTCACCCGCCCAACTCTGCAAAAGCAGTGCCGAGCCAAGGTTTTGGGTCAATTGGCGCGCCGTTTTTCCTAAATTCGATGTAGAGTTCAGGGTTAGAGCCTGCCGACGCAGGCATTAGGCCCAGCGGAGCCCCCACTGTGATATCTTCGCCCGTTTCTGCAAAAACATCGCCAAGGCCCGTCATCAGGATAAAATAATTCCCGCCAACATTGATAATCACAACTTTTTCATAGTTTTTAAACGGCCCTGAAAACTCAATCCGACCTGCATATGGCGAGATGACTTGCGCGCTTGGGCGCGTCGCAACGGTAATACCTTTATTCTTACGGCCATATTTTTTAGTCACCCGCCCCGTAACAGGTGCACGTAGGCTGTTCTTGGCATCCGCAAAACGTTTCGTATCAGGCGGCAGGACAACGGGCGCGTTCAGACGTCGGTTAGAACCTGAGTTCGACTTGGGAGGGTTGGAGCGCGCGGCAGACCGCTGTGACGGCGTGACACGCTTGGGCTTAAGGCGCGGCGAGACATCGCGCGCGGCTTTTTCAAAGCTCGAGATGAGATCCCTAAGGCTGACAGCGTCAGAGGCAAGTTGGTCAGCTCGACTGCGTTCTTGTTGGGAGCGCTTGGTGACGGATTTTTCCAATACGGATTTACGCCCGACCATTGTGTTTATTTCTTTGCGTTTGGCCGTCAGAGTCCGTTCGTTTTTATCTAATACGTTTTTTTCCGCGCGCGCCGTGGCTTCTATATCTCGAACCGTATTGATGCCGTCTTTAAAGCGCTCAGACTGCGATTCGAGGGATCGCGAGAGGCCAGAAATCAGATAGGACGTTTGCACATAATCCAAAATATCTTCGGATTGCCCCAAAAGCGTGGGCGGCGGTTTCCGGTCTATGCGTTGCAAGACACCCATAAGCTGAATAAAGGCCTCACGATTTTCCGAAATCTGTTTGCGGTAATTTTGGTTCAGCGCGTCGAGGGATTTCAACCTATCTTCTATGATGCGGCTTTCTTTCTCAATACGCGCGGTTTCGCGGGCTGTTTTTTTAAGATTAGATCTCAGGTTTGAAATATCTTTGCGCAGGACAGACCGCTCGGATTCCAATCGCGCTGCATTTTCTTGGGCTTGGATGCGTTCGCGTTCTAAATCGCTGAGGGAATTCGGATCAATAACTTGCCCATAGGCCGGAGCAAGGCCCGCTGATAAGGCTATTGTGAAAACGATGAGCATCAAAATACGCATGGGGAAGGCTTAGAGTGATTTTAGTCGCGGTGGTAGGGGGTTCCTGCCAAAATAGACAGGGCCCGGTAAATTTGTTCCGCAAGCATGACCCGCACCATTTTATGTGGCCAAGTCTGGTGGCCAAATGACCAGCGAACAACATGTGGGGGCACGGCATTGGGATCAAATCCGTCTGCGCCGCCAATCACGAATGTGACATGGCGTTCGCCGTCATCGCGCCATTTCGCTATCTGTTTGGAAATTTGGCGCGAGGTCAGGGATTTGCCGCGCTCATCTAAAATAACATATTTCGTCGTATTATCTGGCAAAAGTGCTTGGGTTTCATCTGTGCGCGTTTTTGCACTGCGCAGATCAACCTGTTGTTCGTCAATTTCAAGGAAGCCTAAATTCCGCGACATGTGCCGCGCGCGCGTCAGGTAATCATCAATCAATTCCCGCTCGGGGCCTGACTTAATACTGCCGCCCGCGCGCAAGGTTATCCGCATGTGGACGCGTTCCTATCAACGGGAATGATTTTAAAGATCGTCTAGGGGATGGATCGACGAATCCGTATTGTCGCGAAGACTGTCGGGCAGGGGGACAGACCAAATCTTTTCAAGATTATAGAACTGACGAACTTCTGGACGGAAAATATGGACGATCACATCCCCCGCATCAATCAGAACCCAGTCACTGGCCTCTAGGCCTTCTACGCCGAGGCTTTTATGGCCGTCTTCTTTCAGTGCGCGCATAACATAGTCCGCAAGCGCATTGACGTGACGGTTAGAGCGGCCTGATGACACGATCATATAATCGGCAACTGAGGATTTTCCGCCAATATCAATATTGATGGTGTCCTGTGCCGAGTTTTCGTCAAGCGTCTCTAGGATGAGGTTTGCAAGGGCTTTCGCCGGTATGTCTTCTGAACTGGATATTTGCGTATCCGTTAGGGTATCGGTGGTCAGGACGGTCTCCATTATTCTGCCATCATTATTTTATAACATAGTTGCAAGTGGGGTGCTATGACAGTTTTGCAACACCCTTGCGACAAAAATAACTAAATAGTTAAGATTTTAACGCGCGCAGCCGTGTTGAGGACAAAGAATTGAGCGGAGGCGTTAAATATGTCCAGGCGGGAGCCGTTTGATATTTCAGCGTGTCGGCCGCGTTTTCGGGTATGCGCGACTGTGCATAGGTTCGGGCCGCGCGCCCTAATCTGGGTTTAATGCTCAGGCTCCCCGATTTGCTTGGCCGTGCAATCACCGCCACAGGCAGAGTTTTCATTATGCCTTGCCAGTCTTTCCAAAGCGGGAGTTGCGCGAAATTATCGGCGCCCATTAAGAAAACAAAATTCGTCTGCGGCCAGCGTCTGCGCGCCTGTTTCAAAGTATCAATCGTATATTGTGTCCCAAAATCTCGCTCCATATGGCTGATGCGCATTTGGAACGGCAGGCCAAGCGCGTCGACGGTCGCGACGCGGCTATCATAGCTCGGCTGTTTGTCTTTTAGGGGGTTTTGCGGGCTGACCATCCACCAGATACGATCCAGTCGTAGACGGTTTAATCCGCATTTGGCGACATGCATATGGCCTGCATGGGCAGGATTAAATGATCCCCCAAATAATCCAATCGACAGGCCTTCATTTTGCATTAAGGGCGCACCTGTCCTGTGCCGTCGACACAATATTTATACGTCGTCAAATGTTGCGCCCCAACAGGGCCGCGCGCGTGCAACCGACCTGTGGCAATGCCGATCTCTGCACCAAAGCCGAACTCTCCGCCGTCGGCAAATTGCGTTGAGGCGTTATGCATGACAATCGCGCTATCGACGTCTCTAAAAAACCGCGCTGTCGCGTCGGCGTCTTCTGAGATGATGCAATCCGTATGGCCCGACCCAAATTCGGCAATGTGGTCTATCGCGCCGTCTATATCCTCGACGATTTTGATATTCAAAATCGCCGCGAGGTGTTCTGTGCGAAAATCATTTTCTGTCGCGAGGATTGCCGTCGGTAGGATTTTACACGCCTGCGCGTCGGCACGTAGTTCACAGCCTTGAGCAATAAGGTCTTGCGCGATTTCGGGTAGGAATGTTTTTGCGACCGCTCTGTCAATTAAAAGCGTTTCTGTTGATCCGCATACGCCCGTACGGCGCAATTTTGCATTCAGAATAAGCGCTTTGGCCTTTTCAATATCGGCGCTTGCGTGGACATAGCTATGACAGAGACCTTCGAGATGCGCCAATACGGGGACACGGGCATCGGTCTGCACACGGGCGATTAAATTCTTGCCGCCGCGCGGGATAATCAGGTCAACAGAGCCGTCCATACCGCCTAGCAAATGCCCTACGGCGGCGCGGTCTGTGGTCGCAATCATTTGAATGGCAGTTTCAGGCAGGCTCGCCGTTTTTAAACCGCGCTTGAGGGCGGCATGTATGGCCGTTGAAGATTTTACGCTCTCAGAACCGCCGCGCAAAATACAGGCATTCCCTGATTTTACGCAGAGCGCGCCTGCGTCTGCAGTGACATTTGGGCGGCTTTCATAAATCATCCCAATGACGCCAATGGGGACGCGCACTTTCGAGAACTTAAGCCCGTTGGGTTGCGTCCATTCCGTGTCAATAGACCCCACAGGATCGGGTAGGGCGGCGATTTGTTCAATACCCTCTGCTATGCCTGAAATGCGTGCTTTCGTAAGCTCTAGGCGGTCTAGCATGGCTCCTGTCAGGCCTTTTGCGCGCGCGGCCGCCATGTCTTGGGCGTTGGCGTCTAAAATACCCGCTTCCGCTTTGCGGATTTCGTCGGCCATGGCGTGCAAGGCTTCGGTTTTGATTTCAGGCGTTGCTAGACGCAGCGCTTTTGCACTCTTACGGGCATTCACGCCAAGCTCTGTCATATATGTGCTCAGCTGCGCCGCGTCCATGTCTATTTGGGTCAGAGTGTTCATGTCATAAGAACCATATTATCGCGGTGAATGACCGCTGTGCTGTTTTCATACCCTAAAGCGGTCGCAATATCTGCGGATTTTAGGCCTAAAATTGTGCGTGTGTCTTTTGACGCGTAGGAAATCAAGCCTTTGGCGAGTTCTAATCCGGCCATATCGCAGACTAAGACTGCGTCGCCTTTCAGATATGTTCCAAGAGTGTCGACAATCCCCGCCGCAAGCAAGCTTTTACCTGCTTTGAGGGCTTTGGCGGCCCCTTCGTCAATGCGCAATGTGCCTTTGGGTTTCAATGTGCCTTTAATCCACTGCCGACGCGCGCTGAGCGGATTATCATGGGCTTTAAACCAGCTCATCTTCGCGCCCTGTTGCAGGCGGGAGAGGGGGTGGAGATCTGTGCCGTCCATGACACACATATGACAGCCCGCTTCGACGGCAATTTTTGCCGCTAGGAGTTTTGTCGCCATGCCGCCAGATCCGACTTGGGCCTGTGCATTTGGTGCGCCGCCCATGGCCAGAATTTCAGGGCTTAAGGCCTCAATCACAGGCAGGTGCGTTGCATTCGTATGGGTGCGCGGGTCTTTGGTATAAAGCCCGTCAATATCTGACAGGAGAATAAGCGTATCTGCGCCGAGCATTTGCGCGGCTCGCGCGGCCAAGCGGTCATTATCGCCGTACCGAATTTCGTCTGTCGCAACCGTGTCGTTTTCATTGATGATCGGGACAGCGTTTAAACCAATAAGGGTTTCCAAAGTCTGGCGCGCGTTCAGCCAGCGACGACGGCTTTCTGTGTCATTTAGGGTCAGCAGGGCTTGGGCTGTAACGATATTATGCTGAGTTAAAGCGCGTTCATAGGCCTGTGTCAGGCGCGATTGTCCCGCCGCCGCGCAGGCTTGCTTTTCCGCCAGAGAGAGCGTTCGCCCCGTCAGGCCTAAACGTTTACGCCCAAGCGCAATCGCCCCAGACGAGACGATGATGATCTCAATTCCCGTATTTTTTAAATCTGCAATGTCTTGGCAGATACTTTCGAGCCATGTCTGGCGTAACTTACCCGTCTCCGCATCTACAAGGAGCGCGGAGCCGATTTTTATTACCATGCGGCGTGTTTTTATGAGCGGGTTTTGCGCCATTTTCCTACGGTTGCCACCCCTTATCCTCGACATCTGCGAGGCCCGCTTGTTTACGCGCTTCTGCGGCTTTTTTCTCGGCCAGTTCAGCCGCTTCTTTCGCACGGCGTTTCGAGACGTGCTGATAGACTGCGGTCAGAACAGGATTAAGCCCTTGTTGCGCGACACTGGATACAGGCAAAGGCGTTTGACCCGACTCGGCTTTCACTTCGTCTACGACATGCGCGATCAGTTCTTCGTCGAGCGCGTCGCATTTTGTCAGGACAATAATTTCGGGCTTGTCTTCAATCCCGCCATTATAGGCCAAGAGCTCTTGGCGAATCGTGCGGTAATCTTCTGCAGGGTTATCGGCGGACGCGTCGACCAAGTGCAAGATTGCCGCGCAACGTTCCACATGACCGAGGAAACGATGGCCAAGGCCAATGCCTTCGCTTGCGCCTTCAATGAGGCCAGGCAGGTCAGCCAGAACAAATCGTTCGGACGGGCCGAGGTTCACAACACCTAAATGTGGATGCAAAGTCGTAAATGGATAATCGGCGGTTTTTGGATTAGCCGCAGACACGGCAGATAAGAATGTTGATTTCCCCGCATTGGGCAATCCAACAAGCCCTGCATCCGCAATCAGCTTTAGCCGTAACCAGATCCAGCTTTCTTCACCTTCTTCGCCGGGATTGGCTTTGCGCGGGGCTTGGTTCGTCGGTGATTTAAACCGCGCATTCCCCCAGCCGCCATTGCCCCCCTTGGCAAGAAGGGCGCGCTGGCCGTCCTCAATCATATCCACAAGCAGCGTATCGTTTTCAGCGTCGATGATTTGCGTACCAATGGGGACGCGGATGATTTGGTCCTCGCCGCTCGCGCCTGCGCGGTCGCGGCCCATGCCGTGAATGCCTGTGCCCGCTTTGAAATGTTGTCGGTAGCGGTAATCAATCAACGTGTTCAGGCTGCTATCGGCCTGTGCCCATACATCACCGCCGCGTCCGCCATCACCGCCATTCGGGCCGCCATAAGCAATGTATTTTTCGCGCCGAAACGAGATACAGCCGCCGCCGCCACTGCCGGAGCGAATATATATCTTGGCTTGATCTAAAAACTTCATTGTCGTGTCCTTTGCGCTTTCTTACGCGCGAAGTGATGAATTGGCTAGGGTTTGTAGCGACGCTGTGAAACCCGCGCCCAAAGTGTTCGTGGGTCGAGCGGTGAATCCAAGCCGTTCGTAAAATCGGTCTTGTCCAAAAGCCGCCATCAAACCCACTGTACATTCTGCAGGCGCGAAGGCTTTGATCTCTTTTAAAAGATGTTCCACGGTTTGGCGACCCACACCTTGTTTACGGAAACTGGGCGTCACGATGACGTCTTGTATATAGATATTCAAAACGCCGTCGCCAATGGCTCTGGCGACCGCAACAAGTTCGCCGTCAGGCTCGCGCGCTGTTACGGTGCAGAGGCTATTCTCAAGCGAGCATTTTGCATCCGTAAGCGAAATATCGCCCCAGCCTGTGGAATTGCGCAGCGTTCTAAATTCCAAGGCAGACGGCAAGGCATTTGAATATTTGAGCGCGCTCATATTATCGCCTCTGTCGTTTCAAACGTGTCCTTAAGCGGGGCAGAGACCGCCGTGTTCAGACGGAAATGTAAAAGCGGCGCATTGGCCAGTCGCGCCATTGAAAACCCCGTCGCTTCGCCGACGCAAGGCTCGAACCCAAGTTTATTTATCACAGAGACGCTCTCTGGATTGTCAGTATAAATACTGGCGTTCACGCGCAGGTCTGATTTGAACGTGGCACGGGCCTCATTGAGTAGTGCGCGCGCGGCTTCTGATATATATCCGTTTCCCCAAAATGGACGCCCTAACCAATAACCAATTGAGAAAGACGCGTCTTCCTTACGGTCTGTTGGGTTTGGTTCTGATGGGTTTCGTTTTGGGGGATTTTTAAACAAGGACACATCGCCCATAAACGCGCCGTTGTCTTGCGAGAGTACATATACATATGCCTGCTTACGCCTGACGAGGCTTCTGAGCTGCATGATCTTAAATTCCGCAGACATGAGCGGGAAGGGATGTGGGAAAGAGCCGGTCATTTTGGCAATATCGTAATCATTTCCAAATGCAGAATAGGTAGGTGCATCGCTTAGCAAAAGCGGGCGCAGCGTCAGGCGCTCTGTTTGAATTGTATCGCGCATTCTGTGCCTCTTCCGTTCAAAGGGCGGCTTGCAAACAAAAGAAGCAAGATGACCGTCAGCAGGAAAAGAAAAAGGGAAACCGGCGACCCGATTTCCCTGCATTTTTTCAGATCGCCCCGATTGGGTGGCAATCCAATTTTATGAATTGCTATTCAGCGGCTTTGGCCAGTGTCTCAACAGAAACGTATGTGCGGTCATTGCGTTTTGTTGCAAATGTGACGCGGCCTTCAGTTTTCGCGAAAATTGTGTGGTCTTTACCCATGCCGACATTTGTCCCTGGATAGTATTTTGTTCCGCGCTGGCGCAGAATAATATTGCCTGGAATGACCGCTTGGCCGCCAGATTTTTTGATACCAAGACGACGGCCTGCACTGTCGCGACCATTATTGGATGAACCACCTGCTTTTTTATGAGCCATGAGTAACCCCTATTCCTAAACTTTAATTATGCTTTGATAGACGTGATGCGAACAACCGTCTCGAGCTGACGATGGCCCCGCTTACGACGGTAATTCTGACGACGCTTCTTTTTAAAGACCAAGACTTTGTCGCCTTTGCGTTGTTCAAGGACTTCGCCTTTGACTTCCGCGCCTTTGACCAAAGGGGCACCGACAGTAACTTTGTCGCCAGACCCAGAGATTAGAACGTCTTTGAACACAACAGTCTTACCTGTTTCTGCGTCCATTTTCTCAACGATGATCACATCGTTTTCAGCAATCTTATATTGCTTACCGCCTGTTTGAATGACTGCAAACATGTTTCATTCCTTTTCATAGATTAGACGCGCAAAAGGCATGTCGATAACCAAAATAGATACAGGCCGCAGGAGGTCCTCCAACGGCCAATTTGTAAGGGTTTATACAGGCGAGTCGCGGAATGTCAACGCGTGTTTGTTAAGTTCGCCCGTAAATTATATTGGGATTATAGGCCAAATCTCTCTGCAAATACAGGCCCTTACTGAGGGTTCCGTAAGGTTTAGAACATCCAAGGGAGGTCATCGCGTAAGGCTCAACGTCGGTCGCCTTCACGTCCGTACGAATGAAATATAGGAGCTAAAACAGGGTCTAGCCTCCTCTCCGAATGCATTGTCTGGCATTCCTGGTCGAAATAAGGGCTAGGGGCTACCTTTTCCCTCTATTTGAATTGAAATTCGGGGATAAGAGCCTCGCTTACTACAAAATTATAGGGCCTCAGGCTTAGGGGGGTTGTGAAACAAGCTTTTAAACAACAAGGATCGCTCTCTCGGGCAATAAGAGAGGGGGAATAATACTTAAAGAGCGCCAATATCCAGACTAACCCTCAAGCTATTCTATCAGGCTAAACTCTCGGGCCAATATATCAGGTCAATAATCGGGCCAGATATGAGACGGATTACTAAGGGTTACGATCTTGGACGGATTATGAAGGCGGCAGAGTGTGACCTAAAGAATCATAGGTCTTAACGCCTTGCAATCCGTTCCATATATGGGGTTTGATTTTTGGGGTATTGATAACAGAGTTTCTACCAATGACTTTTGATGTCAGGATTGAAACATTTGTTCTGTCAATAAGACATAAAAAAACCCCGCACCGAAGTGCGAGGCTTTCTAATTTTAATTAGTAGAGATTAACCGCGTGGGTTAACCCGACCAATAACTTGGCCTGTTGAGCTGATGATGTTGCCGCTTCCGTCAACACGACCAACCATCATACCGGAGCTATTAGTGACTGTACCGTCAGCGCGGACTGTGAAGCCTCCGCCAGATACGCCGCCAGATGAGCTTCCACCTACAACGCCGCCAGATGTTGAACCACCACCCATTGAAGCACCAGAGATGCCCTGCATGATGATCTGACCTGAAGAGTTAATCACGTTACCGTTTCCGTCCAAGCGACCGATTACTGCACCCGATGAGTCGATAACTTGACCATTCGAGATTGTGTATCCTGACATTGAACCAGACGATGTGACAGTTGAACCAGATGTAAATCCAGTTGATCCGCCGACAACACGACCGCTTTCATAACCGCCTGAAGTGAAACCACCGCTCGTAGAGCCTGTTGTTCCGCCGACAAGGGCACGCCAGTTAACACCCAAGGCGTCGACTGTTTTAAGCGTTAGGCCACCTGTAGAAAGGTTACGTGCACGTTGGAACGCCTCAACTGAGTTATACGTGGCTTGTCCAAGTACACCATCGATACGGCCATTATAGTAGCCTTGTGTCTTAAGTGCTTGCTGGATTGCACGGATAACCGTTGTGTTAGAGTTCGCTTCACAAAGAACCTGACGCCATTCGGCTTTCTCAGGTGTGATCAACGTACGCTTGTCAATTGAGCCATACTCAGCTGGGATAACAATCGTTTCAGTACGGGCCGGTTCGACCATTTTCTGAACAGTGATTGTATCGTAACGGGCAGGGATCAAACGACGCTCTGTACGCGGAGCTTGGTCAACAACACGACGTGTCACAACTTTTGTGACAGCCGGGATTGTACGCTCTTGTGTACGGGCCGGAGTTTTCACCACACGACGTGTAACCTGCTTGGTTACAGCCGGGATTGACCGCTCAACTGTACGTGCCGGTGTCTTAATCCGACGACGTGTTTCCGTCTTCGTAACCGCTGGAACAACACGTTCCGCAGTACGAGCCGGTGTTTTCACAACACGACGTGTCTCTGTCTTAGTCACCGCAGGAATTGTGCGCTCACGGACAGAAGCCGGAGTTTTAACAACGCGACGTGTAACTTGCTTCGTCACAGCTGGAACAACGCGTTCCACTGTACGAGCGGGTGTCTTAATGACACGGCGCTCAACGGTGCGAGTTACCGCAGGGATAGACCGTTCCATTGTCTTCGCAGGTTCAGCAATCACTTGGCGTGTCACCTGTTTCGTGACGGCTGGAATTGTCCGTTCCTGTGTCTGAGCAGGTGTCCGCACGACGCGGCGTGTAACCTGTTTCGTAACAGCTGGAATTGTACGTTCTGACGTACGCGCCGGTGTCTTAACAACACGACGTGTCACAGTCTTCGTCACCGCAGGAACCACACGCTCAGCTGTACGAGCTGGTGTCTTAATGACACGACGTGTTTCCATTTTCGTCACAGCAGGAATTGTACGTTCTTGTGTACGAGCAGGAACTTTCACCACACGGCGTGTTTCTGTTCTCGTAACAGCTGGAACTGTCTTTTCCATAGTCCGTGCTGGTGTCTTAACGACCCGGCGCTGAACTGTTTTTGTGACCGCTGGAATTGTCCGTTCAGAGACAGATGCCGGCGTTTTCACGATGCGACGTGTCACTTGCTTCGTAACCGCTGGAACAACACGCTCAGCTGTACGAGCTGGCGTCTTAATGCGGCGACGTGTTTCTGTCTTAGTGACAGCAGGGATGCCCCGCTCACGGACAGAAGCCGGAGTTTTCACAATGCGGCGCGTAACCTGCTTCGTGACAGCTGGAATTACACGTTCCGCTGTACGAGCCGGTGTCTTCACAACACGGCGAGTTTCCATTTTAGTGACAGCCGGAATAGTGCGCTGTTGCGTACTTGCTGGCGTTTTCACAACACGACGGGTGATCTGCTTCGTCACCGCTGGAATTACGCGCTCAGCCGTACGGGCTGGTGTCTTAACGACACGACGTGTTTCCATCTTAGTGACGGCTGGAATAGTCCGTTCTTGTGTGCGAGCCGGAACTTTAACAACACGACGTGTAACAGTTTTTGTTACCGCAGGAATTGCACGTTCCACAGTACGAGCCGGTGTCTTAACGACGCGACGCGTTTCCTGTTTCGTGACCGCTGGGATTGTCCGCTCCCGTGCACCCGCTGGTGTCTTAACAACACGACGTGTGATTTGCTTAGTCACGGCTGGAATTACGCGCTCTGCTGTACGAGCAGGTGTCTTAATGACACGACGTGTTTCCATCTTAGTGACGGCTGGGATTGTACGCTCTTGTGTGCGGGCCGGAACCTTCACAACACGACGTGTTACCTGCTTTGTCACCGCTGGAATTACGCGCTCAGCAGTCGCTGCTGGTGTCTTAATGACACGACGTGTTTCCATCTTAGTGACGGCTGGGATTGTACGCTCTTGTGTGCGGGCTGGAACCTTCACGATACGACGTGTTACTTGCTTTGTTACCGCTGGGATAACGCGCTCAACAGTACGCGACGGTGTCTTAATGACACGACGTGTTTCCATTTTTGTAACAGCCGGGATTGTGCGCTCTCTGACAGATGCCGGAGTTTTCACAATACGACGTGTAACCTGCTTTGTGACCGCTGGAACATTACGTTCAGCCGTACGGGCTGGCGTTTTGATCCGACGACGTGTTTCCTGCTTCGTAACAGCCGGGATTGTGCGCTCTCTGACAGATGCCGGAGTTTTCACAATACGACGTGTCACTTGCTTCGTCACAGCTGGAATTACGCGCTCAGCTGTAGAAGCTGGTGTCTTAATGACACGACGTGTTTCCATTTTCGTCACCGCTGGAATTGTCCGCTCTTGTGTACGAGCAGGCGTTTTCACAACGCGACGTGTTACTTGCTTAGTGACCGCAGGAACAACACGTTCCTGAGTTGCCGCAGGTGTTCTTACAACACGGCGTGTCTCCATTTTAGTAACAGCTGGGATTGTCCGTTCACGAACAGATGCCGGAGTTTTCACAATACGACGTGTCACTTGCTTGGTCACGGCTGGAATTACGCGCTCAGCTGTAGAAGCTGGTGTCTTAATGACACGACGTGTTTCCGTTTTCGTCACCGCTGGAATTGTCCGCTCTTGTGTACGAGCAGGCGTTTGAACGACGCGACGTGTGACTTGCTTTGTGACCGCTGGGATAACGCGCTCTGCTGTACGAGCAGGTGTCTTAATGACACGACGTGTTTCCATCTTAGTCACAGCAGGGATTGTACGCTCTTGTGTGCGGGCCGGAACCTTCACAACACGACGCGTAACAGTCTTCGTCACCGCTGGGATAACGCGCTCAGCTGTAGAAGCTGGTGTCTTAATGACACGACGTGTTTCCATTTTAGTGACAGCCGGGATTGTACGTTCCTGAGTTGAAGCAGGCGTTGCGACAACACGACGTGTGACTTGTTGTGTCACGGCCGGGATTGTGCGCTCTTGCGTGCTTGCCGGTGTCTTAATGCGACGAACTTCGCGCATTCTTGTGACGGCCGGAATTGTTTTCTCAACAACAGATGCCGGTGTTCTTACAACACGACGTGTAACTTGCTTCGTCACAGCCGGAATAACGCGCTCAGCCGTACGGGCTGGCGTTTTAATACGGCGGCGTGTTTCAGCCTTCGTCACAGCCGGGATTGTCCGCTCTTGCGTGCGGGCCGGTGTCTTAACAACGCGACGTGTGATTTGCTGTGTAACCGCCGGAATTGTCCGCTCTGATGTGCGGGCCGGAGTTTTCACAACACGACGTGTCTCTGTCTTAGTGACAGCAGGGATCGAACGCTCTTGAGTAGAGGCAGGACGGTCCACAACACGACGTTCCACTGTTTTCGTAACCGCTGGGATTACGCGTTCAGCCGTACGAGCCGGTGTTTTGATGCGACGACGTGTTTCCACTTTTGTCACAGCCGGAATGACGCGTTCTTGTGTTGAAGCTGGGCGATCAACCACACGACGTGTGATGGTCTTTGTTACAGCTGGGATTGTACGCTCTTGTGTACGCGCAGGAGTCTTAACAACACGACGTGTCACTGTTTTCGTCACAGCAGGAACAACACGTTCCTGAACCTGTGCCGCTTCAGCAACAACACGTGTTTGGTAAGTGCCAACTTGCTGACCGAATGAACGGTTGCCTGAACCACCTGCATAATAACGTGTTCCGCTACCTGTACGGTCTGCAGAAGATGCAGCGCTTGAGCTTAGACCATCACGGTCATCACGGCCATCGCGGTTGCTATCTACAAATCCGCTAATGCGCGAACCTGCATTGCCATTCATCAATCCAGCGGACTGGGCTTCTGAACGACGCATGGAGCGTGCAGGGGACTTAACAATACGACGTGTAATCGTTGAAGTCTTCGCTGGGATTGCAATCTCGCGTGTCTGAGCCTCACGGTCGACAACACGCTTTGTGATTTGACGTGTCACAGCTGGGATTTGACGCTCAACAGTACGAGCTGGTGTCTTAACAACACGCTTTGTAATCGTTTTGTACTGAGCAGGGATCAAGACGCGGCAAAGAATTTCGCCTGTTTGAGCCACGATCGTTTGTGTACTTTCGACAACTTGCTCTGACACACCGTTAAAGACAGTAAACTGACCGCGTGTGTTTGTGTTGACCTGGTTTGTTGAACGGAACGCACCAGAGTTGATAGCCTGTGTACCTGGCTTCCACTCTTCACGTGCTGGCGAGATCAAGACGCGCTCTGAACGTGTTTCGTAGACAGCAGGAATGACATCAATGTCAGTACGTGCAGGCTGAACAATAATTGTCTCAGTCGCTGAACGGTACGTTGCAGGAACAACTTCAAGACGGGTCGAAGCTTCTTCAACAACGATTGTCTCTGTTACTGTGTCGTACTGTGCTGGAATGATGACTAGCTCATCTGCTGCATCTTGCGATACAAATGTCTTCTGCTCTGTACGGAACTTCGCAGGCATTGTGACATATTCAACAGATTGCGGCTGAACCACAACAGTCTCGGAGACAGTTTCAAACTGAGCCGGGATTGTTACAAGTTCTGTCGTCGCTTCTTGAACAACGATTGTTTCCGTTACGTTACGGTAAGTCGCAGGCACAGATACAAGCTCTGTAGATGCTTCTTGAACAACAACGCTCTCTTGGAAGCTCTCATATGTCGCTGGAACAGTGACATAATCAACAGATTGCGGCGTAACAACAACTGTGTCGCGAACCGTTTTAAATGTTGCTGGGATTGTAACAAGCTCAGTAGACGCTTCTTTAACAACCACTGTCTGAGCGACAGTTTCGTAAGTTGCTGGGATTGCTACAAGCTCTGTAGAGGCAGGCTGAACAACAACTGTTTCAGTCACTGTACCGAATTGAGCTGGAATAGTGACAAGATCTGTCGACGCTTCCTGAACAACTACTGTGTCAGTGAATGTTTCGTATGTTGCTGGAATTGTAACATATTCAACAGATTGCGGCTGAACCACAACTGTCTCTGTCACAGTACCGTAAGTCGCTGGAACCGTTACAAGCTCTGTCGTGGCTTCTTGAACAACCACTGGCTGCTGTACAGTTTCGAATGTCGCAGGAATTGTTACCAACTCTGTTGACGCTTCTTGAACGACAACCGTTTCCGTCACTGTTCTGTACTTCGCAGGAATTGTTACCAATTCTGTCGACGCTTCTTGAACCGTGATTGGCTGCTGAACTGTCTCGTAAGTCGCGGGTACTGTCACATATTCAACAGATTGCGGCTGAACGACAACTGTTTCTGAAACTGTTTCAAATACAGGTGGAATTGTTACCAATTCAGTTGACGCTTCTTGAACCGTGATTGGCTGCTGAACTGTCTCGTAAGTCGCAGGCACTGTGACATAATCAACAGTCTGCGGCGTTACGACGATTGTTTCAGTCGCTGTGCCAAACACAGGTGGAATTGTCACAAGCTCTGTAGATGCTTCTTGAACAACGATTGTTTCATTACGTGTTTCGTAAGTCGCAGGCACTGTGACGTAGTCAACAGTTTGCGGCGTTACAACAACAACGTCAGTCACTGTTTCGTAAGTCGCTGGGATAGAGACAAGCTCTGTCGACGCTTCTTGAACAACAACTGGCTCTGAAACTGTTTCGTATACAGCTGGAACTGAGATGTAATCGACTGTTTGCGGCTGAACCACAACAGTTTCAGTCACTGTTTCGAATGTTGCAGGAATTGTTACAACTTCAGTCGAAGCCGCTTGGACAACAATCGGCTCTTGAACTGTTTCGTAAGTCGCAGGCACTGTGACGTAGTCAACAGTTTGCGGCGTTACAACAACAACGTCTGTCACTGTTTCGTATGTAGCGGGAATAGAGACGAGCTCTGTAGACGCTTCCTGAACAACAACAGTATCTGTGTATGTTTCGTAAGTCGCAGGCACTGTGACGTAGTCAACAGATTGCGGCGTTACAACAACAACGTCAGTCACTGTTTCGTAAGTCGCCGGGATAGAGACAAGCTCTGTCGACGCTTCTTGAACCGTGATTGGCTGTGTGACTGTTTCGTAAATTGCCGGAACAACTTCATACGTTACAGATTGCGGCGTTACGACGATCGTTTCAGCCACTGTTTCGAATACAGGTGGAATTGTTACCAATTCTGTAGACGCTTCTTGAACCACAACAGGCTCTTGAACTGTTTCATAAGTCGCAGGCACTGTAACATAATCAACAGTTTGCGGCGTTACGACGACAGTTTCTGATACTGTTTCGAATACAGGTGGAATTGTTACCAATTCTGTAGACGCTTCTTGAACCGTGATCGGCTGCTGTACAGTCTCATATGTTGCAGGAATTGTAACATAATCAACAGTTTGCGGTGTTACGACAACAGTTTCAGAAACAGTTTCGAATGTGGCTGGAATAGACACAAGATCCGTCGAAGCTTCTTGAACGACGATTGTTTCTGTACGTGTTTCAAACGTCGCGGGTACTGAGACATACTCAACGCCAGCAGGCTGAACGACAACAGTTTCAGAGACTGTTTCGAATACAGGTGGAATTGTTACCAATTCTGTAGACGCTTCTTGAACCGTGATCGGCTGCTGAACGGTTTCGTAAGTCGCCGGCACTGTGACGTAGTCAACAGTTTGCGGTGTCACGACAACGGTTTCAGTAACCGTTTCAAATGTCGCCGGGATAGAAACGAGCTCAGTTGAGGCTTCTTGAACCACAACAGGCTGTGTTACAGTCTCGAATGTTGCAGGAACTGTAACGTAATCAACAGTTTGAGGCGTTACGACAACTGTGTCTGTCACGGTTTCATAAGTCGCCGGGATAGAAACAAGCTCTGTCGACGCGGCTTGAACAACCATTGTTTCGTTATATGTTTCATATGTCGCTGGAATGGCGACATAATCAACAGTTTGTGGTGTCACAACCACTGTGTCTGACACAGTTTCATATGTTGCTGGGATAGACACAAGCTCTGTTGAGGCGTCTTGCACGACAACAGTTTCAGTTTGAACACCAAATACAGCCGGGATTGTTACAAGCTCTGTGCTTTGTGGCTGAACAACAACTGTTTCAGAAACAGTTTCGAATGTTGCTGGGATCGTTACGAGCTCTGTAGAGGCGTCTTGAACAACAACTGGTTCTGATACGGTTTCATATGTGGCTGGAATAGCAACATAATCAACAGATTGAGGGGTTACGACAACGGTTTCAGAAACCGTTTCGAATGTTGCCGGGATTGTGACGAGTTCTGTAGAGGCTTCTTGAACCACAACAGTTTCTGCAACTGTTTCAAATACAGGTGGGATCGTCACAAGCTGTGTTGACGCTTCTTGTGCAACAACAGTTTCAGTCACTGTTCTGAACTTAGCCGGCACTGTTACAAGTTGCGTAGACGCTTCTTGTACAGTGACAGTGTCTTGAACTGTTTCAAATGTCGCTGGGACTGTTTGGTAATCAACAGATTGCGGCTGAACCACAACTGTTTCAGTCACTGTGCCGTATGTGGCAGGAATTGTAACCAATTCTTTTGTTGCTTCCTGAACAACAACAGTCTGTGCGACTGTTTCGAATGTTGCTGGGACTGTAACAAGCTCTGTCGTCGCTTCTTGAACAACAACTGTTTCAGAAACAGTTTCGAATGTTGCGGGAATTGAAGAGTATTCAGTTGTTGCAGGCTGAACCACAACTGTTTCTGTCACTGAACCGTATACGGCAGGGATAGAAACAAGCTCAGCAGAGGCTTCTTGAACCACAACAGTTTCAGAAACTGTGCGGAATGTAGAGCTCATTGAAGCTGTGCCGGCAGATGAACCGCCAGAATATGAGTTGACTGCGTTACGTGTCATCACTGAACCGTTTGTCGCAACCAAGTTACCACTGCGGTTTAATGTACCGACGCGCGAACCAGAGCGGTTCGTGACGTTCATGTTTGAATCGACATTATATACTGTACGACCAATTGTAAGTGTCGTGCGGACACCTGAACCGATACCGATCATTGTGAGCGGGTCAACAGCATTACGTGCAATCATTGAACCATTTGACGCGACCAAGTTACCTTGACCGTCAACTGTTCCGACGCGGGCGCCAGATGAATTTAGAATGTTACGTCCTGAATCGATTGTATAAGTCGACGAACCGATCGTGACTTTAACTGTACCAGAACCTGGAACAAGGCGTGTGCCTGAACCCGAACCTACTGGAACGATTTCGTAGCTTGGCTCTTGAACCAAGACACGTTCCGTGACGGTTTCAAACCGTGCAGGGATTTTTTTGATTTCTTCACCAGCTTGGCGGAGAACCACCCGCTCTGTAGAAGTTTGATACGTTGCGGGTACAATAACACGCGCAAAGCACTCACCCGGAAGTGGATTACCAGGTGGTAGTTCCTGTGCTATTGTAGGAACGGCTAATGCAGCGATACTCGCTGCCATCAATAGAGTACGTTTCATCTAGAAAACCCCCAAAACTCTCAAATTACAATCGCCTGTAAGATTCACAGACTTACGAAACCTTAACCAAAACTTGATGCTTTGGCTAGGCGTTAATCCCTTCTTAGTCATATACGAAGGAAATTCAATATCAAAACTGCTCATAGGCGAAAAGGCCGCCAGTAAGACGCCTTAGCGGCGTCTAACATTTCGCGGTCTCCTCGACTATCACCATACGCTTCGATTATATTAACGGTATTTGGGGCGACTTCGGCAGCAATGCGACGCATTTTGCCTTCTCCCCAAACGTTCCAACCGTCAATCTGCCCCGTACACGTTCCGTTTAAGGTTTCGAGTTCGGTAGCAAGAATGTTGTGGATCCCAAGAGGCTTGAAATAAGCTCGTAAATAGGGACCAATAGATGCACTGCATATATATAATGTATAGAGGCCATCTTTTTGGCCTGAAATTCGTGTGTTTAGCGTCTCTAACGCTTTTGGACGAATCAGTCCGGGTATCACGTCGCGCGCAAAGCTTTCCGCGCGTGTTTCAATCTGTGATTCGTTCTGATTTCTAAAAAAGCGATCAATGACTTTATCTTTGACTTTATTGCGGTCAATTAACTTGAGGCCGTAAGCGAGAAAGACAGGAAGTAGAAGGAGAATGTTCAAAGCCCAACGCGGCGTACCCGCATAATATTTAAGGAACAGCGCGAATGTGTCCTTAGTTGTAATTGTCCCGTCAAAATCGAAGACAACAAGCTTATCATTAGAAATATTTATGTGACGTTCCGTTTCAAAATCTAAGTCGCAATCAGACTGACGGCCACTATATAGGGTCGCGTCTTGCAATAATTCTGCCAAATTGACAACCATGGATCCCTCATATGATTTACGAAGTGTTAGGGGGAATTATATGAATGAAATCTGAATTGGGTAAACTCTGATTATTACATAAGATTTTACTAAGATTTTCGTGGAAATCTGAGGTTTCACTGCATTTAAACGTTAATTTTTCGCCTTTAGCGTGTTTTATTGAAATTTATTCGTTTCTAAAGGATGCGTTCTTCTCGTGTAAAGGGGTGTGGGACACTTTTGCTCGGGTTTTTACCTTATAAAGTGCCTGTTTTCATATTTGGACTGTATCAATTTGGTATATTTGTGGGACACGGTTATAAAATTCGTCTCATTCGGGAAAAACTCCCCCCTCAGAATATGCCAGCCTTGTAAGAATATCGGATTTTTACTTCGATATTCCGCTTAAAACACCTCTATTTCATATTTGGTTAACCCTGTTTTTGAAGGGGTGTACCATTTTACGACGCCTGATCCGACGTGGCTTAGGATCTGCAATATCTTTTTCAAATTAACATGAAGTCGTATCTGACGGCCGAGTATTTGAGGATGATAAAATGAAAAATCTAAAAACGACGCTCTTAAACAGCCTGAAGTCTTACAAGTCGAATTCTGACGGTCAGTTCGCGATTTTGGGATCTTTGGGTCTTGTCGTGGTTTTGGCGGGCCTAGCGGCGGCAATCGATATTTCAAACGGCCTGTCTCAAAAACAGCGTTTGCAGAACACGACAGATAATATTGCTTTAATTGCTGTCCGTGAAGGTCTTCGGACGCAAACCGAGCTTGACAATCTGGCCTCTGAGTATTTGTCGTCAACTTATGGCACTGGATTTGAGAATGTTACGCTAAATTCGATTACGCGTGAGGGTGATGTGGTGACAGTGGACGCCAGTAACGCGGTTGAGACTTACCTATCCGGTGTTTTCAAGACAGAAGCATTAGATGTAAAAGTCGTCTCGAGTGCGACTTACACAGAACGCGCCGCTGAAATCGCCCTTGTCTTAGACTCTACAGGATCTATGCGCGGTCAGAAAATGACAACATTGAAATCAGCGGCAAGCCGTCTTGTCGACACAATGGCGGCCACGAACAATTCAAAACTTCGCATGTCAGTCGTGCCGTTCGCTCAATATGTGAATGTCGGTCTCGCAAATGCGAGTGAGAGCTGGATGGAAGTCCCTGCGAGCTTGCCACCTGCGGCGTGGAACGGGTGTATCGGATCGCGTAATGGCAATCGCGACGAGATCGCAGCGTTCCAGGGCTCTCCGTTCCCAGCCGTTGCAAATGGTTTGGGACGTGGTGGATCCGTTTCCTGCGGCGCTGAAATACAGCCTTTGACACGAAATTACGGGCAAGTGAAATCGACAATTCAGGGCATGGTTGCACAGGGGTGGACATATATGCCTGCGGGACTGGCATGGGGTTGGAGAACACTCACACCGGATCTGCCATTTGCTGAAGGTCTGCCTTCAGATGATAAAACCGATAAGATCCTTATCCTCATGTCAGACGGTACAAATACACGTTCAAAGACTGGGACGTATCATAACGGAACATCAACACCGAATGCTGATAATAAAACAGCTGATACGTGTGATGCGATTAAACGTGATAATATCCGAGTGATTACAATCGCTTACGAGATTACGGACACAAGCACAGTGAACTTAATCCGGAATTGCGCCACAACAAATGCGGATTTCTTTGAAGCGAAAAGCTCAGACCAGCTCGAGCGCGCATTTGATGATATCGCCGCAAGCCTCAGCAGTCTGCGCATCGCGACATAAATCTAAAACACTCAAATAAAAAGGCCCTCGTGAGAGGGCCTTTTCGTATATAATATGGGTAAAGTTTACTTACCAATTTCCAAAAGCTGGACGTTAAATACCAATGTTGCATTCGCAGGGATTCCGCCGCGCCCCTTTGGGCCGTAGGCCAGATCACCTGGGATATAGAGGCGACGCGCTTCACAAGGCGTCATGCCTGCTAAAGCTTCTACCCAACCTGTAATGACCCCATTGGCTGGGAAATCAATCGGTTGACCGCGGTCATACGAGCTATCAAATTTCTCGCCATTTGGAAAATAACCGTGGTAATTGACTTTAACGGGCTGACTGCCGACGGGCATTGGGCCGTCTTGGCCGTCTTGAATAACCATATATTGCAAACCACTTTTCGTCGTTGTAATTTCTGTACGTTTGCCGTTTTCTGCGTGCCAGGCCGCGAAATCATCCATAGCAGCGGGCGCTGTATCTTCACCGTAAGCGGCAAGATCGAGCCATTTTTCTGTTGGGCATTTCGCTTTTGGGTCGCCGTAAATATCTAGTTTAAGCTTATCAACGTCAGTTTTAACCGCGTCAAAATCTGCTTTTGACACACCGCCGCCCGCAGGGGCCTGACAGGCTGTTAATAGTCCGAGGGCGACACACGTGCCGATCAATACATGTTTCATAGAAGTCTCCATTGCGTTTGCGGTGTCCTAGCGAACGCTCGTGAATTTGTAAAGATTATCTGTTGTCATTAGGGGCAGACCCTAAGTTATGCAGACCTAAGTTATAAAAGGCCCAAATGTAGAAAACCGACCCCGATAAATCGGAGCCGGTCTACGCAGATGGAGGTGTAAAATAGTCAGCAAAGAGGGGTCTATGCTGCCTCTTGTTTTACCATCTTTTGTTTTTTTACTTCTGCGGGTTTGCGTTCTTCAAAGCGTTTACCCATTTCTAAGGCTTCACTCTCCGAAAATAGCTTTTTAGCTTTCGGGAAAAACTCAGCTTCTTCTTCGTCCACATGATGGATGACGCGGTGGGCCAATTTTTCGAATTTCTTCATCCAAATATCGGCATCCATGTCCAAATTGTTGAGGACTTCCATCATTTCAGTCATTTGTTGATGTTCTTCAACGGCGTGACGGGTTTCGTCCGTGCCGTCAGGGTTTTTCATCAATTCTGAATAAAAGGCCTGTTCTTCAGCAGAGGCATGGGCTTCGAGTTCAATATGCAGCTTTGCCCAGAGAGCGTTTCTGCGCTTTGAATCGCCGCGTGTGCCTTTAATCTCTTCGCACAATTCGCGTTGCTTTTCGTGATCTGTTTCTAGTCTTTCATAAATATTCATGGGGCATATCCCTTCACTGTGTTGCTTACCTAATCAACGCAGATGTTAGGGAGTCGTTCCAAGAAAATATAAAAGGCCTGCATGTCCCCGTATCACTGACTTACAGGCCTAAAAACAAATTATAGGGTTTATCCTTCGATTAAACCCGTGGTTCCAGCGGCCTTTAACATGGCTTCTTGCAGCTTCTCAAACGCCCGCGCTTCGATTTGACGAATACGTTCGCGTGACACGCTGTATATTCCAGCCAAGTCTTCTAGCGTCATCGGGCTATCGGATAGTCGACGCTTTGAAATGATATCGCGTTCGCGTTCATTTAGATCAGACATTGCGTCCTGTAACAGGTCCATGCGCGCATCATGTTCTTGACTGTCGCCCAAGGATTTTTCTTGAGATTCTGTGTCGTCTTGCAACCAATCTTGCCACTCTGCCGACCCATCTTCGCCGCCAATCGTGACATTCAAAGAGGCGTCGCCGCCATGTCCCATACGGCGGTTCATAGAGGTAACTTCGGACTCTTTTACACCGAGACGCGTCGCTATCTTTTTAAGATGTTCAGGCTTCAGATCACCGTCTTCAATCGCTTTCATTTCGCCTTTCATACGGCGAAGATTAAAGAACAATTTCTTCTGTGCTGCAGTCGTGCCCATTTTAACGAGCGACCATGACCGCAAGACATATTCCTGTATCGCGGCACGGATCCACCACATGGCGTAGGTCGAGAGGCGGAACCCTTTATCAGGATCAAATTTCTTCACCGCCTGCATGAGGCCAACATTGCCTTCTGATATGACTTCGCCAATCGGCAAGCCATAGCCACGGTATCCCATAGCGATTTTCGCCACGAGGCGTAAATGCGATGTCACCATGCGCTCGGCCGCCTGTGTATTCCCATCCTCAACCCAGCTTTTTGCAAGGCGAAATTCTTCGCCTTTTTCAAGCATCGGATATTTGCGAATTTCCGACAAATAGCTATTGAGGCCTTGTTCGGGCGAGAGCTTGACGGACAAGCTCATATTGCCGCTGTATGAGGCATCTTTTGCCGACACCTTTTTCGATGCGGTTTTTGTTATTGTTTTGGTTTCGGTCTTACTCATGAAACCCTCCCTTTTTTACGCCTTGGATAGAACTCATCCAAGAAAACACGAACTCTATATATAGGAAACGTCGACAAGATTAAAAGAGTTCCTCGAATAATAGAGATTACTTTTCCGATAGCGAGGCTCTCTCTTCTGTGATGTGCGTGGCCGTTCATACCGTGAGACAAGCTCTATACGACGTAAAATTTAAACTTGAAACTAACTGAGATTTTGAATTTTAGGCTAGATTTGCTAGAGTTTAAATTGAGGCTATATTTTATAGGTAAGCTTATCAAAAACAGACATTGGGGGGTAGCAATGAGCGCGCGAGAAAAACTAAAAGCCCGTTTAGGGAGTTATTGGAAACTTGAGATCGCAAATGTCCTAATTGTACCGGCCTGTATGATTTTCCTACCCCTCAGCTACGGAACTTCTATTGGCTGGATATCATATATTTGTTTTGTGCCTATGTGCGGGTTATTATTGATTGGCGGGCTATATTGGCGTGCAAAACTTGCGCAATTAAACGGCGATAAGACCGCTTTGCCCCACATGCTCAAACACGCGCATATATGGCAGACGCCGCTTTTGATAACGACCCTTTTGGCGTGCGCTTTGTGCCTTGCAGGGTGGGGGATTCCGAATTTAGCCCGCTCTATGAGCGATAAGCTTGTTGCCACAATTGCGGCTGTTTTGGCCGCGCTAGAATATGTGAATTACTACAAACGCCAAGTGCAGCATTTTGACCATGTCGCAGATTTCAAAAAGCTCTTACAGGGCAAAGGGTTTCGGCCCTCGCAAATGGCGGTTGACCTTAGGCGGTGGCGCGAAAAGCGCGGGGCTGATAGCTAATTATTCAAAAGGTCAAGCGTGGCTTCTAACGCGGCCATATCCGTAGGTAGTGGCATTTCAAATCTGATAAATTCCTTTGAAATCGGGTGTTTAAAGCCAAGTGTTGCAGCGTGCAAAGCTTGGCGTTTAAAGGCGGCGATCGCGTCGCGCACTGCGATTTCTTCATCAGATTTGGTTGTGTTAAAGGCGCGCTGTTTTCCGTAAAGCGGGTCGCCGAGAAGCGGGCAACCAAGGTGGGCCATGTGGACACGGATTTGGTGTGTGCGGCCTGTCTCTAATCGGCATTCTAAGCGAGAGACACGCGGCGTCCCTACGGCGGCGCCGGGCATGTTGCCAAACCCTTTGATGTATTTGTAATTCGTTACGGCGTGACGTCCGACTTCGCTGGACATCATATCACGATATGTGCCTTTGACCACAGCTTGTTTTTTGCGATCATTTGGAGAACGCGCAATACGGCTTTCAATGCGTCCAGAACGCGGCTTTGGCGCGCTACGGGCCAAGCAAATATAAACCCGCTCAACGGTGTGTTTGGCAAATTGACGCGAGAGATATTGGTGGGCACGATCTGTCTTTGCGACGACAAGTAGACCCGACGTGTCTTTGTCAATTCTGTGCACAATGCCCGGGCGCATTACGCCGCCAATACCTGAAAGCGTATCTTTACAATGATATAAAAGCGCATGTACCAAAGTCCCAGACCGAGAGCCTGGGGCAGGGTGGACGGTCATGCCTGCGGGCTTATTGACCACGATTAAACTATCATCTTCAAAGACAATATCCAGCGGGATATTCTCAGGCTTTGGCGTGTCGTCAATGGGGGGCGGGACATGAACAGCGTATTCAATCCCGTCGCGAATTTTTGTTGTCGGCTTTGTAACAATATCCCCATCCGCGCGGACTTCGCCCGACGCAATTAAATCCGCAAGGCGTGAGCGCGATAGCCCGCTCCAGCTCGCGACCCATTTGTCGAGTCGTTGACCAATATCCTCGGGCTCTGATGTTTTGGTATGCCAATGGCTCTTCGTTGGAGCTGGCGGGTTATCAAGCTCAGTTTCCGCGCCTTTTTCGGACTCTGCCTGTGTGTCTGAGGTCTCGATCATTATATTTTTTCTGTGATTTTTATGGCCACGCGACAGCCCTGTTGAATGACTGCCGACAGAACGCGGTAGCCATGAGCGTCTCTTGCGCCGCCTTCAATCGCGGTGTCGCGGTGGTGGAGTTCATCTTCGCGAAATTCAGCAAATGTCGCAGACAATTCAGGTTCCTCTATCGCGAGCTCTTCGACTTGTTCAGCGTAATGTTGCTCGATTACGGTCTCTACGGCCTCTGTGCAGGCATGGGCGGCTTTTTCGCCCATCAAGGCCGTCACCACACCCAAGCCGTAACCTGCCACGTTCCAAATCGGGGTCATGGCCGTCGGGCGGACATTGCGTTCAACAAGCAAACGGTCAAAGGCATCTAAATGCTTTTGCTCTTCGGCTTCCATTTCGGATAATTGCGCGGCAATATGGCGGGTCTTCGCATTGCGTCCGAATACGGCCTGTTGGCCCCGATAAATCGCGACTGCGCCGTATTCGCCCGCATGGTCGACGCGTAAAATTTCAGCGATGCGCTGCTTTGGGAATTTAAGAGGATGTGTCACGCGATTTCCTTTACTTCGTTTTCACGAAAAGGCCGAGGCCCGCGCCGAGCAATGAGGCCAGCGTATTATATCCCGCCATTGAAATACCAAATAGGCTCCAGACCACATCTGTACACGCGGGCGGTTTGATCTTTTTGTCAAGTTCGGCCATCAGGTCAACGGGTTTGCCAAGATTGACAGCCCCAGACCCACATGTTTTTGGCCCCTCCCACCAGAGATGTTCAACACCGACATGGTAAAAGGCCAAAGCGGCACTGCCTAAAAACGCAACTATCAAAATGACGCGGAAAAACCCTGTCTGCGGCGCGTCGGGTTTGAAGTACCGCCAGACGAGCGCCAGAACGGCAAGGCCGACAACCGCTTTGTGTGCGTGTCTCTGCCAATAACACATCGTGCAGGGCAGGTAGCCAAACCCGTATTGAAAAATCCACGCCCCGATCAGCAAGCCCGCAGAGATTAAGAGGGCAAATATAGGATAAGAAGTCGGGCTTAATCGTATCATGTTATGGTATATAGGCGTTAATCTAAGAGTTGGCCAGTCAGTCGGGTTACATTCATGTTGGATGTGACAATATGTAAAATACTAATTGGGATGTTCTTAGGATGAGGACGTGTGTCCCAAAATGCGTGTGCTGAAATTATATTTCAAAACATGTCTTTAAAGACAAAATTAACACTGTTTGAATTTATTTTTTTAACCCAAGACATGTAAAGTTTTTGTCGTGGAATCATTCATTCGAACACTTGCAAAATATGCGGCAAAGGAAATGTTGCCCGTTATCTTTGCAGGCGCCTGTGTTTTCGCAAAAGCCTTCCCGATTTTCTCTGACGGAAATTTTAAAGGCGATGCTATTTTATATCTCTTAATTGGCGGGCTCTTATATTTCGCCTGGGATCATGCGAGATAGTGGGATCATGCGAGATAGAGAGATCATGAGACTGAGGTTGAAACAGGTGTAATTTGAGACATTGGACGTAATTTTAGTCCAAAAATGGAATTTATTGAAATTTCAAGGGGTTTTATCTCGCCTAAGGCGGGTAAGTGCTTGCGAGGATTAGATAAATATTGTTAATACTTTTCGGGTAACAAGCCGCGGGGCTTGAACGAGGTGCAACGTAAAATGGTCGCAATAGAGCGAAATATAACCCTGATTGGGTCCGATTTGCGCGAGCTACGTCTTGCGCAGGGCCTAAGCTTGGCTGATGTTTCAGCGAGCACGAAGCTGCAAACCGCCTACATCCAAGGTATAGAAAACATGACGCCCGAGACATTGCCAAGCATTGGCTATGTCCTTGGCTTTATTCGGACATACGCGAAAAACCTCGGTTATGACGCCGACTTGGCCGTCAAACGTTATAAAAGCGATATCGAAGCGCCGAAACATATCGGCATGCGCGAACGCGCGATTTTTGTGTCAAAACGCAAGATGAAATTACCGCGCGGCGTTTTAAGCGCCGCAAGTGTGTTAATCGTGGCCGCCAGTATTTCGGTTTGGTACGCGTCGCATTCTTATTCTGATGCCGATGTTTTGCGTAAATCCGCCCTTGCGAATAGCGGTAATTTCGAAGTCGAAACCACGGCGATCACAGATCCCAATATCCTGACCGTTAAAGCTGTCTCGCCCAGCTGGGTCCGTGTCACGGACGGTGCGGGCAAAGTCGCCATGTCGCGTATTCTTGTGACTGGCGATGTCTGGCGCACGGAACTGGGGAATGGCATGACTGTCTCAGCAAGAGATGGCGGCGCCTTAGAAATTTTCCGCGGCGATAAAAGCTACGGCGTGATGGGGGAGCAAGGCGTTCCAGTCTCAAATGTCTCTTTAAGAGATTTCGGCCAAATTATTGACGCTGAAACGACGGCTCTGCCATTTGCAACAGATACGGTTCTGCAAGGCGGTCCCGCTCTGGATGTGGGCGCAGCCACTAAAGGCGCCGCATTTCGCCCGTCAGAAGAGACGTCAGTGAACGCGCCTAGCGATATTTCAGACCGAATTCCAACCGAATCCTCGGGCAGCACAGATTCGGGCATGACATCCGGCCATTCCAGAGCGCTACAGCGCCCGAACTAGCCTCTACCCACCACGCCGACCAATACCGCACACGCGACGAAGTTTCGTCTTTAAACTGACACGATTGCGTGGCACAACGCTCCCATGTCTACTGGTATAAATTCAATCCGTCCGTGGCGCACGATCGAGCGCCGCACATCTCGTCAAATCATGGTGGGCAAAGTCCCCGTCGGCGGCGACGCGCCGATTGCGGTGCAGAGTATGACGAATACGCTCACCCACGATGTTGACGCCACAGTTCACCAAATCATGGGCCTAGAGGCCGCAGGCGCAGACATTGTCCGCGTGTCCTGCCCTGATCCCGAGAGCAGCTTGGCCCTGCGCCAAATCACAGACGCGGTCGAGTGCCCCATCGTGGCCGATATCCATTTCCATTATAAACGCGGCATCGAGGCCGCCGATAACGGCGCAGCCTGCCTGCGTATCAATCCCGGTAATATTGGCGGGCAATCGCGCGTCAAAGAAGTGGTCGCGGCCGCCCGCGCCAATGGATGCTCCATCCGTATCGGCGTAAACGGCGGGTCGCTTGAAAAAGAACTCCTCGAAAAATACGGCGAGCCTTGCCCCGACGCGATGGTTGAGAGCGCGATGATGCATGCCCGCATGCTAGAGGACGAAAATTTCAGCGATTATAAAATCAGCGTCAAAGCGTCTGATATGTTCCTCACGGTCGCCGCTTATCACCAACTGGCCGAACAAACCGATGCGCCCCTGCATTTGGGGATTACAGAGGCTGGCGGCGCGCGCATTGGCACGGTAAAATCCTCCATCGGTATGGGCGCGCTCCTCTGGGCGGGGATAGGGGACACGATCCGTGTCTCGCTCTCGGCCGATCCGGTCGAGGAAATCAAAGTCGGCTTTGATATGCTTAAATCCCTCGGGCTGAGAACACGCGGCGTGAACATCATTTCCTGCCCGTCCTGCGCCCGCCAAGGCTTTGACGTCATTAAAACCGTCCAAACCCTAGAAGAACGCCTCGCGCACATATCAGAGCCTATCAGTCTCTCGATCATCGGCTGCGTCGTCAACGGCCCCGGCGAAGCCATGTACACAGACATAGGCTTCACAGGCGGCAGTGCAGGCTACGGAATGATGTACGCGGCGGGGAAAAAGACGGGCAAGACGGATAACGGCGACATGATTGAAGATATTGTGACGCAGATTGAAGCGAAGGCTGAGGAGTTGAGGGCGGGGCGGGGGTAGAAATTTTAGCCAGTTTGCTTAATCCAATCATTTATGCAGAGGCGTATCCTGGATATACTGTCTTTATCATCAAAATATCCATTGTGAGCGATTACATTTCGCAAACCATATAAGTCTGAAAAACGATGAAAAAAATTGATATCAGAGAAGTGTGGTTCAAATATTTCTTCATTACGGATCATCATTTTCTTTAGATCTATCCAGTCTAAAGAATAGAGAGGTCCTTTTTCCGTCCTTGAAGGAAGCCATTTTTTGTTGGTTTCATTATCTAGTCTTCTTATATGTTTCTGTTTGTTGGAAGGGTTTGAAACTTTATCCCACCAATTTTCACCAATTTCTTTAATGAAAACTTTTTCCATAAATTTGCGAACTGAGTTTTCAAAAAGGTGGAGTTGAAAATAAATTTTACTCATGTTTTTTGCGGCTTCTATGTCCGCGTCTTCTAAATTGTTGAAATTCCCAAAATCACCTAAATCAAACTCATCGTTTTGTTGAAAATAATTTGAATATTCTTCAGCTATTCGAGTCTTAGCTTCAGGTGTTAAATAAACTTTTTTGTTTTTGGCAAACGTTTCTGAGTTAGATTTTAGATTTCCAAAATCTCGTGACCAATTTTTTATGTCTGGCAAGTGGAATGATAAGTATTTCTCTTTCAGCTCACTCGAGTTTAAACCATCATTACCATATCTATAACAAATAAGTTTCAATCTTTCTGATGATTTGGGGATGCTCTTTTCAAACAGAAGGCCAATATCAATCATTAAGCTTCTTTCTTTTTCGGAAGTTTAAGTTTTACAAAGTCATCTGTTGCAAAGTTAGCGTTGAGTTTTCCATCAGTGAAAATCCCAATGCCTTGTGATTCAATGTTTGCAAATACTGCCTTTAAATTCTTTGGGGTTTGGATTGCTCCGATTAATCTTATTCCAGAAAATACTTCGTCTACTGAGAAATTGTCTTGATCTAAAAACTCTTTTAGTTTTGACGTAACTACACACACAATTTCATTTTGAGTTTTAGGTGCTTTAAGTTCAAAAAACTCTTTAAATTCCCTTTTCTGATCGTCTGAAAGGTTAAGATCTACTTTTGTATAATTAGGTGGTTTTCCTGATCTAGACCGTGTTTTGGTTGGTTTTTTGGAAGTTTCTGCATTGGGGGGAGTCTCTACTTCAATTTCCTCAGTGTTTGAGGTAAATATTTTAGTATCTGCAGTTTTTCCCTTCAGTTGTCGTTTCTTTTCACTAAAAACGGTAACAATTTCTATACATTTTGACATAGCGTCTTCGTAGAACTCTTCTGAGCATTGCAAATCTATTTTACCAGATGAAGCGTTCATTTTTAACCTGATCGTTTTTGGCACAAATTTCTCCTATTGGTTAATAACAGCTGTAACAATCAATTATAAGTTGATGTTAATGTCAAATGCTAGGTTGTTACTATATAAGGTGTAAACGGTTTTTTGTGACTGAAAATGACCCCGCATCAAGTTCGTGATGACAGGATAGGTAATGGGTTTTGAATTTTTTACACTGTCATCCCGCACTTGATGCGGGATCCGGGCTTGGTTCGATGATCCCGGCTCGGGGGCCGGGATGACAGTCGTGTTAAATTGAGTTCATTTCGTGTTTCATGATTTGATTTATTTGCTTAATCTCGTTTCATGCCTAAACTCATGCCTAAACGCTATTTCGTTTACATCCTTGCGAACCGCCCAAAGGGCGCGATTTATATTGGCGTGACGAATGATGTGAACCGCCGCGTGGCGGAACATCGAAACGGGTTTTCAAAACATACTTCGAAATATGGTATTTATACGCTCGTTTATGTAGAGGATTTTCAGAGCATTGACGATGCGATTGCGCGTGAGAAAAAGTTGAAGCGTTGGAAACGTGTTTGGAAAGATGAGTTGATTGAGCGTGTGAATCCGAATTGGGATGATGTGTCTAACCCGTTCTAAGGCGTGACCCCGCATCAAGTGCGGGGTGACAGGACTTATGAGTTTGCGTTATCTTAGATAAGGCCCTGCTCATGTACGGGGTGACAGCATGGGTAATGGTTCGGTATATTTAAAAAGACTGTCATCCCGCACTTGATGCGGGATCGAAACTTGGTACGATAATTGTCGTAACCCCACCGTCATCCTAGGGCTTGACCCTAGGATCCAACAGGCGGGATGGACACAAGGTGTCGAATTCACACTTAATTTTCGTGATGGATCCTAGGCTCAAGATCTAGGATGACGGTTGCGGGTAACGGCTCGTTTCAAACTAAATCCAAAACCCTATCCCCGCCTCTTCAATCCCCCTACATTACTCCTTCACCGCCTTGGGACAGGTAACGCGTTAATTGCTGTGGCGGCGCGATTGCATCTTTTGGATACGGGCAGGGAGTTACGCCTTTGTTGCGTCCAGACATACTTTGGTTGACCGGGTAGATCCATCAGGTTCAATTTGCGTATATTTAAAAACATGACTCAAAAAATGGGCAAACTTCGCCCAATTTTTGAGGCTTTATGGCGCAAAATGAACGGTCTCACGAAAACACCTCTCATCGCTTCGCGCGGTGTTTCTCGTATGTGAAAGAGGGGGCTCCGTGCCCAGAAAACCTAAACACCAGACCGAAAAAGATTTTGAAACCCTGTCCTATGTCGACCTTCCGCCGCCGAGCGTGGAGGAGCGCGAAGAACTGATCGCGCGTATCAGGGCGCTTTATGACCAAGTGAATGAGGCGGCTGATCGCGAGAAGCGTGACTGGTATTTATCTATGGTGGAGTGGGCACCTTAACATAATTTACGCCTATAAACGTCAAACATGCCTCAAAAAATGAGCATTCTTCGCTCAATTTTTGAGTCTTATTGCGTAAAATATGCGGGCTTGGTGCTGTGGCTAACCCTAGGGCATTACATAAATGCAAACTTAGCGCACTGACCGCGCAAAATCTGAGATTTTGCTTCATGGTTATGCACGCGCATGTGCAAAACTAGCCGTAGCACACTGCTCACGCAAAATCTGCGATTTTGCTTCAGGCCGTACACGCCCCGCCGTTTAGCGGCACAGTCTGCCCCGTCATCCATCCGGCTTCGTCCGAGCATAGATACACGGCGGCCGCGCCGACGTCCTCTGGTGTGCCGGCGCGGCCGATCAGAGTGCTGGCGGCGGCGCGTTCATGGCCTTCGAAATTATTCATCGTGCCGAGCGATAGGGCATTGATCGTCACGCCGTCAGGCCCGACTTCGGCGGCAAGGGCGCGCATGTAACCAAGTGTGGCGGCTTTGGACGCAGCGTAATGCGACAGGCCCATAGACAGGCCGAGGCGGTGGGATTCGGACGTGATAATTAAGACCCGCCCGCGGCCTGATTTGCGCATGTCGGGGATAAACAGGCCACACAGCGCGCGCACGGCGTGATGGTTTAAATCCATCTGTTTTTGGTAATCTGCGTCGCTTAATTGATCGGCGTGGCGAATGCTTGTGGACATGCCTTCTGGGACGCCGGCATTATTGACGAGGATATCGAGCGCCCCGATTTGGGCCTTAAAGCTGTCGCGTATTTTCGCATCGGTAATATCACCCGCCAGAGGGGTTGCGCCGATGTCCTTGGCCGCACGTTCGGCACGGTCAGGGTGCAGATCATTGACAAAGACGGTCGCGCCGTGATTGGCCAACGCTTTGGCGATGCCAAATCCCATGCCTTGGCCTGCGCCTGTGATGAGGGCTTTGCGGTTTGATAGGTTAAAATAAGTCATCCGATGAAGACCTGTCCGCCGTCCAAGGCTATGGTTTGGCCCGAGAGGTAACGTGCACCGTCGCTGCACATCATGGCAACAAA
>ENA-ORXM01000603-ORXM01000603.1-marine-metagenome-genome-assembly--contig:-NODE-603-length-60899-cov-5.007316_pt1 | contig 60899 bp, 42 predicted proteins | sample MGYA00237867_ERZ511480 | MGnify/ENA primary metagenome ERZ511480 (study PRJEB26309, sample SAMN06266103) | marine metagenome | isolation source: Algal blade | place: United Kingdom:Sidmouth, United...
GCAAAGTCTAGAAAAACGAAGCAATCCAAAACTTTAAAATGCGAATATCTTCCTGATATAGAACAGCTTAATCTACTGGTGAATATTCCAAAATTAGACTCATTTGGAAAATATTTTCTAATTATCGTTTTCATCCAGTATTCTTTACCACATCCTCATACACCGCCTGCGCTACGCGCTGGCTCGCCCCCACATCGCCGAGCTTAGCATGTAGTTTTTCATATCCAGCTTTAAGGGAAGCTGCCCGCTCATGATGCTCTAATGCCTGCAGACTATTTAATATATTATCAGCCGTACAGTCATCCTGAATTAATTCATCCACTAACCCTTCCTCTAATATAAGATTAGGCAGACTAATATGCTTTACCTTGGCAAACCTCTTGGCCAGCGTATAGGTAATAAAACTGGTCTTATACACTACCACTTGAGGTACATTGAATAAAGCCGTCTCTAGCGTAGCAGTCCCACTAGTAACTATCGCCAAATCAGCGCTGGACAGTACATCGTATGTTCTGCCAACTTCGACTTGGATATTACCCGCACAGGTATCAAAATGCTGCTCGTAAAGCGATATAGGCTGCCATGGGACGGCCGCTATTATAAAATGATACTGTGGCGAGCATTTGACTATTTCTGCGAATACAGGTAAAATTTTCTCTAGTTCTTGTCCGCGTGAGCCGGGTAGGAGGGCGACACACTTTTTTTCGCTAGCTGTTGAGATGTTCTTGAAATCTGCCTGATCTACCGCGTCCAAAAGGGGATGTCCCACAAACTGCGCAGGGTAGTCAAATTTTTTATAAAATTTATGCTCAAAGGGGAGGATGGTAAACATTTGATCTACATAGGCTTTCACCTTATGTACTCGACCCGTATTCCATGCCCATATAGTAGGGGATATATAATATTGTGTCCGAAATCTCTTTCCTTTGGCCCACTTGGCCATCCTTAGATTAAAACCAGGATAATCAATAAAAACCACGGTATCAGGATTGAAGTCGAGAATATCCTTCTTACAGAAGTCAAAGTTCTTGCGAATGGTACCCAGATTTTTCACCACTTCTAAGAAACCCATGAAGGCCAGATCTCGATAATGCTTGACCACATCAGCTCCTGCTGAACTCATCAAATCTCCACCCCAAGCTCTAATCTCTGCATTCGCATCCAGCTGCTTCAGCGCCTTGATAAAATTGGCTCCATGCAGATCCCCTGAGGCCTCTCCAGCTATGACATAGTATTTCATATTAGTAAGTCGCGCCTAAGAAATCTCCCTTAAAATATAGAAACCATACAGCTACAAATATGATCGTTGGAAAAACAATTCCTCTCAAGGTCTTATCATAGCGTTTCATTTTTGCTATTTGAAATGGGATCAAATTGAAGCATAAGGCGATAAGTGCTAAGGTGCGCGGTCGCCAAGTAGGAGTACCCCCAAATTCACTTCTAGCGCTCATATTACCTATTATGTCGAAACCAAATTTGACTATGAACCAAGCAACCAAAGGAGTCAATAAGCCCAGCAGGATTCCTGTTATAATATTGTCTTTGTAGTCCATTACATAGAGTTTAGAGCGATTTTAAATTTATTATATGCTAATTTCTTCTAAGTGTTTGAACCAATTAATTTCATCGTATTTTGTTAGATCAAATGTAGAAGGTACAACTGTAATGTATCCTTGATCCAAAGCCCAGAGATCATTGTCTTCACCACTGTCTTCATTGACAAAATCACCCGCTAGCCAAAAATATTCTCGACCTGAAGGATCCAGCGACTGTTTGTAATTTTCCTGCCATTGACCTTTAGCCTGTCGACAAACTCTTACGCCTTTTATATCAGCCGTATCTAGCTTAGGAATATTTACGTTTATCAGCGTACCCGTACCCTTGCCACCAGCCAGTTGATCTGCAATAATTTTTTTGATGAAGGGCGCTCCTTGGCTGAAATCTGCCTTCGGAGAATAATCAAGCAGTGAGAACCCAATTGCATCTATACCTTCTAGGCTAGCCTCCATCGCGGCGGACATAGTACCACTGTATACAATATTTATGGATGCATTGGACCCATGGTTAATACCCGACACACACAAATCTACCTTTCTGCCCTTCAGCACGTGATGCTTTGCGAGTTTTACACAATCGACGGGTGTTCCCGAGCAAGCATAAGCTTCTATGTCATCAAAGACATTCACTCTATTGAGTCTGAGTGGATCGTATATTGTGATACCATGTCCCTTTGCAGACTGAGGCGAATCGGGTGCTACGACAACGACTTCCCCAAACGCTCTTGCTATAGACACCAGCATTTTGATGCCGCCAGCTGTAATGCCATCATCATTTGTAACCAGTATTAACGGTTTTTTCTTCATGGCATAAAATTACTAATTTAGCTGGTAATGCCAATATTCTCGAGCTTAAGCTTTTGGGTGTGCCTCTGATTCTCCGCCGAAAAGGCGTCGATCAGAGTCGGGCTGTCCGAGAGTCCGCGTTCGCTTCCGTGCTCCGCACCTGCCGCAAGGGCGTCAGTCTCTACCATCCCTCACACGCTCCGCAGCACACAGCTATCGCTTCTTTTGTCAAACAGGACGATACCGCTTCATGAGTTATTTATTACTTTTAGGACGACAATAGTATAGCTGTTTATTTGCATTAACTGATATCTTTATCTAAAACAATCTATTAGCGTATGAAGGCTGCATCCCTAAAGCAAATCAGAGATGAACTCAAGCACAAAGATGCCAATGAGCTTATGGATTTGTGTCTAAGTCTTACTAGATTTAAGAAGGATAATAAGGAACTGATGACCTATCTACTATTTGAAGCGGATAACGAAGCGGGCTACATTGAGCATGTCAAAGAAGAAATTACCGAACAGTTTCATAATATGAATACCAAGAATTTTTACTACAAAAAGAAGAGCATTCGCAAGATTCTCAGCAATACCAAGAAGTTTATCAGATATTCCAAAAAAAAGGAGACGGAGATAGAGTTGCTACTTCATTTTTGTGAAGAGATGAAGGCTCTCCGTCCTTCCGTCATTCGATACCTTGCTATGAACAATTTATTCTACCGGCAGATAGAGATGACAAAGAAAGCGATAGGCGCATTGCATGAGGATCTGCAATATGACTATAATCTCGATTTGGAAAAGTTGATGAAAATATGATAACTAGAATAAACATCTTCTTGTGAATACCCCTAAATCAAAAGCAAATCAACAAATCAACAAATCAACAAATCAACAAATCAACAAATCAACAAATCAACAAATCATAAAAAAAAGCCACACCTCCATTAGGAAGCGTGGCTTACTATTTTCTTAGATGCGTATTCTTACATCATTCCTGGCATTCCACCGCCCATCCCTGGAGGCATTCCTGCAGGCGCATCATTTGATGGCTTGTCGTTAATTACACACTCTGTAGTCAAGATCATTCCAGCAATAGAAGCTGCATTTTCTAATGCAATTCTTGTCACCTTTGTAGGATCGATAACACCCGCTTTTTTAAGATCTTCCATCTTATCATCCTTGGCGTTATAACCTTTATCTCCTTTCTCATTCAATACTGCTTGGAAGATAACAGAACCTTCTACACCAGCATTTTCGGCGATACATCTCACTGGAGCTTCTAGCGCTTTGCGTACGATCTGAATACCGATATCTTGATCTTCATTCTCTCCTTTAGTATTTTTAAGAGCAGCAATAGCTCTTACTAATGCAACACCACCACCTGCTACTATACCTTCCTGTACAGCGGCTCTAGTCGCGTGCAAAGCATCATCTACTCTGTCTCTCTTTTCCTTCATTTCTACCTCAGTAGCGGCTCCTACATAAAGAATAGCAACACCACCGGCAAGCTTTGCTAATCTTTCCTGTAACTTTTCTTTATCGTAGTCCGAAGTCGTAGTTTCGATTTGTGCCTTAATCTGATTGATTCTAGCCGTGATATCTTTCTTCTTGCCTTTACCATTTACGATAGTGGTATTGTCTTTATCTACAACTATCTTTTCAGTTTGACCTAACTGCTCAAGAGTAGCGCTTTCTAGCTTATAACCTTGTTCTTCAGAGATAACAGTACCACCAGTAAGGATAGCGATATCCTCAAGCATAGCTTTTCTTCTATCACCAAAACCAGGAGCCTTCACAGCTACTACTTTCAATTGTGCTCTAAGTCTGTTTACTACCAATACACCTAATGCTTGAGATTCTATATCTTCAGCGATGATTAAAAGTGGTCTACCAGATCCCATCACAGCTTCTAATACAGGAACGATGTCTTGCATATTGCTGACCTTCTTATCGTGTATTAATATATAAGGATTTTCGTAAACTGCAGTCATATCATCTGCATTGGTTACGAAGTAAGGAGATAGATATCCTCTATCGAATTGCATTCCCAAAACTTCATCAACATAAGTGTCCGTACCTTTAGCTTCTTCCACAGTGATAACACCATCTGTAGATACACGCTTCATAGCATCAGCTATTAAAGTTCCGATTTCCTGATCATTATTCGCTGATACAGCACCTACTTGCTGAATTTTCTTAAAGTCTTTTCCGATTACATCAGATTGTTTCTTAAGGTTTTCGATTACTACTTTAGTAGCTTGATCGATACCTCTTTTAAGATCCATCGGGTTAGCACCTGCAGTAACGTTCTTTAATCCTACAGCTACCATAGATTGAGCTAACACGGTAGCAGTTGTAGTGCCATCACCAGCTAAGTCTGCTGTTTTGCTTGCTACTTCTTTTACCATTTGTGCGCCCATATTCTCCACAGGATCTTCCAATTCTATCTCTTTAGCTACTGTCACTCCATCCTTTGTAATGGAAGGTGCACCGAAGCTTTTTTGAATAACGACGTTTCTACCTTTAGGGCCAAGTGTAACTTTTACAGCATTTGCTAAAGCATCAACTCCTGCTTTCAATTTATCCCTTGCGTCAGTGTTAAAGGAAATTTCCTTTGCCATTTTATTAAATTTTTTAGTGTTTGTAAAATTGTGTTAACGGACTAAATACTAGTCCGCTCTGAATTGTTTTGAAAAGAGAAATTATCCGATGACAACAAGAATGTCGTCTTCTTTCATGATAAGATAATCTGCTCCTTCATACTGTAACTCTTGTCCTGCGTACTTACCATAAAGTACAACATCGCCCTTCTTGACAGTAGGTTTGTTGCCATCTTTTCCTGGACCAACAGCAATGACTTTCCCCTTCTGAGGCTTCTCCTTCGCTGTGTCAGGAATGATGATCCCACCCTTAGTCTTTTCTTCAGCTTTCGCAGGTTTAATTACTACTCTGTCGTTAACTGGTTTCATCATAAGTATTGGATTTTATTAATTGTTTTGAAAAATAATGTTTGTTGTCGAACTATGTTCATTAAGTATGCCATACCTGATAGACTGACATAGTTACTTAATTTGACTGCGAAGATACGCTTTGCATGGCGTTTTTTGTCAATATGACAAAAAAAGCCTGTCAATGATTCATTGACAGGCTTTTTTGACGCATCGTCTATTCTTATAAATTATCCGATACCTTCTAGTATACTTGATGATCCTGTACTAGGCATGATAGTCGTTACAACACATAAAAAGAATAATGCAATAACTAAGTGCCAAGTTACTCTTTCTATAAAGTCTGTTGATTGAGCAGCACCGAACATTTGCGTCCCAGCATTACCGCCAAAAGTAGAATCTAATCCACCTCCTTTCGGATTTTGCACTAACACCACCACTATAAGTAATACGCTTACTAAGCCTAAAATTACTACGTTTAGCGTAATTACATTGATAAGGTATAGTATTATGGACAGTATGAGAATAGCTGCCAAAATGATGTAGTCCTTTGTTTCTTTAAACATATTATATAATTAGTTATTTATTTAAGTCTTCAATTTTCCGTGCAAAATAAGTGTTTTTTTCTGGAAAAAGCAAGCTTAGACGATTATACATTTCGATTGCCTTTTCCGTATAGCCCTGCTTGGCCATCAATTCGGCTAATGTTTCTGAAATTATATCTTTCTCCTCTTTTGCAGCCATGGATTGAGCTAGCAATGCCTTCTTCAATTTCTTCTTTTTACGCTTATCCTTTTTCTTATTTTTCTTATTCTTGATTTTTGTTGTCTTTAGCTCTTCATGAGCTAAGTCCTCATTTTTTTTAGATTTTTTAAGTCCCTCAAGCCAATCGTTAAACTGGATTACATGAGGACCTTGATCTGCACGCTTTTCGTCCCTTTTGTTAGGTGCCATCGTTTTATTTTGCTCTTTTACATCCTGTTTTACGGTAACCTCACTAATAAGGTTTTTCTTAGCAGTAGGCTTATAATCTGTAGGCCTGCTATTATGGACTAATTGATAACTTTCTTTCGGAAGATTATTCTGTTGTCTTTCATTTGATATTGTCGCAGTGGTGGAATTCCAAAGCTTTTCATAGAGTCTGTCAAGCTTCTTAAACTTCATTTTTAGATAGTGCCTATCTACGGCGTAGCTGGTCAGCAGTCTGAGTCTGTCTGGATCTATACGATTACGCTGTAAAGCCTCTAGTTCTAACTCTTTATATCGAAGGTTAAGAGAAAAAGGATACTTTTTTAATAGCTTAGCTATACGCTCTCGATGTTTGAGGCTATTATCCTTGGAGAATAGTATATGGTGTTTCTTTTTGTCTTGCATTTTCAAGCCGCTAAGGACTCAAAAATACAAAAAAGGTGCTAGCTTAAGCTAAGATTTTAAAATTTTACTATTACTCTATACCTTTATGACTAATATCTCTACCAATTGGTGAATGCTTTATTGAATACATCCTCTACAAGCTGTTCATAGATTGTCTCAATAGCCTCGTCCTGAATATCAATCAAATTAGCTGTACTGGGATAATCAAAAAAATAGGAAAAATTTTCTTTCCAGCCTTCATTCTCTTTCTTATTGTCAATATACTCTACTGTAATAGACAGATTGAGTCTGTTAAAAGCACTGGTTTCTCCTGGTTGGGGTGCTTCATAGGTGACTTCATAGCGAGATATGCTGCCTTCAAACTCTATATCTGGGTCTTGGTCAGTAGGATTTAATCTTGATTCTCTTCTAATCTTCTCAGTAAAGAGATTTGTGAAGTCTTGCCCAATAATAGCAGGTGCATTACGGGCATCCACATCGAATACTTCGACATAAAATGTATTGACTTCAGAGGATATACTAGTTCCCTTAAAACCATATCTACAGCTCCCACAGCTAAAAGCTATTATTAATAAAATAATAGTATATTTTACATTTGACATCTTGTAAAGGTACAATCTTGATGCTTGATCGTTGTAAGGGTAACGATAAAAAAAATAAAGAATGCGGACTATCCAACACTACAGATTATTTGCTTGCCTATTATGTATGTATTTCTTCCTTACTGCTGTAGATGCGCAGTGGAGTAGATTAAATTCAGGTACATCCTTGTGGTTACGGGGCGTGGATTTTATTACTCCTATGGATGGCTTAGTCGTGGGATACGATGGTACTATTCTACTGACACAAGATGGAGGTGATAATTGGATATTGAGATCGAGCGGTACAAATTTGGATTTGCTGAGTGTCTTTTATGCAGATGCTCAAACAGTATATTGTACTGGTGCTTTGGGTCTTGTATTAAAGAGTGTAGATGGTGGATTTACATGGTCTACTGTGAAGGAAGGAGGAGCAGTCACACACGAGTGCTTCTTTCTTACCCCTGACCTTGGCTACATTGCAGGTGAAGGCGGGCAAGTGTTTAAGACTATCAATGGAGGACAAACTTGGGTACGCTTGCCTGTAGGAATAGCTGGTAAAGTTGCTCTGCATTTTATCGATGAGGAGATTGGATTTTTTGTAGGTCTGGGAAGTGAAGACGCTATCATAAAAACTACTAATGGTGGTCTAGATTTTGTTTCGTTAAATCCTTTTGGATTTGAAGAATATGGTTCAGTATATTTTACTACATCTTCAGTTGGGTATGTGCTAGGCATAGGAAGTCAACGCATAATAAAAACCTTGGATGGTGGCGCTACTTGGAGGGATGTAATACAAAATGCAGGCGCAAAACTTTATGATATCACATTTGCTAGTGAAAAGTTTGGGCAGGTGGTAGGAGGTTTCCCTAATAGCAGTATTATTTTGAGAACGGAGGATGCTGGAGAAAATTGGTTACAGGAAAATTCTGGTGTTTCGGATCCACTATTCGATTGTGAAATGATTTCGGATGAGTATGGTTTTGCAGTTGGCATGAATGGTACTATTTTGCGTAGAGGTGAAGTACCTACTTCTATCAGTGGTTTTGCTGATAACGTACTTCAGATCTATCCAAATCCCGCAAGCGATCATATATACTTGAATGTTGATCTTCCTGGAGATGTCGAGTTCAGGATTTATGATTTGCATGGGGTGGAAATCAATATGGGTACATTTAAGCGAAAATTGACGCTGTCAATATCAACCTTAGAAACGGGGTTTTATTTTATAAAATTTGAAAATGAAAAATCTACTAGCGTGCTGCGTTTTGAGAAAATATAAATATAAAGTGTTTTGCGGTGGGTAGTCAAAATCTTAGCGTATTATTAAACTATGCTACAGGTAATTTTGGCCTAGTGATGTGCAAGGGGATCGACGAAGGAGATAGACCAAAGTAATCGACGAAGGAGATTACTGCAGGGCCGAGCGAAGAGCGAGCCCTGAAACGTAACGGCCGATAGGCAGGCCCCTGCAATTCAATCTACTCTAAATACTCCATTAATAGATAAATAATTTAAGCATAATTAATATCTTTATTCTATGGGAATACATGCTGTAAATCTTGCAGAAAAATTTGATACCTTTTTCGATCATTGGAACCCAAGAGTAGTCGGTGAATTGAATGGTCAAGCAGTAAAGATCGCAAAAGTCAAAGGGGAATTTGTTATGCATAAGCATGATAACGAGGATGAAATGTTTTTGGTGTTGGAAGGGCTTTTGCATATAGAATTTGAAGATAAAGTCCTAGAGATAAAGCAAGGTGAATTTACTATTATACCGCGTGGTGTTCTTCATAGACCGAAGGCGCAGGGGGAGGTGAAGTTGTTGTTGTTTGAACCAATCTCGACTTTAAATACGGGTAATGTAAGGAATGAAATGACTAAAGAAAATCTACATAGAATATAAATGGATCGTAAAATTACCGATGAAATATTCATTGCGGCGAAACCGATATATACTTTTAACGCACTGATAACGCCTTCTCTTATAAAGCAGTGGTGGTACGTAAGTGCTGCGATAGTGATACCGGAAGTGGATGGTATCTATGCACTGACATGGGGAGATGATTTGGATAATCCAGACTTTACGACGGTATCTAGATTGACCGAATTTGACTATGGTAAACATTTAGCTATGACAAATGAAAAGTATTATTCACCGAGTGGCTCTATACCTTTTGATGCACCACTAAAAGTTAGATTTTCACTTGAGGAAAAGGAGGGTGGCACGCTATTGTATCTATTGCAAGAAGGAATACCTATGGATGAAGTAGCGGACGACTTTTACCACGCCACAGTAGAAGGCTGGACCCACACCTTGAAGTCTCTAAAGAGTGTAGTGGAAGATGACTACCTATCCACTCAAAATTTGACTATGGCAGATTAGTACGCAAATGGTCGGGACTTCCCTAAAATATTGCTTAACTATGCAGTCATAACATTAATCTATGCGCATAGACATCATTACTGTTCAGCCGGATTTACTGTCTGGACCATTTTCACATTCCATCATCAAACGCGCTCAAGATAAAGGTCTTTTTGAGGTGCATATTCATGACCTTAGAGCATATGGCATAGGTAAGCATAAGCAGGTAGATGATTATGCTTTTGGGATGGATGCAGGGATGGTTATGCAGATAGAACCGATAGAAAAATGTATCGAGCTACTCAAAGCACAGAGGCAATACGATGAAATCATCTATATGACTCCAGATGGAACGGTTTTCGATCAACCCCTTGCAAATCGATTGTCGCTACATCGAAATTTAATTCTCCTATGTGGCCATTATAAAGGTATAGATGAGCGTATTCGAGAGCATTTAATTACTATGGAAATATCCATTGGCGATTTTGTATTATCAGGCGGGGAATTGGCAGCTGCGGTGGTGGTAGATGCTATAGGAAGATTGCTACCAGGAGTGTTAAATAATGAAACATCGGCACTCTTCGATTCTTTCCAAGATGGGCTATTGGCACCACCCGTATACACGAGACCGTCAGAATATAAAGGTTGGAAGGTTCCAGAGATATTACTGTCAGGCAATAATGCTGCGATCAAAGATTGGCAAGAAACTAAAGCTTTGGAACGTACTCAGCAGCGCAGACCCGATCTATTAAAAGACTAAATAGCAGATGATAAACTACATCGAATTAGTCATACCTATTGATCGCGAATGGTTGCTGATGCTTGATCGTATCGCGCTCCCAATAAGTCAGTTATTACCGAAAAATACACCCTATTTTTTTACTAATGATGAAGGTAAAATTTTGCTCTTTCGTCTAGAAGAACGCGTTTTTGAAAAATATAAGGAGAAGGTTTATAACTTTCTACTCAAAGAAATGCAATCCGAGCAAAAGATAAAAATCTATAAGCAACATTATGCTTTGGAGGAAGCTCGCTTTGGTAAGATCAGTCAGCCAGATTTGCATACAAATATGTTTTTCGCAGGTAGCCAGTTAATCATTAAATTACTGGAAGAGGCAGACGGTGTCCAAGCTTATGAAAATAGAATGCCATATGCTGTGATTGCTATCCATTATCTCATGATAAATCTTACAGAAATTGAAAGGAATCTATTAAGGGATACTTACATTCAGCATTGGATATACTTTAACGAGATAAAGGAATTCGATGTATTAATGAAATTTTTTATGGATAATTATAGGGAAGAAATTCAGTCCCTTACAGCATTGTTACTCTCATTGAGCAATAACGCAGAATTGTATCAGCTCTATGAGCATTGGGCAATCGCTTGTCATTTATTTATATCTGATCTCAAAAAACCAGCCATAAAAGTCGAGACTGCCATGCGAGATAAAACTTATCATTATAAAAATAATTCTATCAAAGATCCAAGAACTTGGGAAGTTATAGCAGATCAAATTCATTTGCTATTAAATAAATTTGGGATGCTGAATGAGGACGAAACGCTACTTGTTTTTCTTACTCAGAAAGCTATGGTTGGACTTTGATGTATTGCATGCCAGGAGGATGTTTGATGCGCAACAAGTCTGTGAGTTGCTTATAGCTATTAGAATTTGGCGTAAAGTGAGTATCCTTCATGTCTAATATAAGTACTGGGATATCACGCTCAAATTTAAAGTAATCGAAATATGCATTTTGTAGTTTGACTAAATATGTGGAGGTGATATTCTGTTCATAAGATCTATTTCGAGCTTTGATATTTTGGAGCAAGATATCTACTGGCCGATGCATATATATGAGTAAGTCTGGCTTTGGAAAAGTGTCATTTAGTATTTTGAATAAACGATGAAATAAACGAAATTCGTTTTTGTTAAGATTATTTTTGGCAAATAGAACGGTCTTTAAAAAAAAATAATCTGCTAAAACAGTATCCTGAAAAAGATCAGATTGAAGCACATTTTCTTGCAGCTGCTTGTGCCGCTCAGTCATGAAAAATAGTTCTACAGGAAAAGCATAACGCTCACCATTTTCATAGAAAAAGGGTAGAAAAGGATTATCTGCGAAGGATTCTAGTACTAGTTTTAGATTGTAATCCTTAGATAAAAGTTTACAAACTGTAGTCTTACCAGTGCCAATATTCCCCTCTATAGTGATAAAACGATAAGGAAATCGGCTCATAGATTATGGTTATTATTTAGGTGGTGATAAAGTATGCACAAACTTAATAATAATAAAAAAACGCAGTGGGTATTTATTAAGATATTTTCTTCAAAGGAGAAGCATTGTTCTCCCATTGATTTACGGCCAAGGGGTCTTTGCAAGCTTGCAATAAATCGGCAATACTTTTTTTGAAATTAGGATGTATAAAATTTGGTATAATATCCATCAGAGGTTTGAGCACGAACCGACGATTATGCATATGCTCATGTGGAACGGTCAGCGATTTTTTTTCTATCACATCGTTATCATAAAATATGATATCAATATCTATGACTCTGGGTTGCCATTTTAGCCCACGGTTGCGACCCATCTTATATTCTAAAGCTAATATTTCATGCATGACTCTGCGTGCAGAAAGTGGAGTCTCAATAAGTAATGCCTGATTCAAAAAATCATTTTGATCTTCGTTTCCCCATGCTGCAGTTTCATAAATCTTAGATTCTTTAATGATTTTACCTACTATCAATTCCAGGTTGAAGTTGGCCTTCTGCAAGTGCGCAAATCTGTTTTCGATATTCGTGCCAGTATGTAGAACAAGTTGATGCATAACTTAAAAAAAATAGGGCAGCCGCATGACTGCCCGATTATTTATTTTATATTTTTAGGCTCCTTTTATAGCTGACAAGTACTTAGCTAATTCCTTCTTTACTACTGGAAACAAAAAGAACAGTCCAATCATATTCGGGAATATCATTGCGAATATCATTGCATCTGAGAAATCCCAAATGGATTTCATATTTGCAGCTGCACCTATAACGATGAATAAAAGAAATATCAATTTATATACAATATCAGCTAGTTTACTTCTACCGAATAAAAATTTCCAAGACTGTATACCGTAGTAAGACCAGGATATCATCGTCGATACTGCAAATAGTACTACAGCTATTGTCAAGAAAATATTTGAGTAAGGAATATACTGCGCAAATGCCTTAGCCGTAATACCAGCTCCTTCAAATGACGCACCATCAATGATGACTGCTCCGGATCCATCTCCCCCATATGCGAAAGCTCCTTCTGCGTTGAAAATAATTATAACTAGAGCTGTCATCGTACAGATAACTACAGTATCTATAAAAGGCTCCAATAAGGCAACTAAACCTTCAGATGCAGGGTAGTTTGTTTTTACGGCGGAGTGTGCAATCGATGCAGATCCAGCACCTGCCTCATTAGAGAAAGCAGCTCTTTTGAACCCTACTAATAATACTCCAATCAATCCACCTACACCAGCTTTTGGTGAAAAAGCTTCAGAGAATATTGATGCGAATGCATCATCTACTAGAGTTATATTACTTCCAATAATGTAAATACAAGCAAACAAGTACATCAAGGCCATGAATGGAACTACTTTTTCTGTTACCGATGCTATTCTTTTTATACCACCTATGATTATTATTCCTACTAATACCGCGAGTATAATACCTATAATAGCTCCTGCACCAGGACCCGAAAGTCCAAGCAGATCTTTTAGTACGATGGTTGCCTGATTTGACTGTGCCGCATTACCACCTCCAAAAGACCCACCGATACAGAATATTGCAAATAGCACTGCGGCAATCTTACCTATAGTTTCGAAACCTCTTTCCTTCAGGCCTTTACTTAGATAGTACATTGGACCACCATATACAGTCCCATCTGGTCCTATATCTCTATATTTAACACCTAGAGTACACTCTACAAATTTTGTGGACATACCAAGCAGACCACAGATAATCATCCAGAAAGTAGCTCCAGGTCCACCGAGTGCGATCGCCAAAGCTACTCCAGCTATGTTTCCGTTACCGACTGTTCCAGATACTGCGGTTGCTAAAGCTTGAAAGTGGGTTACTTCTCCATGAACACTCTCATCTCTGATCGTATCTCGTATATCTCCATCCACTGTAGCTTCTTCAAAAGCGCCATCAAACTTTTCTATTTCGTCATATTTGCCACGGACTACATTTACTGCTGTTTTAAATCCGAGAATATTAATGAATCCAAAGTAGATAGTAAAAAACAAAGCACTTAAAACCAAGAGTATTAATACGAAAGGTACACCAGCAACTTTGAAAAAGATCAGTTCAGAAAAGAAAGTGGAAATTGGGGCGAAAGCTTGATTGATTCTTTCGTCTATGCCCATTGCCTCATTTTGAGCAAAACTTAGCAGCGGAAGGATCAACATACTTATTAATAATAGTAGTTGCTTTTTCATATATTTGGTTTCGTTTAATACAGTCGGAAATATAGCGGAATATATGTTTTAAGCAAAATATATAGCCATCTAATAGCTATTTTGCATTTAATAATGATCATACGCCTCCAATAAAATCAATTTGATCCTTTTAATCTCTTTTTATTTAATTTGCTTAGCTATATGAAATGGATAAAGTACCTTTTAGCATTACTCTGCTCATTATATATTGTCTTCTGTATGATGTTATATTCTTATCAGGAAAGAATCTTCTTTTTTCCGGATCCTATTGAGGCGGACTACAAACCCTGGAAGGGTGACGAAGTGTGGATACCTACAAGTGACAGTTTACAGCTCAACGGGGCATTAATTTCATCACCTGACGCCAAAGGTGTTATTTTGTACCTCCACGGCAATCGGGGGAATGTCAGGCGCTGTCTCGCACAAACCGCGCAATTTGACGATCTTGGTTATGATATTTTGGTGGCAGATTATCGTAGTTATGGCAAAAGCGATGGAACACTAGAGGATGAAAAACAAATGTACGATGATGTGCAGCGCATGTATGACTATCTCCATGACAAATACAGCAAAATTATTGTTATCGGCTATTCTTTAGGTAGTGGCATGGCGGCGTACATAGCTGCCAACAATGATGTTGTAGGAGTAATGCTCGTGGCGCCCTACGTAAGTCTACTTGATATGAAAAAGCGATTTATGCCGTTTGTTCCAAATTTCATACTTAAGTATCCGTTTCGTACAGATCTATTTCTGACAAGAATTACCGCACCGATAGCACTGGTTCATGGCAAGGCCGATGAGCTGATCCCTTATGAGTCATCCCTCATCCTACAGGCATTAAATCCAAAAGCAGAATTGTACGGATTGCCAAATGTTAGCCATCGTCGAGTCATCTTTGATAATACGATTAATATGGCTATGCGTTCACTTATTAATCAGTCTAAATAGGATGCTCAATATCTGCATTTGGGAGCATCACCATCCCTAAGGGGAGGTGTCGCGCTATTCGTTATATGGCGAAGAAAAATTCGCCATGTCACTTCTATCCCTTGCTTCTACGCGCCTCCGGCTTGTCGAGCTTAGGCTTTACGCCACGCGATGGCATTATCATAAGCAATAAAAAAAATCACGCTTGCTTTTTCCGTGTCACAAATATCAATAGTTGACTATATTTAGTGTTTGTAAATAACTGATTATATATTTTAAAGATATATAAAAATCAGTGCACAGTAACCAATACCGTATCTATAGACTATTAAATATAAATAGTTCCATCTTATTGGGAGTGTTGCTACTGAGCATTTTTCTAGTTCCCATCAATACATACGGTTATAACGAAGACTCAGATTTTTATAGACTATCTACTGCCGATGGATTATCCTCCAATGTAGTGGAGCAAATCGTCAAGGATAATGCAGGTTTTATCTGGATTGCTACTTCCAAAGGATTAAATAGATACGACGGTTACCATTGCGTGCAGTATAACCATGACCCAGATAATGCGCATAGTATTAGTGCTGACTATGTAAGATCACTCTATATCGAAGTAAATGATAATATTTGGTTGGGTACCAAGGGTGGTGGTCTCAATTATTTTGATCGTGCAAGCAGTAAGTTTACGGCTTACAGGTCAGATAAAAATAACCCAAAAAGTATCAGCAACGATAATGTTCTTTCCATCTTCAGAGATAGTAAAAATAGACTTTGGATAGGGACAGAGAGTGGATTGAACTTAATGAATGAATCTGATGGTACATTTAGCGTGTTTTTGCCTAATGTAAATGATCCATTAGCATTGCCAAGCGAAGCTGTCCTCACGATATTTGAAGACCATAATGGTTTACTGTGGGTAGGAAATTGGGATGGGGGACTATCTTTGGTAGAAGAGTCTGCTGTCAATCCAGGACAATTCAACTTTCATGTTGCAAAACACGATAATCTTGATCCTCTTTCTATAGGAAGCAATCATTGTTGGAAAATAACTGATGATGGGGAAGGCCATATGTGGTTGGGATTATTCAACTCAGGACCTAGTCTTGTAATTCCCACGATCCCCTATCAGAATGGAAGAGCTGCAGAATACGTAGAAGGCCTCAAATTTATAAACTATCGACCCACTACAGATATGAGAAATGGTCTGATAAATAACAACACTTTCGATATCAAATTTTCGAAAGATAAACAAATGATGATAGCCACTTCACTCGGGCTTTGTTCGCTTGAATATAGTTGTATTGATTTAAGTAAATCTTGGAAGCAACTTTATTTAGAGAAAGATAATATGTTCTTTAATACTATTAGTTATTCAGGAAATAATAATGGTTCTGCTATTAGTAATGTGGTAAGGTCAATTTTTAAATCTAAAGACGGCGATTTTTGGTTCTCTACTTACGGAGGTGTAGCGAAGTTTACTAATCACAACAAGAGATTCAATACATATTTGACGTCTGGTGAAGAGTTTCAAAAGCGATTTGAAATCTTTGATCTAAACTACAGCAAGTTCGGATATTACTGGCTAGCTACGAATCATGGTGTCTACAGGTATAATCTTAATTCTGGACTAGAGGATAAACTAGTTTCTCCGAATAATGAAATTAGTTCACTCTTGTCTAGCGCCAACTATGTATATGAAGATAATAATAGAAATTTATGGATAGCCGTTAACGATAATTTATTATATAAAGCGCATGGATCTAATAATATCATTAACTACTCAGCACAATTTGAAGATAAGTCTTTTTTTAAGTCATTTGGTATAAACCAAATATATGAAGATAGGAATAAGAAAATATGGATCTGTTCTGGCGCTGGATTAGCATTCATAGAGACGGAGAACGCTAGCTTAAGTATCTTACGTGCTTCGTACAGTAAGTCTGGTGTTCCATATATACCTCTTGTATCTGGATTGACCGAAGATAATGAAGGGAATTTATGGTTTGCTACTCAGGGCCATGGGTTATATAAATATGACATACATGAATCGCATTGCGAAGTAGATAGAATAACTTCAATATCTGCAGATACAGATGTTGAGTTACCAAGCAGAATTCTTACTGCTATAGATTGTATAGACAATGTCATATGGATTGGGTCAGATTTTGGGGTCACTAGCTATAATATGAAGACCATGAACTACAATAACTACCCATCATTGAATCGAGAATTGAGGGATAGAATATATGCTTTAGGAGCAGATCAAAATGGGAATATTTGGATTAATAGTGAAAAGGAACTGCTATCATTTAATCCCAAATTAGATAGAATTTCTAGGTTCGACTCTCAAGATGGATTACCAAAATCAGACTTCCTTTATAAATCATTTGATAAATCTAAATCTGGCAGACTTAGTTTTGGGTCATATGATGGATTTACTTCCTTCTTCGGAGAATCTGTCGCAAAGAACACCAGTGTTCAAGCAGTAAAGCTGACTAATCTTAGAGTACTTAATAAATCTATTATGCCTGGTCAGGTAGAAGAGACAAGTGGTAAAGTATTGTTAACTGATGAAATAAGCAAATCAGAAAGAATAAGTCTTACACATCAGCACAATCTATTTACTATTGAGTATGGTGTTATCGATTATAAATACGTAAACAAATATGATTATGCGTACCAGCTACTTGGCCTTTCTGATAATTGGGTAGAGGTAGGTAAGAAAAATGCGGTTTCATTTACGGGGCTAAAACCCGGTAAATATGAATTTCGAGTGAAAGCTAAAAATCATGATGGATATTGGTGTACAACCACTAGCTCTATAGATATTGTCATCTCTGGACCTTGGTATTCGTCTTGGTACACTATTTTAGCTGCTATAATACTAATATTCGGAATAGGCTATTTTACACATATACAGCGAACCTTAGTAATAAAGAAAGAGCGAGCAAGATTAGAAGTATTAATTGAAGATAGAACAGCAGCTTTAAAATCTGTAACCTTAAAAGAGAAGCAGGCTAGAATTGCGGCAGAAGCGATGAAAGATCAAGCTAAATCCGCTCAGAATATCGCAGAAAGTGCCAATCTTGCTAAGAGCCAATTCTTAGCAAACATGAGTCACGAAATCAGAACGCCTATGAACGGTATTCTTGGTATGCTACAGCTGCTCTCTAATACTAAACTGGATCAAGAACAAAGCGATTATGTACATACCTCAAAGGAGAGTGCTTCTGGTCTGATAAGAATAATAAATGACATTTTAGACTTCTCTAAGATTGAGTCGAATAAGGTGGAGATGGAAAATGAGAAATTAGATTTGTATTTGGTCGTAGAAAATATGTTAGAAATATTTGCACCAATCTGTCAAGAAAAGGATGTTGAATTATCTTATCTAATAGATCCAACTGTCCCTAAATTTATTATAGGTGATGAAGTAAGGATTAGACAGATACTTACTAACCTGATAAATAATGCTATTAAATTTACAAGTAGGGGAGAGGTAAGTATTATCATCACATCTAAGGCTCTCGCTGCTAGTGCTGGCCAGGCACAGCTAACTGATCTTTCAATAGTAGTAAAGGATACTGGTATCGGTATTCCCAAAGATAAGATTAATCAGTTATTCAAGGCGTTTTCTCAAGTTGATGCATCTACTACCAGAAAATTTGGAGGCACAGGTCTCGGACTAGCTATTTCTAAGAGGTTAGCAAAACAGATGAAGGGAGATGTAACACTAACAAGCAAATATCATGTAGGTACTACTGTTAACTTTAATTTACAGTGTGCTTATGAGCCAGAGCTAAGAGCAGCAAATGATATATATGAGCATATAAGCGTGGCTATACTTGAAAAGAGTACTGTGAGTAGTAGTATGCTGGCTCATATTCTACAGCGATTTGGTATCGATAAAATTAGCAAAAAAAATAACCTTGCTAGTTCATTGATTGATTCCCTGATTAAAAACCCAGTAGATTTATTGTTTGTAGACAGTACTATGTTTACACCGCGAACGGAAACACTGCTAAACAAAATTAAAAATGAAACTGAGACAAAAATAATACTGAGTGTACCAAAGCTCTTTTCGAGTTTTTCAAATTCGTGCATCGATGCCCTTACCACGAAGCCATACAAACATGCTAATATAGCTGGTTGTCTACAAAAAGTTATAGAGGTGGACCATGACCAAGTGAATGGACAAATAGATATTATACCAAGCTCTCCAACAATTAAAAAATTGTCGATCGATGTTGGTTTTGCCAAGCAATCTCCACTTAAGATATTAGTCGCGGAGGATCATAAGATAAATCAACTGCTCGTAAAAAAGGTACTAAACAAATTGGGATACGATCCCACTATCGTCGATAATGGAAAGTTAGCTGTGGAAGAAAGTCTTAATAATTCTTATGACGTAATCTTTATGGATATTCAGATGCCTATATTAGACGGTATGCAAGCTACTAAAACAATTATTAAGGATTGGGATAGTCATCATAGGCCATATATCATTGCCATGACTGCAAATGCCATGAAAGGGGATAGAGAAAAATATATTGCTTGCGGAATGCACGATTATATTAGTAAGCCGTTTCTTATCGAAGATCTTCAGGTTTTGTTGGAAAAGTATAGTTTATTAAGGCTTGAATCCACACAAAATACTAATTTGCCTGGCGTACGGAAGTAATTTTATTATAGCTTTCAGCGCACCGTTTTTACTACTAATATCTTAGCCCATCTAGTCTGCACAGTTCTGGAACACTACCATTTTGGCTATACCAATAACGGATGGATATATTACCGTTTATAATTTCTCCACGACCATCCAAAATAGCATATTCGGTTGTGTTCGTTTGAATAATCTGATCTGGTATAAGAACTAGATTGCGATCTACGGAACCAACAATATTAATTCTCAAATCTGCAAAATTAGAGATGGATATCTCAAAAGGATCATAGAAAGTAGCACTGATCGACATAGGATAGGTGTAGATATCATATTCACAGACTTCTTCTACATCATACAATCCTATGAATTTTTCGACCATCGGAACACAAGTGCCATTATCGACTTCAGCGTTAATGTCAAAGTTGTCAGATGCAGGATCAGTACAGCCTTCACGGTCTTGACAATTGAGTAGGCATAAGCAAGCAATGAATATAGTAGTGTACGCAAATTTATTGTTTTTCATATGAGATCTATTTAATTAGAATTATATTATCTTGTATAAATATAAGGCTGATCGTGGTTAAGGTCTGTTAAGGATATTATAGCGCAAGGTTAAAATTAGAAAATGAACTATGATCGAAAAGCACGGTTATAGCTGGATAGGGTTCTACTCATAATGAATAAACATATTGAAATCTATCTATGCTAAGTATTAAGCCCTTTTGTTTTTTATTATTCATTCTTCAAACTGTAATTTGTCATGCGCAGTTAAGCCCATTTATTCATATAGATCAGTTTGGATACCAGGTAACTGCAGAAAAAGTGGCTGTTTTAAGTGATCCACAAACAGGTTATAATTCTAATCTTAGCTATACACCAGGAGAATCAATTCAGTTAGTTGATGCTGTAACTGAGTCTGTAGTATTTTCTGCAGCACCTATTTTATGGAATAATGGTGCCACGCACAGCCAATCAGGCGATAGAGGATGGTGGTTTGATTTTTCTAGCGTTCAAACAACTGGTACTTACTATATTCTAGATCCTAGTAATTCTGAGCAGTCACCTAATTTTGAAATTAATAATAATCCGTATTCTGAGGTATTAAAGGCAGCAACCAAAATGTTCTATTACAATAGATGCAATATGGATAAGGTAGCGCCTTACGCAGGTGCAAATTGGGTAGACGCCACCAATTTTCTTAATCCTCTACAAGATGCCAATTGTAGATTCTATCTAGAACCAAATAATGTCGCCAAAGAAAAAGAATTATCAGGCGGTTGGTTTGATGCTGGTGACTATAATAAATATATCAATTATTTACCTAGTACCATTGATCTCATGCTTTCTGCTTATGAGGACAACCCTATGATATTTACTGATGATTGGAATATCCCAGAAAGTGGCAATGGGATTCCTGATATTTTGGATGAAATAAAGTACGAACTTGATTGGATGTACAAAATGAGTAATTCAGATGGAAGCGTACATATCAAGCAAGGAAGTATATCATTCAATCAAAATGCAAATTCTCCACCGAGTACAAATACGGATCCGAGGTACTATGGGAATACCTGTACCTCATCTTCTATCTCAACTGCGCATATTTTTGCCCATGCAGCCAAAGTATATAATGCCATCGGTGAGACAGCATACGCAATTCAACTAGAAGACAGAGCGGCAGCTTGCTTTAATTATTTTAAACAAGCAGTTGATACGAATTCCATAGAAATTGAGTGTGATGATAGCACGATCAATGCTTCAGATTCTGATATGGATGCAGTTGAGCAAATGGACTTAGCTATTAGTGCCTCTGTTTACCTGTTCGAATTGACTGGGCAAACTATTTATGATAACTTCTTTATGCAATATTATGCAAGTTCTTCTCCTATAGCTAACTACTATTGGGAGCCGTACAAATTACCTTTATCAGAAGCCTTACTACTATATTCTACATTACCGAATGCTAATTCAACAGCTAAATCATTAATCATTGATAGAGCTCTAAATGCATTGACAAATAATGGATCGGGTTTTTTCGAGCTGACCAACACTGATTTATATAGAGTTGATGTTCCAGATTGGATGTATCATTGGGGAAGTAATAATCCTATAGTTAACGTCGGCAACTTATGTCTGCTTCTAAAAAAATATAATATTGACTCTGCTAAGAATGTAACCCTACAGAGGAGAGCAGATGAGCTAGTTCATTACATACATGGATTAAATCCTCTCGGTCTTGTATTTTTGACAAATATGTATTCGTACGGCGGTGATAGATGCGTTGATGAAATGTACCACGGTTGGTTTGCAGATGGTACTGTGTATGATAATGCACAGACTTCACAATCTGGACCAGCACCTGGTTTTTTAGTAGGAGGAGCAAACCCTTCCTATGCTCCTGATCCACAGAACGGAGTACCCATGTCGCCTCCTATGAATCAACCTCAACAGAAAAGTTATTTAGACTTTAACACAGGTTATCCTCAAAATTCTTGGCAGATTTCTGAACCTGCGATTTATTATCAAGCAGCCTATTTACGTTTACTTAGCAGCCAAGTTAACACATCACTCACAAATACTAATGCCGACATAGAAGTAAGTGCAGACTGCATGACACTATACCCTAATCCTACTGCAGGCATTTTTGAAATAACAGGAGTTTTAGCTAATTATGATATTACCATTCTAGATAGCCTGGGTAATGTACACACTACATACCAAGCAACTGGTAGTATGTTATCCATAGACATCAATGCCCTACCAAATGGTCTTTTCTATATAAAAATGGAGAATCTCAACAATAGTAATATTTGTATCCAAAAGATTATTAAGGAATAATAAAAGTGCATTCCGCTTACTAAGGGTAAGCAATTTATTCTAAGTATCCCTAAACTAGGGATATTCAGAAGAAAGAGTAGATAACCACAGAGTAGCTTGAATATCAATAGCTGTGGGTGTGACCGACTGATACAAAGCAACCAAGATCCAGTGGATCTTGATAAGAAGGAAACTGTAGCAAACCTGCTGCAGCTAATATTATTCTAATATTGTACGCTCTACAAGAGATTTTTTGGAAAAAATCATGACAAATTGCCAACAAGAATTACCCCGTTTTAGCGAATAATTTAGAAAAATGGAGTAATGCAAGCCCTTAAATTTTGATTATCTCCCTATGGTTATACAGGGTTACTCTTCTTATAAATAACCCTATATCTAAACTTCATTCCTGTATTAAGAGAGCTTTCCCCAAATCAGAAGGCACTTGTTTATCCTCGATATATCTATTAAAATATGCTGCTTAAATTACTTTTCTGACTTTATGAATTTAACCTTAGTCGACCTCATATTCGAGTCTTGAATCAACACAAAATACATACCATGAACATACTGTGAAACATCGAAACGCTCTTCACTGAATCCTCTCTGTATGAAAGTTTCACGCTCATTAATTAGGGAGCCTTGCGCGTCATAAATTTTTATAAAATAGTTTTCAGATTTATGCGACTCTAAAACTAATTTTATCTCATCCACTGCAGGATTGGGTAGAATAGCATTGATTTTAAGATTCAACCTATCGTCACTAAGACGACTTTGAAATTGATCCATACTAGCTGTCTCAGTAATGAATATTGGTCTACCTGTTAGAACTATATTGCTTGAAGAAGTAGCCAAAACTTGATCTGTATCAGTAAAATTCCACTCTCGCTTATACACTTGATTATATCCGAAATTGCTCGGAAAGCTATAATTTCCATTTGCAAACTCTGACTGATCCTGAGTGGTTTTTGCCCAAATTATGTACTTGTAATTTCCATTATCTAATCTGAAAGCAGCACCATCAAAATTATTGGATAAGTTCATCTGTGCAGTTCTATTCCCATCATATCTACTTCCATATACAAAATCAGCTACAGATTTATAAGCTATTGCTTCTTTGTTTCGAACCTGCGTATAAGCATTCGTACCTGTCAATCGCTTGTGTAGTCCGTATAGATCGAACTCTGTTACTGCCTCTCCCTCTGTAGTCTTGTCTCCTAGATTATAAACATGCATTTGATGAATATCATTTTTCATAGCTGTAGCAACGGCCTTGATTATGTAGTTTACTTGCATCTCTTCACCTCCTGACATAGCATCTGCTCTAAATGCTTTTCGCGGAACATTGATCTCCGTTATAATCCATTCTTTTTTTGGGAAAACATTTCCAGTATAACCATAGTTATCTAAGATATCTTGATAGTTGTTTTTCGTAAATGTTATTCCAGCAGCAGCAGCATCGGAGTGTCTTTTCCAAACACGTTGTCCCGTTGTAAAATTATAATCATACACTGAACCATCAATATCTGGATAGGAGTGAAATCCCATCACATCAAAATATGCACCACCTTTTAGTGGGTACTCCGCCGTTAGAGCTCCTCCAGTATTAGGATCATCCGTATTTCGCAATATAGCATCCAGAAAACTTGTAAAACCCACCCCTGCAACTGTAACATAATCGTCTGGCTGCAATGTTTTTATAATCTCCCAACTAATACGTAAGGTCCGCACATAATGCTCTATTGGAGCACGCAGAATGTACTCACAAGGGTCGGGATCATTATCCCACCAGTTACCTGCTTGATCGCCAGGTTGTCTCCAGCCTCTATTTCCAGTTAAGTCAAAACCTGGCTCATTCCAAATTTCCCAAAACTTTACATATGGTCCATAGCGACTGACAACTTCATAAATATAGGCAGCATAATAGTTATCATCATTATAAGGAGTCCCATCAGCTCCGTCATCCCAGATATCAGCATACAGATTTCTAAACATCGCTGAATTAAATCCATTGCCACAATAATCTGTTTGATCTCTATGCCAGTCTGCAGGAAATCCTACTATCATAGTCAGATCTTCCAAGCCTAGACTAGCGTAGTGTTGGTACGTCTCTAATCTAAAATCATAACCATATACTGCCGTGATTACATCATAAAGACCAGGTCTTATGGTACGTGCACCGATGCCTTTTATACCTAGTTGATTATTACCTGCAGCAAGGTTAGCCATTTCTTCATCAGTCCAAGGTGGATTGTACCCTACATTTGTACCCGGTCTGAATTTTCCTGTGTAGGGTATAACTTGATCATTGGCAGTATAGTCAATATTGTCTCCACCTGCGCCACTATCAGGCTGGATTATCACCGAAAAACTACAAAAGTCAATATCTCCGCAGTTATTTGTGGCACTGTAAGTGACCACATATGTGCCTTCGGGAAGTAGTGAGTTATTGTCTGGTCCGCTAGTTTTCGCAATAGTCGTACCTATCTGATTACAGGTATTTGTAATCGTAGGAATCTGCCAATTTACTAGCGCAGTGTTTGTTCCAGCAGCTGCAAAAAATGTAATATTATTTGGACAATTAATAGAAATAGAAGAAGGTGCAGATTCTTCACGCACCTCAATATCGAAAGTGCAAGTTGCAACATCGTCGCAACTATTAATTGCGCGATATCTGATGGTATAATTACCAGCAACTACTAAACTATTATTCTCAGGACCACTAATTCTTGTAAGCGATGTTCCACCTTGCGTGCAATTGCTGGTTACAGAAGGCAAAGGATACTCTATTAAAGCTTCACTATTGCCCTGCGCGAGGGAGAAGCTCAAATTGTCAGGACAGCTTATGCTAATGGATGATGGATTACTAGCGCTAATTATACTTACAGTAAACTCACATATAGCTTCATCACCGCAATTATTAACTCCGCGATATCGAACTATATAATTACCAGCGCTAAGACTTGAATTATTATTTGGACCACTCAGTAGACCTAGCGACAAGCCACCTGCTGCACAGGTACTAGATACAGAAGGCGGTGTCCAGTTTACAAAAGCGGTAGTTTCACCTGCAGCCAATTGTATGCTTCTATCAACTGGGCAATTTAAAAAGTTTATTGATGAACTTCCTCCTTCATCATGCCCTTCCACAGTAATACTAAACGTGCAATTTGCCTCATCGCCACAGTTATTAGTTCCTCTATATCGTACGGTGTAAAAACCTTCCGTTAGACTAGATCCATTAGTAGGTCCACTTACTATAGCGTTACTACTGAGTCCAGCACCGCACATATTATTGAGCGTTGGAGGCGTCCAATTTACGAATGCATTTGATTGGCCATCGGTTAATTGTATGGTTCTATTAGTTGGACAATTTGTATAGTTCAAACTAGTGATTTCTCCGCCTACATCTTCACATGGCACTTCCATTATAAATTTTCTCTGGCTCCATTGGTTTGTAAAACTCCACTTACTATTCCAGGGGTGTATTACCACGTAATCATTTTCAGCATCATTTACCTGACAGAATCCACAATTCATATCGATATTTCTATACGTAGAATTTCCTGCTCCCAACCATTGCAGGTTACCCTCATCAGCCGCGTCAGATAAGCCGATGTATACCATTTCATCAAACTTTTCACTAAGAAAATCATTCTCATCAGCATTATCGATCATTACTAAGTAGCCTCTATTTTGAGCCGCCAATGTTTGTGCATCCTCTGGTCTGAAGGAATTATTCGACAAGAAATATTTTGAATTTTCGTAGTCTCCCAAAAACTGAAATCCATCTATGGTACTAGTACATTCATTCATATTGGGATCCTCATTCCCCGTCTCATCACAAGTAATTTCGACTATATAGTTTCTTTGACTCCATTTGTTGGTAAAACTCCAACCTCCATTCCATGGATGTATTATAGCAAAATCATTTTCAAAGTTATTATTGTTACAAAAGGCACAGAAATCGTAATTAGTATAATTAAGCAAATCTCCATTTTCCCAAATAAGACTCCCTTCAGCAGCAGCGTCGTTTAGCCCTATATATACCATTTCATCTATTTTACTTTGTAAAAAGCTATTTTCATCTATCGTGTTAATGCTTACTAGATTGCCACCGATTGCTAAAGCTTGCGTTTGTGCTTGCATAGGCTGAGCAGGAGAGCTCGATAGATAATAGACACTATTTTCATAATTTCCGAGATAGATAAAATTTCTAATAGTAGCATCACATTGCGCAGTAATCAAAAGGGGGAAGCTCATCAGCATACCTAGAAAGCAGATAGCGCAATATTTTTTGAGGTAATTTTCGTTTTGTTTCATATTTCTGTTTTATTGAACCGTTATACCTTTAATACATGTTCCTTAAGTAAGATAACAAAATATTCTAGCGCGTTGCAAATAAATAATTCATTTTATATAAAACCTTAAAATACAAAGGACTATCTCGATATATCAAGATAGTCCTTTATTTAATACTAGAGTACTTTGTAATCTAGATATGTAACCTAGCTTTTCTTTCCAGCAAAACTTCCTCCGTTTCTTCTCGTTCAGGATCGGGTACACAACAGTCTACTGGGCAAACTGCTGCACATTGAGGTTCTTCATGAAAGCCGCAGCATTCTGTGCACTTATCAGGCACTATATAATAATAGTCGTCCTCTACAGGTGCGTTTTGATCTTCTACAGCTACTTCTTTTCCACCCTCCAAAACATAGGTCCCATTGACTCCCGTACCATCTGCAACCGCCCATTCAACACCGCCTTCGTAGATGGCATTATTTGGACATTCGGGCTCGCAAGCCCCGCAGTTTATACATTCGTCCGTTATCATTATTGCCATATATCTTTGTATTTTCTTTTTTTAACAACAAGCCACAAAAATAGTTCCTCTGGACCAGAAATACCACCAATTTTAGGTTAATTTACAAATATGCTAAATTATATATCCTAATAAGGACATTAGCAATATAGCTATCTATAGGTGTAATCAATTGATTCTTTATTTTCTAAATTTGGGGCCATCCCCTGGCTACCGCGACAACCTTTCGCAGTCGGGGTCGCTACGTTTTGTGGCTCGTTATTCAATCGGTCCCGAGCAAGTCTATAGTTTCGCTTCCGCTTACTCTAGACTTGCTCGAGACTGCTGCGAAAATGCAGCACCACGCCACATCGCTTGTCCAAAAAAAATATCTCACACAAGATTAGTAAGATAATAGGACTATTATTTTGTGTAATTTATTCCCTACTTTAGAGGCTATGGAAAGGATAGATTGGATAATATTTTTTAGCTATTTAGTAGTTGTCTTAGCTATAGGAATTTGGGTTTCTAAAAAATCGAAAACTGGTATCAATTCTTACTTTTCTGCTGACCGATCTATACCGTGGTGGTGGTTAGGTATTTCTATTATTGCTACTACTTTTGCCGCAGATACTCCTCTTGCTATTACTGGTATTACTGTCAAGTCTGGTATTTCTGGTAACTGGTTTTGGTGGAGTTGGGTAGCCACTTATATAACTGTAGCCATCTTCTTCAGCAAGCGTTGGCACCTGTCAGGAGTGCTTACCGATGTAGAGTTGATAGAGCTCAGATACGATGGAAAACAAGCTGCTTTCTTGCGTGGATTCAAAGCCTTCTTCTTCGGTATTATTTTGAATTGTTTTATTTTAGGTTGGGTCGTTACTGCAGCGGTTAAGATTGCCAGTCCATTTATCGATTGGACAGATATCTTAAGCGTCGATACTTTCTCCTATATATCCTCCATCTATCCCGAATATTTACGCTTCAAAAGTGATTTGAATGCCACATTAACTATTATGGCATTATTGATATTGGTTAGTGTCTATAGTTCTCTGGGAGGTATCAGAGGCGTTATACTGACTGATCTATTTCAGTTTGCAATCGCGATTTTAAGTGCTATTTACTTTGCGTATTATGCAGTCCAATCAGTCGGTGGAATTTCAAACATGCTCGATTCCATAGAGACTATTTACGGTGCACAGCAGGCTAAGTATCTATTAGAGTTTGTACCTTCTTTTGATAATACTATGCTACCATTTCAAATCTTCATGATCTACATTTTAGTTCAGTGGTGGGTACGTTTTGATTCTGATGGTACAGGATACATTGCACAAAGAATCAATACCGCTAAATCTCCTGAGGACGCGCGCAAGGGAACGCTTTTGTTCTCTATCGGTTTTGTTGCATTGAGGACTTGGCCATGGATATTAGTAGCACTAGTTTCGCTAGTTTTATTTCCCATTGATAATCCAGGAGCAAACTTTCCAGAGTACGGTATTTTAATAGGAGGGGATCGAGAAATGGCTTATCCATTATTGATGAAGTTACTACTTCCAGCTGGTTTATTAGGCCTTGCTTTCACAAGCTTGATGGCCGCTTTTATGAGTACCGTAGACACCCATCTCAACTGGGGAGCATCTTATATGACTAACGACATATATTTAAGATTTATAAATAAAAATGCGGATCAAAAGACCTTGATTCGTTTTGGGCGCATTATGGTATTTGTCATACTCATAATTGCTATTTTAGTTTCCAGTCAGATAGATTCCATTCAAGACGCTTGGAAGTTTTTTATCAATGCTGCCTCTGGTTTGGGTATCGCACACTTGATAAGATGGTTCTGGTGGAGAGCAAATGCTTATACTGAATTAAGTGCTATGTTAGCGGCACTTTTTGCAACTATCTTGGCAGGCTATTTAAAGCCAGAAAACGCAGGGGTACATTACGAATCCTTTGTACTATTAGGCATTACATCATTTAGTTTTATTACGGCTGTTATAGTAACGTTGTGTACTAAAGCGGTTAATAATATTCAGCTTCAAAAATTTATCGACAAAACTAAGCCCATTGGTTTTTGGAGAGGTCAGAGCCATTCAGAAGGGAGGGATAATTTAAAGAATTCTATTATTCAGTGGATTATGGGACTTACTATCAGCTATGGTAGTCTGTTCAGTATTGGCTATCTCCTCTTACAGCAGTATACTAAGGGAATAGTTGCTCTAATATTAGTTGTTATAGCATTCATATGGCTTCAGAAAAGTTCAGATTCCAATAGAGCCATTGGCAAGGTGAAATAATAGTATAGTTTTATAGTATTAAATTAGGCTATCCGCTTACTGTGGTGTGATTTTTAGCAAGGGTAATATCAAGTTGAAATTTAAATAGACTAATCCATTTACTTTCCAACTTTCGGATAGTCAGCATTTATAATTCTAAGAAGCATATAATAAATAAAATTAATGAGTAATTATATTCATTAAAGTGGTTCATGTATATGCAAAAATCTTAATGTGAATGGATTTTGAAGCTAATATTTGTACTTCCAATTTAAATTGTTTGTTAAATGTATAATTACCCTAAATAGGGTATTTTTGAAAAAAAGTTATAAAAATTAAAACTAATAATCTGTATATCAGTAAATTACACTGTATGTTGATTAATATATGACTATGTAATGTTACTTTATATAGATAATGCATCTAAAGATTATAAGTGATTAAGTTTACTTGTTGTTAGTTTCTGATATATGTATTACTTTTGTTTAATAATTTCTAAAGACCATACTGGCTTAAAGCCAATTAGTTATTTTCAGTTTTTTCCCAATTGCTGAAAATTCTCCTGAAACCGTAAATAAGTTTATCTCTAAATTTAATGAATCAGTCTTTCTGATGTCAGCTACGACTGCATTTTATTATTACAGTATAGATTAAAATAAATTATCAATCACTCAACTAAAGTATGGAAAAGATGTACTTCACTATGAACAAATTAAAAACCAGGTCTATCTCTATGATGGCCATGATGCTCTTTCTAGGAGTATTTAACCTCAGTGCCTCAGAAAGCTTATTTTCTCATGTAAGCGATTTTTTAAATCTTGAGAATAATACCTCAGTCTCATATGTAGATGCAAATGGTATTACACTAACCCCAAATTCATCCTTTGCAACTTGTCTGACTAGTGCAGATGGTACTGCTACTGTTACAGCTACTGGGGGAGTACAGCCTTATACATATCTTTGGTCTACCGGAGAAACTTTTGTTGTAGCTTATAGCCTATTACCTGGTGACTATACGGTTACTGTTACAGATGCTACCGGCTGTATAGCTGTTGCTACAGTAACAGTACTTACAGGGCCAGAAGGTATATGGTTGATGCCTACCTCTACTCCTGCTTCGTGCGGATCGTGCGATGGTACTGCACAACCACATGCTATGCTTGGAGCACCGCCATACACATATGCCTGGGATGATGGACAGACTACAGAAGTAGCTACAGGTCTATGTCCTGGATCATATACAGTTACGGTGACGGATACACAAGGATGTGCCAATTCGGCAACTGTTTTTGTAGGGTCTCAAGGAAATTTAAATGTAACTGCTTCGGGAACTGATGCAGCATGCTCAACTAATAATGGAACCGCAACAGCTACTCCTACAGGAGGAGTTGCTCCTTATACTTATAATTGGAGTAATGGACAGACTACTGCTACTATCACTGATTTAGCAGCTGGAACTTATACAGTTACGGTTACTTCTGCAGATGGATGTCAGGGTGTCGCTACTGTGACTGTAGGTGGCGGAAGCTCTACACTTTCTGGCAGCGGATCTTCAACTGATACGGATTGTGGTACTAATGACGGTACGGCAACTGTTACAGCTACAGGTGGTGTTGCTCCTTACAATTATAATTGGAGTAACGGTGGCTCAACAGCTACGATAACAAACCTAGCTCCAGGTTTATATTCAGTTACCATCATGGATAGTGAGGGTTGCACGTTTGTTGTTAGCGTACAGGTTAATGGAAGCACAGCACCAGATGCTGGTACTATATCTACTAACGACGCTACTACTATATGTGCAGGAGATGGTATTCCTGATCCTATTACACTTAATGTTATGGGCTCTACCAGTGGAGCCACTACTCAATGGGTAGTTACAGATGCTGATGGAAACATCTTAGCATTACCTGGATCAAATGTGATTGACCTCGATGGCGCAGGTACAGGTACTTGTCTTATATGGTACTTAGTTTACTCGGGTAACATAACGGGTGCAGAAGTTGGTAATAATGCAAGTGATATAGAAGGTTGTTTCGACCTTTCAAATAATATCCCGATAGAGAGACTCTCTACTACTCCAGCTACTATTTCTACAGAAGATCCTACTACTGTTTGTGTTGGAGATATGGAAGATGATTTCGTTGATGTAACTATCGATGATGCAGGTACTGGATCTAATTCTGCTTGGGTAATTACGGATGCTAATGGTATCATCTTAAGTCTTCCTATGATGCCGCCTTTTAACTTTGAAGATGCAGGCGTAGGAAATTGCTTAATATGGTATTTAAATTTTGAAGATGGTCTTATAGGTGCTGAAGTAGGTTTAGATGCAAATAACCTTGAAGGTTGTTTTTCTCTAAGTGAGCCTATTGAAGTAATTAGACAAGAAACAGCTTCTGTAAGTATTTCTCCAGAGGACGTTACTGTATGTCCAGGTGAAGAAGTTGTATTTACGGCAACTGCTTCTGATGATGTTACTTATGAATGGTTTGCGTCTGCTGGTTTGTTAAGCAATACCGATCAGGAGAGTACAACTTATACTATGATGGTTCCAGGTACATATCAAATACTAGTTTCTATTACTACTGAATCTGGTTGTATGGGTATGGCTATGACTACTGTTACCATTACAGAAGGTCCTGACGTTACTATAACTGATGATCCCAACGGTAATACTATTTGTAATGCGGGTGACGCTGTTAATTTACTTGCGACTTCTAATGATGCTGATGCAATATTTACTTGGTCAGCTGACGCTGGTAATCTTAATGTTAATGGTAGTGAGGCAACATATACTATGATGATGCCTGGAACATACACTATTACTGTCGAAGCGGCTAGTGATGAAGGTTGCGTTGCTACTGCAACTACAACAGTAAACGTTGGTATTTTTGATATTACTGTTACTGAATCTAGTCCTATTTCTATGTGTGGAGGATCTGACGGAGAAGCGACTGCCACTACCAATGGTGGTAGCGGAGACTTCACCTATGAGTGGAGCAACGGCTCTACAGATGCTACAGCTACCAATCTACTTGATGGAACATACACTGTGACAGTTACGGACGTACTTACAGGATGTACCCAAGAAGGAAGTGTAGCAATAGAATCTGCTGGCTTAAGTATAGGTAATTATGTTTGGTTTGACAATATTGAAAACTGTATCCAAGATACAAACGAACAGGGAATAGAAGGCGTACCCGTTAATTTGATGGGTCCTGGACCTGATGGTATCCCTTGTAACGATGATGATGAAATATTAGAAGAAACTAATACTGATGAAAATGGATTATATCTTTTTGAATGTTTAGAGCCAGGTACTTATTATATCCAATTCTTTGCGACAGTTGTATTAAATGATGTCAGATATACTTGTATGGATGGTAATGGTATTGATACTAATGGAGGATTTCCTAATAACGATGATCTCGTTGATTCTGATGTAGATGCAGAAACTGGTAAGACAATGCCTTTTGATGTATTAGATACTGATGGTGACGGTATACCAGAAACACTAGATATGAATGGCGATGGTATCAATGATAAAGATCCTTTATCTTTTGATGCAGGTGTTGTCGAAATTTGTAGTAATGTAAATAATGGTGGTCAAGTTTGTTGTTCTCAATCCGTTTGTCCAGGAGAAATACCTGCTAAGATTGAAAGCTTAATTCCTGCTGGTGGTGGCGGTTCTGCTCCTATCGAATATCTCTGGATATGTTCTCCAACAGGTGGTGTTCCTAACCCTGCTACTTGGGTGAATATTCCTGACAGTAATACAGACTGTTTACAATTAGGACCTGCATTTGAAACAAGATACTATGCACGTTGTGCACGTAGAGAAGGATGTCCTGATTTTAATATAGAATCAAATATTATCGTAATTGAAGTTATTTCTTGTTCTCAAATAGTAACCTTTAATACGGATATGATGAGTGATGAGTCAGTACAAATAACATGGATCACAGATAATGATACTGCTGGAGCAAGCTATAATATAGAGCGTTCGGCTGATGGTGCTAACTATGAAGTTTTAGCTACACTGGCATCTAAAAATGAAGACTTAAGTCTATATAACTATAGTGATGAGAATCCTATGAAAGGAATGAATTACTATCGTATTAAAAGATTGGATGCTAATGGGTCTTATACATTTACTGAAGTATCTCAAGAGATGTATATAGTAAAGAGTACTTCTAAATTTGAAATTTATCCTAACCCAGTTTCTGCTGAATTGACATTAGAAAACTTACACCTAATCGAAGGTCCAGTTTCAATTGATATTCTTTCTGCGTCAGGTATTTCAAAAAAAGGAATGAATATGGATGCTTCTAGTTATACCAAAGAATTTATCAATATTGATAACTTGCCATCAGGCGTTTATTACTTGAGAATAATTCACGGAAATAACGAAGTTGAATTGATTAAATTTACAAAGATTGATTAATACGTAGCTTCCTTTTTAATATACAAAGCCTGCTATCCTGATTGGATAGCAGGCTTTTTGTTTGCCTAGAGATATCCAGGCATATCCAGAAGTAAGAGAAGATAACCGCAGAGCAGCTAGTCCCGATTATCGGGAGCGAAATATTTCTAGCCCTGGGTTATAAACCCAGGTTTATCATCAGAGTTAGATCCAATTTATCGAGATTTTCTAAAAAAATCATGACAAATTGCCAACAAGAATTACCATATTCTCAGCGCAAAATCTAGAAGAACGAAGCAATCCCAACCTTTAAGAATCTATTATCTCCATATAGTTATAAAGGCTATCCCTTTTGTGTATATCCCAACATAAACGGCTGCTTAGAATATAACATATGGTAGAAAAAACATACATAATTAATAGCTGGTATTGGGTATTTATTATGAGTTCTAATTCGAGTAAATTTATAACCTACTATACGTAACACCCTCAATACATTCCCCCTCTTTATTGATTTCGTTGAAATCTGATTTTTAACAAAATACAGATAATCTACTATGAACCGATTAAGACGGGGACTTCTGTCCATACTGTTAGTTAATCTAGTACTACATTTATTTTGCAATATCACTACGCACCTACTAGCTAGTAATGTTGGTTTGTTCTACGACGATAATTATGTAGAAATCGAAGATGGTAATTTATTCGCAGAGGCATCAAATCTAAAATCTTCTTTAGAATATCTTGGTCATAATGTAGTTATATTCAACGATTTTAGCAATCTCGATCCCAGTACCATTGATCTTATTATTATACCTGAACTAGAAAGAAAAAGCCTTTTACAAGGGTCAGGAAGTTTTCAAGTTCCAGCGCTTAAATCCTACATTCATAATGGTGGCGGTGTTCTTATCATGGGTGTAGTAGCCAGCTCTTCTATTAATAATGACAATGGCATTAATCTAATGAATGAACTTTGCGATAGTAAGCTAGAGGGAGGTGAAGCTGTCTTAGAAGGTACTTGCAGCAAGAGTATTAATTTACTCCCTGGGATGTTTGACAAAGCACCGGATATCATAGCTAATAATAATGCGGTCGTATATTTAGAAAAAGGTTTTAGTGAAGGGGTGAAAATAATATATCATAACACTGCTAATCCTGGTTCCGTAGCTGTTGCTCAAATTCCAGCTAAGAAGGGGAGCGTCATCTACTTTGGATGGGGCTGGTGGAATGCTTTCCCAATTGGTTCACAAGATGGTGGCTGGCTAGACTTATTGGAGGAGACCATAATGGAATTAGAATGCGCTAGTCCTCTATCAAATTTAGAAACGGACTATACCTTTCAATTAAACACTGAAGGAGTATTTGAGCTATATCCCGAATACTTCAAAGATTATATAAAAGCTTGTACTAATATCGATTTGAGCCTTTCGAAATCATCGTTTAACTGTGAAGATGTTGGAAAAAAACATGAGGTATTTCTTAAGGTCGTCGATGAGTTAGGTAGAACACTTTTATTCAGTACGAGCATACAAATAACTGACCCAGATTCAAACTGTCTCAGCCCGCAAGCAGTTTACTTTTCAGGAAATGTTCATGGCCCAAATGGTTTGGGGATTAAAGGGGTAGCAGTAGAGCTACAATCCGAGGTTCCGCGTGTCATGCAGTCTAATGAGCTAGGAGATTTTAAGTCCAACGAACCGATTAGTGGTGAATACCATGCTAAGATTTCGAAGGAGGATTATATGGCTAAAGGTGTAACCAACCTCGACCTCGTCTTACTGAGTAGACATATAATGGGCGTAGAAAAATTTACTAATCCTTATCAATATTTAGCTGGAGATATTAATGGGGACAAAATCTTAAATGTAATGGATATGGTTATTATGCAAAAATTGATTTTGCATCAGAAAGTATCCGAAAATATAATGCCAAACTGGATATTTTTGGAAAGTAGATTTATATTCAACTCTCTGCATAATCCATTACATGAAAATTGGAATACTCTTCAAGGTATCTCAATTAATACCGTTAGGTATAGTCTAGATGTAGTAGCCATTAAATCTGGAGATGTGAACTTTTCGTGTAGATAGGTTTTTAGAGGGATTTTTATGCTTTCATTAGTTTGTCAATCAGCTTCTGAACAGATTCAGTAGTATCCTTGTCAAGTGAACCATCCTCTTGCACTACCTCGCCAATACCTGAGATCGGTAAGCTACCTGGTATAACATTGCAGCCGATATGGTGCAAAATACCACTTAAGTGATCTAATCCACGGAGGTTTCCTGCTCGTCCACTCGCTACACCAATCAATGCTGATAGTTTACCGCCGAAACTCTCTTTAAGCTTATGCACGGACAATGCGTCTATAAATAGCTTGAGGTAACCTGGGATACTACCATTATATTCAGGGGATACAATAATAAAACGATCTGCTTTAATTATTTGATCTCTTTGTAGGTCTTTCAGCCAAGTAGGAAGACTATCAGCGCTATACTGTTCACTATGTATAAAGTCATTTTTAATCTTTGAAAGGTCGATAAAGGAGAAATCGATGTCGCTATCTTTTGCAAGCTGCTGCACTACTAATGCAACTTTGCTGGTCATACTATCATTTCTATTTGTACCACTAATAATTGTAAGCATATACTGATTGAATATTACAAATTGAGTAAATGTAAAAATATATAATATAATAACCATTGAATGCGAAAGAGGTTTAAAGAATCATTGCAATTAATGCGTATGCTTTTGTATTTTCGCCACACTTAATAAGTTTTCACAATATGAAGATTAAATATATAGGTCAGGCGGGATTTATTATTGAATTCGGCGAAAAGACGCTTGTTATAGATCCTTTTATAACTGCGAATGATAAAATGAACGCTACGCTGAAAGTTGCGGATATAAAATGCGATTATGTGTTATTGACACACGGGCATCAAGATCATGTCTTGGATGCAGAGGCAATTGCTAAACAAAATGATGCTAAAATTATCTCTAACTATGAGATCGTATCATATTATGAAGAACGAGGCATCGCGGGGCATCCACTAAACCATGGTGGGGAATGGAAGTTTGACTTCGGAACTGTTAAGTTTGTGAGTGCAATCCACTCTTCAGTTTTGCCAGACGGTACTTATGCTGGAAATCCTGGCGGCTTTGTAATATATAATGATGAAAACTGCTTCTATCATGCAGGAGATACGGCGCTGACTATGGACATGAAGTTAATACCAATGACTTGTCCAAAGTTAGATTTTGCTATATTGCCAATAGGAAATAATTTTACAATGGGGTATAAGGATGCAGTTATCGCTGCTGAATTTATAGAGTGCGACAAGATAATAGGATGCCATTTTGACACATTTGAATTGATCGAGATTGATCGGATTGGGGCAAAGGAAACGTTTTCTAAGCGTCAGAAAGAGCTTATCTTAATGGATCTTGGTCAAGAAATAGAACTATAGGATATGGGTAAGATAATTGCCATTGCCAATCAAAAAGGTGGAGTAGGCAAAACGACAACGGCTATCAATCTAGCGGCTTGTCTGGGTATATTAGAGAAGAAAATACTACTTGTTGATTCTGATCCGCAAGCTAATGCTTCTTCGGGAATTGGTATAATGGAAGGTACTTATACAAAAAGCATATATGACTGCTTTGTCAATGAGGTAGCCGCAAGGGACGTAGTGATAAAATCCTCCACCCCCAACGTAGATGTCATACCGTCCAGTATCGATTTGGTGGGAGCGGAATTGGAATTAGTAACTAAGTTTCGTCGCGAATACATACTGCGAGAATGCTTAATGGATATCAAAGAAGATTATGATTTTGTCATAATAGACTGTCTACCTTCTCTAGGTTTAATCACTATCAATGCATTGACTGCTGCAGATAGTGTCTTGATTCCCATCCAGTGTGAAATATTTGCCTTGGAAGGATTAAACAAGCTACAAAATACGGTAGACCTTGTGAAAAAACAACTAAATCAAAATCTAGAAATTGAAGGCATCTTACTATCCATGTATGACAAGCGATTGCGTCTTGCAAATGTAGTAGTGGATGAGATAAATACGCACGCTACCAATTTTGTTTTTAAGACTATCATAGGCAGGAATTCCAAGTTAGGAGAAGCACCTAGTATGCACGTACCTGTTGCGCTATACGACGTAAATAGTAAAGGTACAAGAAACTTTTTTGCGCTCGCAAAAGAGTTTTTAGAAAGACAAAATATGCCTCTAGTGGGAAGTACGGGTACCGTTGAAGGGAAGAAACGATAATATTAAAGTTCTCTACAGACCAAGATTGGCGACACTATATTGGTCTATTCTATAAATTTTACATTTATTATTCTCTTAAAAATTATAATTAAGGAATAAATGTATGTATCTTACATTATTACTATATGTCACTAATCGAAACTATTCATTAACCTTTTAAAATATTCTGCATATGAATATAAGCTTTAAGGACTTGAGAGACATCAAGCACCAGCTACCAACTGGAAGTGTATCAAAAATTGCAAGCGAATTGAATCTGGAAGAGCAGACAATTCGCAATTTTTTTGGAGCAAAGAAATATGACGAAGGAAACGTTGCGCAATGGCATCTACAACCTGGTCCTGATGGTGGTATAATGACTATCAAAGACACCACTATCCTGGATATTGCAAAACGTATAATTCATGAAACTACTGGAGTCACAGCACCAATTGGATAAACAAAAAAAAAGCGGTTGCCAGAAGGCAACCGCTTTTTTTGTATACGCTTTGTGAATGAGGCTCTACATATTCAAATAAAAATCTTTAGTTAGTGCCATATAGTCATCCGTATAATCATTCCGCGCTTCATGCTGAATGATTAATTCATTCTCGATGATACTTTGCGGCAATCTTTTACCAAAGGCAATAAGTAGCCGCTCTACAGGCTTGTTCACTTTAGGTCTGACCTGTGTGATCTGTAACACATAAAATCCATATTGTATCGCCATCTCTTTGAAACGTAGCCCTTCTATGTATGGAAGTATTACGCTAAATATACCATCAAGTGTGAGTAGCTGATGAGCACTGCGCAAAAGTTCACCATTGGGCAACTTGATTGTATGTCGAACATCATTCCGTGCTTGATCCTTACTGAAAGTACCACCCGAAAAGAAGGGTGGGTTACTTACTATAATATCGAATCTATCATTTGCTTCCTGTGCGAAATCTTGTATAGAGCCAAGTTGCACATCCAAGCGATCCTTATATGGTGAATGATCCATATTTTCTTTAGCTTGCCTCGCCGCTTTTTCCTCTATCTCCACCCCTATAATATGTGCAGAAGCAGTCCGTTGTGCTAACATAATAGCTATAACGCCAGTTCCTGTTCCAATGTCTAAAATACGTTTCGAATCTTCGATCAATGGCGCCCACGCCCCCAGGAGTACGCCGTCGGTCCCGATTTTCATACCACACTGATCTTGCGCTATCTCAAATTTCTTAAATTGAAAAGGCTTAGTTGACATTTTTCGCTTTTTGCAAATCTAACATATTATCATTAATAATTGTTGACTTGCGTTGCTGCTGCAACTTTTATTATTTATACTAACATTAAGGTATAGAACATATTCATGTCATATGAGCACGATAAAGTTGAGGTTTACCAAATGCCTATTAAAAGTTATAACTTTCTTTGGTCTTAGGTGGTCAAACGCATTGAAGTTATAAGAGTATTAAAGATTTGTGCATATACTTTTATAGTAGTCCACCTGAAGATGGCTGACAGGGTTTTCGGTGATAAGACCTCACCATTGCGCAGCGCTAACAAGCGCTCTATACTAATAATGTCTTGGAAGTTATTACGTTAATCAAGATTAAGATAGCTATGTTGTACTTTACTATTCCTTATGCTATCTTTAGTTTTTATAAATTTTCTTCATCCTCTAAACAACCGTGAATAACACAAACAAGTGGTAATTATTAGTGTTGTTTTAAATGTGCTCTCTTTAGTGATCTCTACGATGAAGGATATAGCGATCACTTATCTGTATTATAAAATTTAGTCATAGAAATAAAGTTATAATTAAAAGTATGCTGGAACCAATCACACTCAGTGATGAATATCAATTCGTGTTGGACACCTTAGAAGAAACAAATCAATCTGTTTTCATTACGGGAAGAGCTGGAACAGGTAAGTCTACTCTTCTCAATCTATTTAGAAAGACTTCACGTAAAAAAGTAGTTGTTCTTGCACCTACAGGAGTAGCGGCGTTGAATGTCCGAGGCCAGACTATACATTCCTTCTTTGGATTTCCACCACGGCCAGATTTTGAGTCTCATATTACTAAAAGGAAGTCCCGAAAGATGTACACTCAAATGGAGGTTCTAGTCATCGACGAAATTTCTATGGTTAGGGCGGATATACTAGATGGGATAGATAAATTTTTACGGATCAATCGAGAAAGAAATTTGCCTTTCGGAGGGGTCCAGGTTGCTTTCTTTGGGGATTTATTTCAGCTGCCTCCCGTAGTAGCAAATCATATGGAGCGGGTCAAGTTCAGCACTGTTTATGAATCACCTTATTTCTTTTCCGCAGAGGTGATCAATCGTGATTTTGACTTAGAAGTGATAGAGTTGCGCAAAATATACCGTCAAGATAACCGACATTTTATTCGGTTGTTAGAGGCTATTCGTACGAATTGTATTGACTATGACGATCTTGAAGATCTCAATGAGCGTTACGTTCCCGATTTCAAATCGGAGGACTTCTATATTACATTGACATCGCGAAATAAGACAGCGGACTTGGTGAATCGAAAGGAACTTGCAAGTTTAGAAGGGGTATCCTATTATTTTAACGCTAAAATTGAGGGTAAATTTGAACCGCGATTATTCCCTGCAGATGGCACCTTGGAGCTCAAGCTTGGCGCACAAGTTATGTTTATCCGAAACGATGTCACCAACCGGCTCTACGTTAATGGTACTATCGGAATAGTGCGCTCTATTACTCAGCAAAAGGTGATCGTAGAAATAGAGGATAAAGAAGGCCAGCTCAAAAAGATAGAAGTGGATCGAGAGGAGTGGGAGATTCTAAAATATCGCGTTTCTAACCAAGGGGTCATTGAGTCTGAAATCATCGGTACATTTACCCAGCTACCGCTAAAGCTTTCATGGGCAGTTACTATTCACAAGAGCCAGGGGAAAACTTTTAATAAGGTCATCATTGATATGAGCGGTGGCGCTTTCGAGCATGGTCAGACTTATGTTGCTCTCAGTCGCTGTCGTACCTTAGAGGGCATAGTGTTGCGTACAAAACTTACACCGCGTGATGTGATGGTAGATCCTAGAATAGTAGATTATTATGGGTAGGATTATAGCACTGGTTCTTAACCATGTATGTATGTGATTGTTGGATTCAATTTGGAGTAATTTTTAGAAAAAATCATGACAATTGCCAACAAGAATCACCCCCGTTTTCGGAGCAATAATTATAGGGATATTCATCTTCTGTATATACCTACATAATACTATCGAAGTCTTTGACTAGAGTTTCATTGCGAAAGTCAAGTTCTGCGATATTTTTTTCTTTCTCAAACACTATAAAAGTATGCTTACTAAGTAAGTTTTTTGGATCGATGTTTATCTTCAATTGTTCCTTATAAACATCTTTTTTTCTTGACATTGAAAGATTCTTGTTCTTTCTGAGATTTCTGTTGTACGTCAAAAAAGATCGTAGCAGAATGAATGGATAGAGGAATGGAAATAAAATTAAGGATCCTTTACTCAATCGCACATACCTAATTTCTTTTATCTTGAAACCAGCCAATTTTCCTAACACCCGTAATTTTTGTAAACCTATAAGGAAAATATGTCCGTAATAGATCTCATTGGTTATAGATTTATCGGACATCCAGATGTCATCGATTTCATTTGGCGGCATCAACTTACTAGTCTCATTTTCAAGTAGTAGGTAATTGAGCTTAGCGGATAGATGCGAGTAGCTGGGTGTTGTGACGACTAGCGATCCTTTTAATTTAAGGGTACGGTTAAACTCTCTGAATACTTGTAGTTGATCGCTAAAGTGCTCAATACCTTCTTGACAAATAAGCATATCTGCGTAATTGTTATCTACAGGAATTTTATCTAAAATATCAGCCCGCTCACACTTAATATTTGTCACCATAAAATACTCTGGAAATAAATCAAAAGGCTTGACATTAGCTCCAAGATTCAAGAGAATTTCTGTAGTAGCTCCATTTCCTGCAGGTATATCAACCACTATTTTATTTTCTATCTCGTCTCTATTACTCTCCAAATATTCCTTAACATAGTACTTTATGCTTTTTGGATTGTTTATATGTTTATCAACCATATTACATTACTTTATTAAACTTTCCATTGCAGATCGAAGTAAGCACTAGATAGTATAGTATCATGTCAGCAGTCTTACTATCCCCAGCGATTATGCTGCAGCTAATTTACTATTAGACTTCTCTATGTATAGCTATATGGCTTATTCTGTTTTCCACTGTGCCTGTCAGCGCATAAAGTTATCAATTACTTATTCCTATCAAAAAGTATTTTGCTTATTTGAATCAGTATTTTTAATACGGATGAGCGGGTAAGGCTTATTGAGCATGACTGCGCTAATGTTTGTAAAATTAACTGAACCGCGACCATAGCTAATAACAGCTGTCATCTTTACACCGATTAGTTCATCTGTGTAGATAAATAATAGTTGAAGTCTGTTAATTATCTATTTACAACAGGACTATAAATTCTAAAATTTGCCGTCCCAAATTATGTTAAATACAACGTAATTAATATTTTTTCTCTATGCGCGAAGGATGGTAGCAGGCTCCGAGAATTCGGAGAGACCAAACGAAATGTAATGGAGTGCAGGGCCGAGCGAATAGCGAGCTGCGTACAGCCTGACCCGAGGAGGGTGGGGTAGCCAGGTGGTAAGGGGCGCGCCCACAACATCATAAACGAGATTTTAAATAATATTATGCTCTCAATAGAGTAGGAGGAAATTGATTTTGGGAATCGTAAGAGGATGTCTGCCACTGCGCTACATACCTTGCATTAAGCTAACCCTTTCTAAAATCTTTCTGATAATCTTATAATACAAATAGTTTAATTAGTATTTTAGCGAGGAATACAAAAAAGAGAATATATGAATAATAGATTTAAAATAGGGATGATTTGTGTCATTATAGTATTGATGGTAGGTCGGATGTGCGCACAGGAGGTATCCTCCGAGCCAAATATATTTGACTACGGAAAGATGTGGACATTTGAGGATGCGCCGGTAGGATACTGGAATGAAACTTACGGATTTAACGCTACGCCAGAGTGGATAGAAGCATCGAGAATGTCAGCACTGCGATTCGCATCTTGGTGCTCAGCATCGTTTGTATCTCCGGATGGACTGATCATGACTAATCACCATTGCAGTAACGGGGAGATGCCAAAGCTGATGAAGGAGGGAGAGGATTTTAATAAGAACGGATTCTATGCGGAAACCTTGGAAGAGGAGCGAAAAGATGAGGGATTGTTTGTAGAGCAGCTGGTAAAAATCGCGGACATTACGAGTGAGGTAGATGCTCTTGTGAACCAGGCAAAAAATGATGGGGAAATTAAACTTATGCGCGACTCTGCCTTCAATGTAGTGAAGCGTAAATTTAGTGCTTTGGGGGACTGGGCAGATCTCAGATTGCAAACGATTACCTACTTTAGTGGTGGAAAATATTCGTTGTATGGTTATAAGCGATACGACGATATCCGTCTGGTTTTTATACCAGAGCTGGACTTAGGGTTCTATGGCGGTGACCCAGATAACTTTACTTATCCAAGATATAATTTGGACTGCACTTTTTGGAGAGCCTACGAAGATGGGAAGCCAGCTAATACCAGTGCACACTATTTTCCATTTAATATGGACGGTGCGAAGGAGGGGGATCCTGTATTTGTAATTGGAAATCCTGGCAGCACGGAAAGGTATAGAACGATAGCGCAACTGGAGTACGACAGGGATTCGAGATACAATATACGGGTGGAGTCAATGACGGAGATGCACACCGCACTAGGAGAGGAGTATGCTAAAAATCCAAGTCCAGCATTATTGGATCAGATGTTTGGTTTGAGCAACGGCATGAAGGCAATCGGTGGGATTATAGATGGATTGTATGATCCAGTGCTCATGGCTAGAAAACAAAAATTGGAAGATGAGACTAAAATGAAGTCTGGCAAGGCAGAATATTGGGATAGGTTAGCGGCCTTATATAAGGAACTAGGCGACTATGGTCCTGAGATCAGTCTGCTTAGTCCAAGTGGACTAAACGGTGGCATTATGGGCTACATGCACCAGCTAGATAATTATAAAAAACTTGTGGTGAACGACGGTGAGGAGGATGAGATAAAGAGAGAAATGGAAATACTAAAGGACGGATCAGCGGTGTTGAATGATCCAAAGGAAGTTGCTCAATTTACACACTTGATGACCAAGCTCAATAAATATGCAAGTGCTGATGATGTCTATATTAAAGGCTTGTTTAGATCAGGATCGATAAAAAATTCCTTTCCAAAAATTTTAGATTCCTCTTCATTTGCTAAATCAGGGAAAGTTGAAAAAGCGCTGAAGCCGAAGAAAATCGCAAAGTCAAAAGATCCATTATTGACAATGGCTTCTAACTTAACGGGTGAATACCATAAAGCAGTAGAAAAATTTCAAGGAAGTTCGCCTGAGCGTAGATCGCTGGAGGGAAAAATTTCAAAGTTGGTATATGAAGTGAATAAAGGAAAACTTCCGCCAGATGCTACCTTCACACTGCGTATAGCGGACGGGGTAGTGAAGGGGTATAATTATAACGGAACAAGGGCACCTTACAAAACTACATTCTTCGGTCTATACGATAGACACTTTAGTAATGATGGGCAGTCCCCATGGAGTCTGCCCGAGCGTTGGCTGAATCCACCCAGCGAATTCTTGAGTAAGCCTATGAATTTTGTATCTACCAATGACATTATTGGTGGTAATTCTGGCTCTCCTATTATCAATACTGATCGTGAAGTAGTAGGTCTAATATTTGATGGAAACATAGAATCATTGCCTGGTAATTTTATTTACGAGCCTACATATAATCGCGCTGTATCCGTGCATGCCGGTGGTATTGCAGCTGCGCTCAAATATATCTACAAAGCGAATAGATTGGTAAAAGAATTGGAGGGAATGTGATATAGCGTAAGGGTTAAAGAATAGAGATAGTCGCTCGATAGATCTGATATGTAGCGATTTAAATTTAAATTTGAGCTAGAATAATAATAATATATATTATGATTCTAGCTTTTTTTTATTGAACTAAAGAAATAAAATTAATTCATGATGAAAGATTTACTACTCATCTTGTGCGTGTGCTTTGTCTGCATGAATGCTTCAGCCCAACTAACAATTACAGAAATAATGTACAATAATCCTAGTGAGGATTTGTACGAATATATAGAAGTGGCGAACACCTCAGGAGCTGCGCTAAACATTTCTGCTTATAAAGTTTCTGCGGGTTTCAATGCGGACTTCCCAGACATGATGATTGACCCTGGATCATTCTTTTACGTGGTGTCAGATTCTGCTGCGTTTTTAGCGCTCTTTGATCCTATTAGCTTTGTTGTTATACAAGCAACAGGTGCGCTTAATAATGAAGGTGAGCGCATAGCCATAACTGATATAACTGAGACAACTATCATAGATGAAGTGACCTATTCAGACGGTGATGATTGGCCGAGTTTTGCGGATGGAAATGGACCTTCAATACTATTGTGTAATATCAATAGTGATAACAATGACGGGGAAAATTGGTCGATTGCTGCTGGCGGAAGTACATTGGTTATCGATAGTCAACGTATCTATACCGATGTAGGCGACATCAGTAGTTGTAGTAAATCAAGTCCTTCTTTTTTTAGGAATACACTACAATATACGGAAGGTAGCGGCATTGTAAATATACCTATCAATATTGATTTTTTAAATACAGATTTATTTGATATAGAGATAGCCGTGCAGTCTGGTACAGCAGTAGAGGGAGTAGATTTTGAAATAGTAAATAAGACGATAGCTGTTGACATTTTGGATAGTACTAACATTTATGATATCGAATTGCAAATTTTAGATGATTCTATATTAGAGATGGATGAATCATTTACTATTTCATTTCCGAAGATTACGGATGACTATTTCGCACTTACTCATAGTGTAGAGGTGAGCATCATAGATAATGATACGCCCTTAACAGAAAAACTTATTCTCACGGGTATCTTTGATGCGCACCCAGGCTTTAGCGGTACTAAAGGTGTGGAGATGTATGTTGTGGATGATATTGCTGACTTGAGCGTCTTCGGTATTGGAGTAGTTAATAATGGTAACGGCACTGATGGTGTAGAGTACACCTTTCCTGATATGAGTTTGACGGCCGGTGCTTTTATTTACCTAGTCGAAGACAGCACAGAATTTACGGATTACTTTCGTCAAGATGCGGACTTTATATTCGGAGGTATCAACGTAAACGGAAATGATGCGATTGAGTTATTTGAGAATGGGCAACCCTTGGATGTATTTGGCGAGGTAGATATGGATGGAACTGGTACTGCCTGGGAGTATCTCGATGGATGGGTCTATCGTGTAGATGGGACAGGTCCTGATGGCAGCACATTTTTTATCAACAATTGGAAGTACAGTGGTATAGATGCGCTAGATGGTCCAGCAACTAATTCGGAGTCAAATATTCCATTTCCTATCGGGACTTATACTACTATGCTAGCAGTAGAGGTCGTTGCGAATGACGATGTGTACACATTTCCATTTGGGACTACGACTGCTACATTAGAAGTAGCGATCAACGATGAGAATCCTGGTGGTATTGGTACTTATGAACTATTTAACTTACCTGCTGAGATAATTCTGCAAGCGAATGCTGACTTTATCATTGAGGCAAATATACCTTTTGGTTACTGCGGTACAGAAAATTTCAGTTATCGTCTCACCAATCCTAATTCCAGCGATGATGCGAATGTTGCAATCACTGTATCATGTCCCACACAGTATCCAGCCCTTGATATAGGTATAGTTAGCACAGAAGATGCTCTTGGCTTGGCTGATAGTATTGGTACTATATGTGAATTAAGAGGGACTGTCTATGGAACAAATTTATCTGATGATGGTATCTTGTTTACAATTATTGACGACAATGGTGATGGCATTGCAGTATCTAATAATATTGAGAACCTTGGCTACTCCGTTACCGAGGGAGATAAGATTATTGTTCAAGGGACGATCTCGCAGTTTTTTGGATTGACGCAGATAGCAGCAGATAATATATCATTACTAGAGCAGGGCGCTACTTTAAAATCTTCCGAAGAGGTTAACATCTTAGACGAATCAACAGAGTCTCAACTGGTGACGCTTCCATTTGCTAGATTTCAAGATCCCGCACAATGGGGCGATGGCAATTCTGGATTCAATATAATTATGTTAGGTCAAGATGACGAGCAGTTTGTGGTTAGAATCGACAATAATATTGATTTGTTTATGATGCCAATACCTAGTGGTTCCTCCTTTTTTCGAGTGACAGGACTTGGCGGCCAATTCGACAATTCTTCGCCATTCACCGAGGGCTATCAAATTTTGCCTCGCTATGCAAAAGACTTTGAGACGGGGCTAGACGCGTATGAAGTTTTACATGCGGAGATAGAAATGTATCCTAATCCTACAGCTAAGGCGATAAATATTAATAGTAATGTGAGTTTGGATCAAGTCATCATTTCTGATGTTTTAGGCAATGCAGTTACGGTCATAAATAAACCAAATAAAATATTAGTTCTAGATGTCCATACGCTCGTCGCAGGTATATACACTGTATCATGTATTAGAGGGCAAGATATTTTTGCGATGCGATTAATTGTGCAGTAGCTTTATATTAACTATTTATTGAGTAATAAAGATTTCTTCATCTATTTATGATGGTGGTTATTGTACCTTTACACAATGATTTTACTTAGATCGATCAAGGAATTTTTTTGTGATGAAGACTATAGAGAATTGCTCATTGCGACTTTTGTCATTATCCTGTTTGGTTCCGTGGTATTTCATATTTTGGAAGGATGGTCCTACATAGATTCCCTTTACTTTAGCGTAGTCACACTCACTACTGTTGGTTACGGCGATCTATCTCCCCAGACGGACGCAGGTAAGATGTTTACAATTTTTTATATACTGATGGGCATCGGTATTATCTTTGCTTTTATCAATGCTATTTATCATCACTACTATGACCTTACATCACGTTCTACTTCGCTAAATACTCCCAATAAGATCAAGGAGCAAGAAGACTAGGACATCTTAATAATCAATTTTAAACTAGAGCTTGTAGAGTGCAATTATCTTATGGATGTGGGGCCATGCCGAGCCAATTAAAAAATCGGCTCGTCACCGCGTCGTCCGTTCCTACATCCCGAAAGAAAAAATCGGGATATACCACTTCCACCGCTTTTCCAAACGGGCTCGCTGGCTTACGCATAGGCTATGCGCGCATCGCGTCGATAGGACATACTTTTGATTTTAACTTTCAAGGGCGCCTCTATTAACCCCATTCAAATGCCCAACGAAATTTTACAAATTTCTATCTCATTTTGCATCTTGAACTATTTCGTTGTTCTTCAGTCGCTTAGCAAAGGCTTGAAATCTTGGTTGCCTCAGCAAGTTTGCTTCGGTTCCTTCCTTATTTTGATCTTCCAGATCAAAATTGCTACGCAGCAGTCAGTCATTTTTCAAGCGCAAAATAAGATTGGTCTATTTTCAGAGGTTAATAGAGGTGCCCTCAATTTAAATCATATGACTACTAGCGGATTATTTTGAGCGACAAACAATACTTATCGTGTTTCCAACTGTAAACAATTTCTAATATATTTGACACATCATCTCACTATGAGAAAATACGTGCGATAAAATATAAACCATGCAGTTCCTTTCATTCTTTGGATTTACAGCCCTTGTAGCGATCATATCCTATATGAAGACAAGAAGCAGTCAAGAATTATTAGCTGATGATTACTTTCTTGGAGGTAGAAGTTTAACCGCAGGCGTAATTGCTGGATCTTTGTTACTCACCAATTTATCTACCGAACAAATTGTTGGGTTGAATGGATCTGCTTATCAGAGTGGTTTGTCTGTTATGGTTTGGGAAACGCTTGCTGCGATTGCCATGGTAGTGACAGCTATATTTCTGTTGCCTAGATATTTAAAAAGTGGCTTGACCACAGTGCCAGGCTTTCTAGCTAAGCGCTTTGATGTTACTACTAAAACGATGGTTTCTGCATTGTTTCTATCAGGATATGTTGTAGTACTTCTTCCCGTTATTTTATACTCTGGATCCTTGGCCATAAGTGGTATGTTTAATATTCCAGAAATACTTAGCGTAACGCCTACGCAATCTATATGGATATGTGTTTGGGGTATTGGATTAACTGGGTCGGTCTATGCGATCTTTGGTGGCTTAAAAGCCGTTGCCGTATCCGATACTATAAATGCGATTGGCTTACTAATTGGTGGAATACTAATACCAATTTTGGGACTAAAAATGATTGGTGATGGCAATGTTCTCGATGGTCTCGATACATTAATTACTGATCATCCGATGAAGTTTAAATCTATGGGTAGCGCAACGGACCCTGTTCCATTCTATACTATCTTCACAGGAATGATGTTAGTGCAGCTGTTTTATTGGGGTACCAACCAACAAATAATCCAAAGGGCTCTCGGTGCAAAGAATCTACAAGAAGGACAAAAGGGATTACTGTTAGCCTCCTTTATAAAAATTTTGGGTCCTATCATAGTTGTTTTACCTGGCATAATTGCTTATCACATATTCCAAGGAAATTTAGAAAGTGCAGATAATGCTTATCCTATGCTAGTATCAAAAGTTTTACCAGATGCATGGGTTGGATTTTTTGCAGCAGTAATATTCGGCGCTATATTGAGTTCTTTCAATAGTATTTTAAATAGCTCTGTAACCCTATTTGGAATCGACATTTATAAGGAGATAATTAATAAAGAAGCGGATGAAAAAACAATTATCAAAGCTGGAAAAGTCTTTGGTATTATTTTAGCAATCGCTGCGATGTGCATCGCACCTCTCATATCAAATGCAGAGAGTTTATTTGCTTATTTGCAAGAGATAAATGGTATTTACAGTATACCTATATTAACCATTATTTTTGTAGGATTTTTGACGAAGCGTGTACCTGCCATTGCGGCTAAAATCGGACTGGTGTCTGGATGTCTTTTATATATACTAAGCCAGTTTATTTTGCAACCATACTTCGTAGCTAAGGCTTTAGAATCAGCAAAATTCGCTGGCATAGCGGACCAAGCAGACTTAGCTTTAGTGGAGGCGCAGGCTTATCCGCATTTCTTAGATGTTATGGCAATTCTGTTTATTCTAAATGTAGTCATAATGCTAACAATTGGAAAACTTAAGCCAAGTGCTCATACTTATGTACAAGAGTACACCCAACAAGTTAATATTGAGCCTTGGAAATACACGAAGCACGTTGGATTTACAATATGCACGATTGTGATAGTTGTATATAATTATTTTGCTTGATCATAATTATTCTAGCTTACATTTGATCAAAGTATAATAAATAAAGAGTTCACTTGCAGGCTTGATAAAATAAAAATTGTGCTTTTAGGTTTATCGCTACTATAAAATATAGTCTCGGCAGTTGCTTTTGGCATATTTACTATACACGGGACAACGCATACATAGAACAATCTCCCTGTATTAGTTATGTTGCTACTATACCATATATTACATGGGATACAGACAATCATACTAAATTATCTAAGTGTTTTAATAACACCAACATTATCAAGTAATCCATATTAATTCTTAAATTTGATAAAAGTGGAAACGCCATAGAAATGGTTTTGATGTGAATAAAATTTTATATGCGTATAGGAATTTTTACAATATTTATCTTTTTCATTTTCAGATGCACCTCTCCTGTATTCGCGCAGAATTCTAATTATATATTCGAAAAACTACCCCCAGAAATTGGCTGGACAGATGAGACTATCAATGATATCTTACAGGATTACAAGGGATTTGTATGGATGGCTACTTGGTCTGGTCTAAAAAAATATGATGGATATAGTATAAAATCGTATAGCCAAGGACTAGATATCGAGAATGGATTGAACGGTAACAAAATTAAGTGTCTCTTTGAAGACAGTAAGAAACGGCTTTGGGTAGGTACAAACTATACTGGATTTTATCTCTATGATAGAGACCTAGATAAGTTTATTCAATATCAAAAAGACAATAACGATATGAATAGCCTTAGCAATAATCATGTCTTAGCCATCAATGAAGATAGCGAGGGTTTTATTTGGATCGGAACTGAAAATGGTCTCAACCGATTTTCTCCAGAAACTGGAGATTTCATACACTTTGAAAATTCTGAAGTAGACGAAAAGAGTAAAGGTTACAAAGGAATTGTCTCAATCGTACTTTCAGAGGATGGAAATCTGTGGGTAGGCTGTGAAGTAGGTTTGGATTTATTGGTTAAAGGTAAAAACGGTGCTCCTGATTATTTTATCAAATATTATTTAACTCCTGAGGATGCCTCAGCCGAAGATTTTTTACGGCATAATTTTATTCTTAAAATAGTGCCTTCTAAAATTGAAAAAAACACCCTATGGATAGGTACAAGTATTGGAGTTAAAAAGTTAAAATATTTTCCAGAGGATAAATCAAAAATAGAATTTGAAACTTATGTCAATCAAAAAGATTCAAAGCAGGGCTTAAGTCATAGCTTTGTTTCAGATATTTATGAGGATAGTCTTAGAAATCAACTATGGATTGGCACATATAATGGCATAAATCTTTTGAATATAGACAATGGACAATTCCAATACTATACGCACAATAAATTTTCTCAAAATTCTATAAAAAATAATGTAGTTCACTGTTTATATAAGGATCGATCTGATAACCTCTGGATAGGAACAGACAAGGGTATAAACTATATCAATTTTTCGAGTAAACCTTTTATTAGCATCCAATTAGCTGAAAGTGAACAGGACTTAGATTTGATTAGTAGTCTTAAATTATCGAATGATGAAAAAGGGCTTTGGATTGCTACTAACGGTACTGGTTTAGGATATATACCTATAGAAAACGAATCGCTATCTCAAGATAAAATATTCCATTACCCAATAAAGGCGCCATTGAAAGAGGATCTTTCTGGTTTTATATCTGATCTTATTATTTCAGATAAGGAGGATATTTGGCTGACTACTAAGGGAGCTGGACTGCTTAAAATACCAGAAAATAGGATAACTTTAAGTAGTTCTGTGATAGCCGATCCAATTCAGTATACTATGGACGACCGACTAGAAGACGACTATCTAATGACGTTGTTTCAAAGTAATAGTGGAGCCATATGGTTAGGTTATTGGGACAATGGTTTAGGAAGATTTGATCCAGATACCGAAGAGGTTATTCATTTTGATTTTACAAATGAGTCTGAACTAAATCTCAAAATGTTTCCCATTGTTTATATTTTTGAGACTGTAGAAGCTGGCAAAAACATTTTGTGGGTAGGAAGTAGAGGGGGAGGTTTATATAAATTGAAATATGATAATTCTACACAGAACTTAGAATTTTTAAACCAATATCATTATGAGCATAGATATGGTAATGGAATAAGTAATAATTTTATCAATTCCATTTATCAATCCAAGAGTGATTCAGCTAATCATAAATTATGGATCGGAACTGAAAGTGGCTTGAATATACTAGATACAGAAAAAAATACATTTACCTATATAGATAAATCTAATGGACTCAAGAATAATTTAATCCAAGCAATATTGGAGGATGAGGCAGGCAATAAGTGGGTGAGCACATCAGCTGGAATTTCTCAAATAAAAATAAGAGGAAATGATGTTGAAGTTAGTAATTTTGATAAATACGATGGACTTAAAAGCGACTCTTTCTTTGATAAGTCCTGTTCTATATTAAATGGCGGTCAGTTAATATTTGGCGGCATAAATGGCCTAACTTACTTTACGCCTGGTAGTATAAAAATGAATGATCTACCACCAAGAGTATCACTGGTGGATTTTCGTATATTTAATGAAACTGTTCCGATTGGTGAGTTAGAAAATGGTCGTACTATATTAGAGCAAAGTATTTCTGAGACAGAGTCTATCGATTTAACGCATCGAGATAATGTACTATCATTTGAATTTGTAGGACTATTAGCAAATGAACCTCAAAAATTAAAATTTGCCTACAAACTTGAAGGATTTAATGAAGATTGGGTCTTTACTGATGCATCAGAAAGAATAGCTCATTTTACTAATTTGCCATATGAGTCTTTTCAGTTTAAAGTCAAAGCGGCGAATGCCAATGGTGTCTGGAGCGAACCTAACATTCTTACTCTAAATGTCAGTCCTCCTTTCTGGATGACAAATTGGGCGTACTTACTTTATTTCATTTTAGTGGGCGGTTTGCTTCATGGTATATTTAGAGTCGTAAAGATGCGTTCGGAATTCAACCATAGTTTGCAATTAGAAAGAGTAGAGCGCGAAAAACTACAAGAAGTGAATAAGATGAAACTTCAATTTTTTACTAACATTTCTCATGAGCTTCGTACGCCACTAACTTTAATCGTTAGTCCATTAGAGCAGTTTATTAAGGAAAAATCATTAGAGAAGAGATTTCACAAGTCTATAGTTCGCATGCATGATAATGCTCATCGCTTGTTGACTATGATAAATCAATTATTGGATATCAGGAAGAATGATGCAGGGCTGATTAAATTAAAGGCGGCTGAAGGCAATTTTGCAAAATTTACTAATGAAATTGTGCTATCATTCAAAGGATTAGCAAGACAACGAAAGATTAAACTAAAATTTTACCCTCAAGAGGATATTATGCCGTTGTGGTTTGACAGAAGTCAAATGGAAAAGGTATGGTTTAATCTACTTTCAAATGCTTTGAAATTTACCCCTGAAGGAGGAAGAATCGAAGTTCATCTGCGATATACAAATGAGAAGAAAGATTTTCTAAATATTAAGATTAAAGATACAGGCATAGGTATTCCTGAAAATCAAAGAGAACATATCTTTGACAGATTTTATCAAGTGGAAATGAATTCAGAGGAGGCCGAGAAAGGAGGAACTGGAATAGGGTTAGCTTTATCAAAATCTATTGTAGAATCTCATCATGGAAACATTTCTGTAGAGGGTAATGAGCAGCAGGAGGGAAGTACGTTTGTCATATCACTTCCATTAGGTAATAATCATTTTTCAGAAGATGAAAGAATTCCAAGCGCTGTGTACAAGGATACCATTACAAAGTACTTGAATACAGCACTACCAAAAGAGGAGGAAGCACTTATTGATATAACGGAATCAGAGAGGGAATTAAAACCTTCTAAAACAAAAGCATTATTACTCATTGTAGAAGACAACGAGGATATACGCGCTTATCTAAATGAATGTTTAGAGGAAAAATATAGAATTTTGCAAGCTGAAAATGGGGAGGTCGGTTTAGCTAAAGCAATAGCGGAACTACCTGATTTAATACTGGCTGACATTTCAATGCCTAAAATGGATGGTATAGAAATGTGTAGCCAATTAAAATCCAAATTGGTGACTAGCCACATTCCGATTATTTTACTGACTGCTCGTACATCCTTAATTTTTAAAATTGATGGTGTTGAAAACGGAGCAGACGATTATGTTACTAAGCCATTCAATATGCAATTGTTGGAGGCAAGGATAAAAAATCTAATTCGTTCAAGGAATAAACTGAAGGAAAAATTCGCGAAAAATTTTGATCTTAGTCCTTCTGGAATAGTTATGAATTCTTTAGATGAAAAGTTACTTTCCCAAGTAAAGCAAATAGTAGAGAGTAATATGGATAATTCAGACTTTTCGGTGGAACAATTAGCTAACTCACTTCACCTTAGCCGTATGCAACTCTACCGTAAACTGAAAGCCCTCACTGGTAAATCACCTAATAAAATCATACGCGAAATTCGATTGCAATGCGCAGCTCAGTTATTGAAATCCAAACAATACAACGTTGCTGATGTAACTTATATGGTGGGTTACAATGACTTAAAATATTTTAGAGACCAGTTTAAGAAAGAATTTGGAGTTAGTCCTAGTGAGTATAGTAAGTCTTAATCTATTCAGTAAATTGAGTGTGTAAACGATAATTGTGACTACCATAATATAGCCCTACTAGCAAGGAATATTCAGAAGGGGTATTCAGAAGTAAGAGCACATCACCACAGCGTAGCCCGTCCCGATTTTCGGGGGTGAAATATTTATAGGCCTGGGTTGAAAACCCAGGATTATCATCAGAGCTAGATCCAATTTGGCGTGATTTTTTTGGAAAAAATCATGACAAATTGCCAACAAGAATTACCCCGTCTTTAGCGAAAAATTTAGAAAAATGGAGTAATCTAAACCCTTAATTTTTGATTAACTCACTATGGTTCTACAGTTTAATCTTCTTACGAATATCCCTAGAATATGTAAAAGTAAAATTGAGTATAAGATTTGCTATCAATGAGCATCCTCTTTAATCAACTCTGGAAATTTCTTTTGAAATTTTTTCAACCTAGGAATAGAGACACTTTTAATGTAGCCTTGGTTGGGATGAAGGCGTTCGTAGTCTTGGTGGTAATCTTCGCCTACCCAAAATTTATCAAAGGGCATTACTTCCGCAGCTACTTTATCTGGAGCCAAATCCTTATTGAGGAGAGCGATTTTATCATCGATGATTTTTTTCTCCTCTTTGTTTTGATAGAAAATAATCGACCTGTACTGCGATCCTCTATCTGGTCCTTGACCATTTACTTGCGTAATATTTTGCGAACCAAAATAGACATCCACTAAAGATGCAAAGCTAACTATTGACGGATCATAGAAAATTTCTACGGCCTCCGCATGTCCTGTCTTACCCGTATTGGAGCTTTGATAAGTTGGATTTTTAGTATGACCTCCAGCATATCCAGAGATAGATTCTTCTACGCCTTTCACACTCTCATATATCGCTTCTACGCACCAGAAACAACCAGAGGCAAAGTAAGCTTTAGATAAGTCTTCCGTATTGATATGTGTTTTAGAGACAGTCATAGGTTTTGCGGTAGTGCTCTCGACTGTACCAGACTTAGGAGTACAACCAATCAATAGAAAACAGACGAATAATATGGATGTAGGAATTAAGTTCTTCATTATTTTTTATTTATATATGTATGAAAACGTATTTGGACTATATTTAGTTTTCACCTAATAGTATTTACAGTTTTATACTGCGTCCTTCCTTTCTGATGAATACCTAGCGTAAAATAAGTTACAATGACCTCTGTAGCAGAAATGTAAATGTTGCCCTATTCTGGTAACTAATGTCTAAAGCAGGCAACCTTATCAGAATTTACATACATGCTGACCCTGTATAACTCTTTCTTTGTGTGAGCGATAGGAATGGTGCGACAAAGGAGCAGTCCGCAGGACGGGAACGAAGTGGACCCATGGATAGCGCGACCCTGACTGACACCTCTTCGGTGGAAGGAATGGGTCACACCCAAATAAAAATAAAATTATTTCTATTTGATGCAACCCTTTTAATGAATTAGGGACATAAGAGTTTGTAATGATTAAATTAACCTAAAAATAAAATATTTATGAAAAACATGATTCGACTTTTATGCTTACTAATGCTGCCGATGTGGATCGGTGCGCAGACTACTGTGGTAGATATTATAGTAGAGAGTGAAATTCACCATACACTAGAGGCTGCCGTAATTGCAGCGGAATTAGTAGAGCCATTGAGTAGCGAAGGACCATTCACCGTATTTGCACCAACGGATGATGCATTTGCAGCATTACCAGAAGGTATGATAGAGTCGCTATTAATGGATCCTACGGGAGACTTAGCAAATATCTTGACTTACCATGTATTGGGAGTGGACGTGCGTTCAACAGATTTAAGTGATGGATTGATCGCAAAAACGTTTCAAGGTCAGGATGTGACGATTACGATTAACGATGATGGAATATTTGTGAATGATGCAGAAATAATTGTAGCAGACTTAGTTGCGGATAATGGTGTTGTGCATGTAATAGATGCCGTATTGACTCCAGCACCAGTATTGCCAGCAACCGTAGTAGATATCATAGTAGAAAGTGATATTCATAACACATTAGAGGCAGCAGTAATCGCAGCGGAACTAGTAGAGCCATTGAGCGGTGAAGGTCCATTCACTGTGTTCGCACCGACGGATGAGGCATTTGCTGCATTGCCAGAGGGTTTAGTAGAAACTTTATTGATGGATCCTACGGGAGACTTAGCAAACATATTGACATACCACGTATTGGGAGCAGACGTACGATCTACAGACTTGAGCGATGGCTTGACGGCAACTACCTTACAAGGTCAGGATGTGACGATTACGATTAACGATGATGGAATATTTGTGAATGATGCAGAGATTATAGTAGCGGATTTGCTAGCAGAGAATGGGGTAGTACACGTGATAGATGCTGTATTGGTACCTAGTGCTAATGAAGAAGGGACCGCAATGGTTCAGATTATACACAATGCATTTGACGAAACTGTTGGAGTATATGCTAATGGAGTAGAAGTTATTCCTTCTATCGCATACTTAACTGCTACGCCATACTTTGAAGTACCTGCAGGTATAGATTTAGAAATTGAGTTAAGATCGAGAAGAGATTATGAGCCAGCTGCTCCTGTATTTACCACAGTAAATTTTGATGCAGACAAGACTTATATATTAGGCGTTCACGGAACATTTGATACTTCAGATGACTTCCCAGTATCTTTTACATTATTTGACAGAGCAACTGCATCAGCGGATGCTCGCGAGGTAGGAGTACAGTTTTTTCATGGTGGTTTTGATGCACCTGATGTAGATATTGTAAGTGATGGAGCATCCATATTTGACGATGTAAGCTATGGATCTTTTGGTGAAGACTTCTTATTTATTCCTGCAGATAATGGATATAGATTGGATGTAACTACTGCTGATAATAGTACAACAGTAGGATCATATAAACTGGATATAGAATGGTGGAAAAGTAACACACTTACTATTTTTGCTACTGGATCTTTAGAAAAGGGTACTTTTTATCCATACGTAGCTCTATCTAATGGAGGTACTTATCCGATAGCATTGTGGGATGGTTCAGGTATTCTAGGAGAAGACGAAATAGCGCAGTTAAGAAGAGGCGAATCTATTGCTATGAATCCTATTGCCGCTACCGTTTTTCAAGGAGATAACAAGTTTAGTCCAAATCCATTTAAAAATGTTACTTCGATTCAATACACAACCACTGTCATGGAGGAAGTTAACTTTGAAGTATTAGATATGAGTGGAAGAGTGATTAAATACATAGAAATGGGTACGCAAATGCCAGGCGAATATACATACGATTTGAACTTAAATAACGCAGAAAGTGGGATGTATTTAGTAAAAATGCAGCTTGCTAATGAAGTTATTACGCAACCTATTATAAAAATACAATAGATATGCATGGGTGGGTTATAATTCATTATGACCCACCCATTTTTTATTTTTTTATTAGCCCACTTACCTTCAAACATCCTAATTAAAAGGCGGTTCTTATCTGTATGAACAAGGGTATTGATATTACTGATAAGGAACTAATAACATCTATTCTGAGCGGCAATGATAGTGCATTTAAAGTATTATATCATCGTTACAAAAGAAATCATATGCTGACCTGTCTAAGATATATACCAAATCGACAAGAAGCTGAGGATGTTTTGCAAGAAGCCTACATATCTATATACAATGACCTCTACCAATTTGATTCTAACAGAGCCTCTTTTAAGACTTGGTCATCTAAAGTGGTTATTAATAGATGTTTAAAAAAATTGAGAAAAAATACTGTGCCTACAGTATTTCAAAATATACTAGACTTTAGATATAAATTTATTGCTCGATCGAGCGCTATAGAGAATTTAAATATAGAATACCTGTCTAAAGTAATAAACGGTTTACCAAAGGGATATAGGACAGTTTTTAATATGTACGTCGTAGATGGGTATACTCACAAAGAAATAGCTAACTTGCTGAATATAAGTGAGAGTACTAGTAAAACCCAGCTAATGCGAGCTAAAAAGTTATTGCGTAACTGCCTAAATGAAGAGGAATATACCTCACAGGAATCTTATGCCTAATTTTACTGATTACATAAAGGGTGTTTTTAATAAAGCATCTCTTGAAAACGAGGATTGGTTAGACCCGTCTGATCGAGTATTGGCTAATATTGAAGCTAATATGATCGGTAAGAGGCGTTCCAAAAAATTTCCTTTCCTTCTATTATTGTTAGGATTAGTGATCGTAGGAGCATTGTCAATTTTCTTGATCTCAAAACTACCATCAACTCAATTAATTACAGAAAAAAATTTTATAGTTACTGATACTGCAGTTTTAGAGAATAAGATTATCGATCCTAAGCAGGATAAAATTTATAGTTCATCCTCTAGTTCATCCTCTAGTTCATCCTCTAGTACAGCAGCTAGTGCAACAGGTACAACCGTATCGGCTAGTGATCCAATAACAACTGCTAATATATATGACAACAACACGCTTGAATTTAATAGTGATGAGGTTAACTCAAAGAAGAATACAACTGTAAAGACTAAAAATAATTTCTCCTTCAAATCTGGAACAAATACCATTGCAAATAGGCTAGAAAGCGGATCAGCATCCTCTTTCGAAGGTGTTGAAGACCGGATAGCAAATGATAAATACATAATATCAGAGGACTATAATTCTGGAACAGTTTACACATCCTCAAATGATTTGATTTCAATAGACACGGCAACTCAGCGAATCCTCGCTGATATTGAGATCTTATCTACTATTGATTTGAAGCCTATCGATTTTTTATATGATGATAGTCAAAATGTGCTTAAACCGATAATTCCATTTGGGGTAGAAGCTTTGTCGAAGAAAAGTCTTTTTGTTGTAGGTAGTATTGGTTACACTAATTGGCAATTTGAACTAAATGGAGCATACAAAAATGCTTTAGAACCAGCGGCTTTTAATTCAACCTCTGGTAATGGTTTGGCTTTCAATCTGGGTTTAGAAAAGGAAGTTAATAGACAATTTAGTTTTGGAGGCACAGTAGGTCTGCAAAATGTTAGCTTTACATCTGGACATAATAGTACCGTAGTTTACAATACTCAATCTGAATCTATGGATGATCACAGCAACAATCTTATGCTGACCATGGCTACGCCACTAGGTTTTCTAAACGGTGATATACAACTGAGAAGAATAGCTGATACTGGAGAAAGCGATACTTCTCTGGTTCTAGATCTTCACAACGAGCACAAACTAACGGCGCTCGATTTTTCTATTTATGGAAAGTTTGAGATTTTAAATATTAATGGATTTTCTACTTGTATTCAATCGGGTATTGGACTATTGTATATTAGTAGTATTGAGAATGTACTTGCATCTCTTACTACAGATAATGGTTCTTTCACATCAGGTGCACGAACAACATCTAATGAATTTAATGGATTAAATAAAGTAACGCCTGTCGCATCGATCGGAGTTAATGTATCCAAGCTCCTTAGCAATAATCTTTCGCTTGGTCTTGCTGCAAATGGCAGGTATAATATCAAATCTATTCAGACTACAGGAGATTTCGCCACGGGCTTACACAGATATGATGTTAATATATTTTTTAGTAAATCTTTCTAAGATAGGGATATTCAGAAGTAAGCGAAGCTAACCCTGAAAGGGTTTAATATTATAGCACAGGGTTTCAACCCTGTGTAAATGA
>ENA-ORXM01000604-ORXM01000604.1-marine-metagenome-genome-assembly--contig:-NODE-604-length-60758-cov-7.355251_pt1 | contig 60758 bp, 55 predicted proteins | sample MGYA00237867_ERZ511480 | MGnify/ENA primary metagenome ERZ511480 (study PRJEB26309, sample SAMN06266103) | marine metagenome | isolation source: Algal blade | place: United Kingdom:Sidmouth, United...
TGGAGCCATCTTTCGCGCTCAGGGTCCATTCCTCCGGGTGCTTGTCCAGATGGCGGGCCACCTGCGCCTGGCAATATTGCCGCTGGCGTCGGTGTTGGCGGAGTGGGCTGGGCAGGTGCAGTTGGCGGCGGCGGCGGTTGGGTGGGTGCTGCTGGTCGGGCCGTTGGCGGTAGCTGAGTGGCTGCCGGGATCTGTGACCCTGGCGGTGGAGGTTGAGTTGCGTAGCCGGTAGGTGGCGGGGGCGGACTTTGAGGCGGAGGTGGCTTTGGGCGGGTCGTATCACCCCATGCTTGACCATCCCACCACCGCTCAGCGAGAGGGTCGTATGGGTCTTTGTACCAACCGGCCGGTGTTGCGCTCATGCTCTATCTCTCACTTCTGTCGCCTCGCAGAGAATAGTGCGGCGCTGCGCTTTGGATACCAATGGTCCTAGACGAATGCGCCGTCTGCTGCACCGTTGTAGCGGGCCCTACCCGAGTTGATGTGGGCTATTCCGAAGCCAGAGGACGCTTCATGACGAGCACGTATGCGTATGACTGAACTTTGTCGCTCCAGTTGGTCACGGGCACCGCCTGTTGGACACCATCTCCCATCCAAGTTTGCCCCTGTCGTTGAGGCCGTTTTGAAACCGTTCGAACTCTGCCGCCGCTTTCTTCGCGGACCACTTGCTGTCGAACATGAAGTTGTCGACTTTGTATTTCCACTGGGTCTGTGCCTCGCTCATCGCTTCAGCCTGTCATATTGGAGCGCTCAGAGGTGCAGCAGAATTCTCGGGAGTCGAACGCGCGACTAGCGCTGAAGCGTTAGGCAGATAGCAGGCCGGCATGTCGGAGTTCGTCGATGGTTTGGTCGGGGACGCCGATGACATCGAGATGGACGACCTTGTCGTCGCCCGGTGCATCGACAATGTCGACCACCCGAGCCAGGAAGGGCTCGACCTGGTCGCCTGCGACGATGATCGCCCCGGGACGAACTCGGTCTGGTTCGGCAGCTTCGCTCAGAAAAGTCCAGACCCAGCCGGTTTCATCAACCTGATTTACGTCAGCAGGAAGAGTCACGTTCACATTGTCAGGCGTGCCCATGGTGACCTCCTTATGAAATGGGGGTTCGGCTTCACCGGGCCAAATGCATCGATCAACAGTTGGGCCTGCGCTTCAGTGTAGGTCATTAGATTGACGCTGTAGTGGGGCGCTGCGAACGTCGGGAGAAGTAGCAGTCCCGCCTCGATCAACACGCCAGCTGGAGTGCTGGCATAACTGCGACGTGTCCGAAGCCGTTGCCCGGCCAGGATTCTGTCGACGGTCCAGCCCGGCGACGCGACTTCCACAGAGATAGCAACGAACGGATCAATGCCAACGACAAGCGATCATCAGGAAGATGTAGTGACGGTGAGTCGGCCTGTAGGCGGGGTTCTGTCCGGGGGCCGAAGCCCCTTGTGTGACCATCCATCTGAGCGATCTACCTGGAGGCGCAGCTTGCGCTGCGGGCGGGCCGCCACTACCTCGCTTTTGATCTTGCTCCCGGTGGGGTTTACCTAGCCACTCCGGTCACCCGGAATGCTGGTGCGCTCTTACCGCACCGTTTCACCCTTACCTGTGCTCACCTTCCAGCAAGAAGCTGAGCCATCGGCGGTCTGTTTTCTGTGGCACTGTCCTGCGAGTCACCTCGACTGGCTGTTAGCCAGCACCGTTGCCCTATGGAGCCCCGACCTTCCTCAATGTTGCAAGCAACACTGCGGTCACCCGGCCAACTCACCGTCGCCCAGAGACTACTGGGTTGGTGGCTAGTTCAGAATGCGCAATGGCTCGACGAAGAACACGAATGCGTCGTCGTCGTCGATGCCATCCTCGGGAATCCCATCGGGATAGGCCACGTCAGCCGGCAAGACAATCTGTCGGATCTCACCAACTTGGGCACCGATCAGGCCTTCTTCCAGGCCCGGAAGCAGCGAGCCCTCCTGTATTGCCAACTGGACTGTCGAGCCGTCTTGATAGCTGCTCTGGGCGATGGTGTTGCTCTTGTACAACGCCACCACGATGTGCGCGTCAACGATGCTGCCGGGCGCAACTTCTTCGCCTTCGGCGTCGCCCTCGACCAACGTGGTCACCTCGAGCTCATTCGGTGGTGAGCCCTCGAAGTCGATGGTGTGCGCCAGAGGGGCCTCGATCAACTCTTCGAGATGAACCCTGAAGACGAGGTCACCGTCGTCGTACGCCAAGCCGCTCGGAATCTGCAAGATGCGTTCGCCACCGACCTTCATGCCCTCGATACCCTCACGCCAGCCTTCGATGACCTGGCCCTTGCCAACAGTGAGCTGGAACAGGGCATTGCGAGTCCACGAGCTGTCGAACTCCATGCCATCGGTGTCGACGCCTACGTAGTTCACGACCACGATGTCACCCGACAGGGCCTCACAGCCGTCGCCTTCGACCAGATCGGTGATCTCGAGGGTGTCGAATGACGCCAGGTACGAGTCATCGATAGGAGGCGATGGCTCCGGCGGCGGGCTCACCGCAAGCAAGTCGACGATGAAGACCAGATCGCTGTCGGCCACGATGATTTCGCTGCGGGCTTGATCGCCATAGGCCTGGTCGCTTGGAATCTGCAGCACTCGGCGTCCGCCCACCTTCATGCCCTGAATGCCCTCGTCCCACCCAGCAATGACCTGGCCCGAGTCGAGGACGAACCCGAACGGTTGATCCTGTGGATCCCACGAGCTGTCGAACTCGGTGCCATCGGCGCCCAGAACACCCACATACTGCATCTCCACCGATGACCCCGACACAGCTGCGTCGCCGGTGCCTTCGATCAGATCGGTCACGATCAGTTCGTCGATCTCGCCCAAGAACTCTGCATCGACCTCGGGCTTCACATCTGGCGGAAGCTCGATCTCGACTGCGTCGTCGCCCCCACTGAGTTCGCCGCTCGAGTGCGCACAATCACGCGCCTGGATGGGCACGGAATTGACGCGATCAGGCAAGTCGGGTTCTTCTGCTTCGACCTCGACATTCTCGCGAGTCGAATCGTCGGCAGCAGCTTCGTCGCCGGCACCGGACCCTGCGTCGCTTTCGGGCTCGGAGTCGGTTTCGGTGCTGGGGTTCGACTCCTCGGCACTTGTTGGGTCAGAGGAGTCAGCGGTGTCGGTCGTGCTGTCGCTGCCACCGCACGCAGCGGCAAGCAAGGCAAAGAGCACAACGAGTATCAGTTTCTTCACGACGCGAGGCTAGTGGCCTGGACTGGTCGGGCATCGGCACCCCGCCCTGCGTCACACCGTAAACTATCTGACGGATACCGAGACCAGCTGGAGGCAGATGTGACTACAGGAGACGAAGAGGCCGACGGTCTGGTCGATGACCTGTTTCGCGACGTCGATGAGCAATTCGACGATCTCGAACGCGAGTACAGCCAAGCACGCCAGGATCTGGCCGAAACAAACCCTGAGGCGCCCAGCATCGAGGTGCCGAACATCGACGTTGCGGCACCCAGCATCGAAGCTCCCAGTATCGGAGCTCCCAGTATCGCGGTACCGAGCGCAGAGATACCGAGTATCGAAGTGCCCCTATCCGAACCGACCAATGCGCAGCTTCCCACTCGCCAACCAACCGGTTCGGCCCAGGTCGACGCCGTCACGCCAGCCGAGGCCAGCACCAGCGACGCACTGAGCATCGAGGTCGACGACCAGTTTGCTGATCTCGAACGTGAGTACATCCAAGCTCGCGAAGAACTCGTTGGTGCAGCCTCCCGCAGGGAATCGCCCCGCGACGCGCTCGAAGCCAGCAACGAACGCTTCGAGCTGGTGAGCCAGGTCGCCACACTTCGAGCCGAGGTGTCTCGCCAAGCCGACGAGCTCGACGAACGCGACCGCATGCTCAACGAGCTCGGCGGCAAGATCACCGGCTTCGAAGCCGAGATCGCCCGCGGCGAATCTATTTCGCAAGAGCTCCACGCGGCGCGCCAGCAAACGCTCGAAGAGCGACGCGAGCAAGCCCGACTGTCGGCCCTTCTCGATGCCCGGGCGGCCGAACGCCAGGAACTCGCCGATGTCGCAAACCGCCTGCAGCACGACCGCGACCACATCCAGGAACTGCTCAACACGGCGCTCGCCCGACACGACGACGCCGAATCCCGGTTGGCGCAGATGGACGACAAGATCCGCCATATCGAGGCCGAGCGAGACACCGGAGCCCACGAACACGAGGCGCGGGCCCACGAGCTGATCGAATCTCGGGCCGAGATGAGCAAGCTCTCGGACCGACTCGACGACATGGCCAAGCAAACCGCCGAGGCTCATGTGCGAGCCGAAAAGGCCGAAGCACTCGCGGAACGGCGAGCAAACGAGGCCAGCTACCTGAATCGGCGCATCGCCGCCATGACCGAGAAGATCGAAGCTGCCGATTCATTCGAAGACGACGCCAACAACCTGCGGCGCGAGCTGACTATTGCCGAGCGACGCATCACCGATCTCGAACGCCAACTCGCCAGCGAACAATCCGAATCTGCCGCAGCACGAGCCGCCGTCGAGACCATTGCGGAACGCACGTCAGACTATGACGAGCTCGTTGCCACCAACGATCGACTCCGCTTGGAACGCGACGAAGCGTCGACGGCAGCCTCGGGACCCGCGTCCACCGCGACCCTCACCGAAGCCGAGCCGGTGACAGAACCATCGGCCTCGGCCTCTTCGCTCGCCGAGCGCGCCCACGAGCTCAGCGCTCGCCGGGCCAACGAAGCCGCAATGGCGGCCGAAGCAGCCGAGGTCGCAGCCGCCCGACAGGTCGTCGACACGACGATCGCCGTCGACGAGCTCGAAGATCTGGACAACGATGACCTCTCGATCATCGACAATGATCTCGATCGATTCGAGACGCCAGCAGGGATCCCGGCCATGGCCACCGAGGCGGCGCTACCCCGGGTTCTCGACACGACCCACCTGCCCGAAACCGAGCAGCCAGCCCCAGAGCCATCCGCGCCAGAGCCACCAGCCCCAGCGCCACCATCCCCGGAGCCACCAGCCCCAGCGTCACCAGCCCCAGCGCCACCAGCCCCAGCGCCACCATCCCTCGTGGCTCCGGTCGAGGTCGAGGCCGGCGACACTCCGCAGATCACCATGGACCCCGCAGCGCTTGTCCCCGCGGCGTTCACTTCGCCGGTGCAGACGCCGAGCCTGGCCCCAGCGTTCTCCGAAGAACGTAAGCGCGCCGTCTTGCCTGCACATCTCGAACCGAATACGCCCGAAGCGGTCGCCCACCTGCTGAACCAACCGGGCGTCACCGCGATCGTCGACGCCCGCAGCACCTGTGGCCGCACCGGCATTCGTCCGAGCGAACTGTTCGAGCGAGTCGCAGCGCTACGTGACTTCTTCGATGTCCCGGTCGAAGTCGTGGTCACGCCGGTATCGACACCGGTTGGTGGCGCCCCCGACCTGCCCGCCATTGGCGTGCACCACATCACCGGCGCCGATACGGTCGCCGACTGCGTCCGAGCGCTCTGCATGGGATTTCCCGCCGACCAGCCGCTCGTCGTCATCGCCGGCGACGACCATGTTCGCCGGGCCGCCATTGGTCAACACGCCAACGTGGTCGAACCCGCCGCTGTCCTCAACCTGTCGACGCCCTAGAACCGTGCCCTCTGCAGCCGAGCTGCGCCAGATCGGCCTCGCCGCCGGCTTGACCGCCGTTGGGGTCACCCACGCAGAGCCATTCACCGAAGCCCGCGTCGCGCTCGATACCCGCAAGGCCGCCGGGCTCCATGCCGGCATGCAGTTCACCTACCGCAATCCCGAACGCTCGACCACTCCGACGCGCATTCTGGAATCGGCGCAATCGCTCATCGTCGGCGCCTGGCCCTACCGCGCTCCAGATGATGTTGCAGATCGAGACGTTGCCACCAGCGAGCGTCCCCAAGCGGACATCGCCGCCTATGCGTGGCGCGATCACTACGCGTCGCTCAAACATGCACTCGGAGAAATTGCTGCTGCGCTGCAAGCCGAGGGTTACACCGCCCGGGTCGTAGCCGACGACAATGCGCTGGTCGACCGGGCGGCGGCGGTTCGCGCCGGTATTGGCTGGGCGGGCAAGAACAGCAATGTGCTGCTTCCCGGTCACGGCAGCTGGTTTGTGCTCGGTGCGGTTGTCACCGACGCACCACTCGAGCACAACCAACCGATCGAACCGGCATGTGGAAGTTGTCGACGCTGCTTCGATGGCTGCCCAACCAATGCAATCATCGCCGACGGCGTGGTCGACGCCCGTCGTTGTCTCGCCTGGCTACTGCAGGCCGACGGCGACTTCCCGATCGAATTCCGCGAAGCACTCGGCACACGTATCTATGGCTGCGACGACTGTCAAACCGTGTGCCCGCCCAGTCGCGGCACCGACGTAGAACTGATCGGCGACGAGGTCACCTCGCTGGATCTGCTCGAGCTACTCACGCTGAGCGATGACCTACTCTTGGACGCAGTCGGTCGGTGGTACATCCCCAAGCGAGATCTGCGCTACGTGCGGCGCAACGCACTGGTTGCCCTCGGTAATGCCGCGCTCACCAGCGAGCTGCGGGCCGAAGCCCTCGATCTACTGGCTGCCTACATCGGTGACGACGACATGCTCAGCGAACACGCGCGCTGGGCGGCCGAACAGATCGGGGCAGGGGAGCGGCCCGACTGATGCATCTGTTGGTGACCAACGACTACCCGCCAAAGGTCGGTGGCATCCAGACCTACCTGTGGGAGCTGTGGCGACGTCTACCCCAAGAATCGTTTCAGGTGTTCACCTCGCCCCATGCCGACGCCGCAGCATTCGATGCTCTACAAGGCCACCACATCGAGCGATACGACCGCTTCTGGCTGCCGCCGACACGTCGCGTTCGCTACCGGGCCAAAGCACAGGCCGAACGGATCGATGCATCGATCGTGGTAGTCGACCCGGCATTTCCCTTGGGCGCCATCGGACCCGGTCTGGGGCGACCCTACGCAGTGGTGCTTCATGGCGCAGAGGTCACCGTGCCCGGCCGACTCCCGGGCTCGTCGACGTTACTGCGCCGCGCCGTTGCCGGCGCAGATCTCGTTATCAGCGCCAGCCACTACGCTAAGGCCGAAGCCGCCCGCATCGTCGACAAGATGCCGCCGGTGGTCTACGTGCCACCCGGCGTGGACACCGCTCGATTCGTGCCGCTCACCAGTGATGAACGGCGCGCCGCTCGCCGCCGACTCGGCTTCGACCCCGACGCACCGCTCGTGGTGGGGGTGAGTCGCTTGGTGCCTCGCAAGGGCTTCGACACCTTGATCGATGCGGCTGCTCGACTGGCAGACACGCACCCGGGTATCCAGGTCGTCATTGCCGGCACCGGGCGCGACGAAGCTCGGCTGCGCCGCCAGATCGGCCAGAGTGGATCACCCGCCCGCCTGCTCGGATTCGTCGATGACGCCGACCTGCCCGCGCTCTATGGATGTGCCGACGTCTTTGCCATGTTGTGTCGCGAGCGCTGGGCTGGGCTGGAACAAGAAGGCTTCGGCATCGTGTTCGTCGAAGCCGCAGCTGCCGGATGCCCACAGATTGCAGGCAAGTCCGGCGGGTCCGATGAAGCCGTAGCTCACGGCGAGACCGGTTACGTGATCGACGACCCGAAGAACGCCGACGAAGTCGCGGGGGCCATCTCTCGGGTGCTGAAGGATCCCCAGCGCAGCGAAGCAATGCGGGCTGCGTCTCGCTCGTGGGCGGTCGAGAACTTCTCCTATGACCTGCTGGCCGAGCGGTTGCGACAGGCGCTCGCACAGTTCGAGCGATAGCGCGCACGAACGGTAAAGTTCCTTCTTGATGGACGGCACCGATCCCGAGGGCGCGAAGCTCTACCGCACGGACCTGTACGCGACGATTGCGTTCACCATCGCGGCGGTGCTGGCGGCTATCTTTCCCGATCCGCTCGACATTCCGTTTGCCGTGTTCTCCACGATCTTGTTCGGCATCGGCACGATTGCCTTCTTGTGGGCCTACGCCAAGGCCATCGAACGGAGCCGAGAACACGACGTCAGCGTCGCCATGATCTACGGCATGAGCGGCGTTGCGCCCAAAGAAATACGGCGCAAATTCCACCTGCTGACCTTCGTGCAATCAGCGGTTGCGATCACCACTGCGGCAATACGCCCCTTCAGCCCCCAGGCGTTCGGTATCCTTGTTCCCATGCTCGGAATCGGACTTGCCGGCCTGTGGGCCGCCCGTCATGGAACTTTCACCGAGCGCACCGACGGCCGATACAAGGCCCGAGAAATGAACAGGACCAAAAATGGGTGATCGAGCGTTTGAGCGCACCATTATTCGAGACACACCCGAGCGCATCTTCGATGTCATCACCGACTACGCGAAGTACCCCGAGTGGGCCAATAACGTCAAAGACGTGACCATCGAGCGAATGGACGAAGATGGCCGGGCCGGTCTGGTGTCCTACCGCGCCGCTGCCATGGGCCGCAGCGCCGCCTACGTGCTCGAGTATTTTTACGGCACGAACCCGCTGCGCGTGTCATGGCGCCTAGCCCAAGGCGACCTGGTCCGCCGGCTCGACGGTCGCTACGTGCTGGTCCCCCTCGAAGCCGACCCCACCGGACCGCGCACCGAAGTCACCTATGAACTCGAAGTCGACATCTCGATGCCCATGTCCGGCTTCCTACGTCGCCGGGCCGAGTCCCGCATCTTGCGCAATGCCCTCGAGGACCTACGATGCTGGGTCGAAGACGGCGCCCAGATCTCTACCTGACGCCAGCCACTACCGTCCTACGCCCAGTTCAGCGCGCGGTCTACGGCCATCTTCCACTGGGTGTAGCCGGTTTCTCGATCGGCGTCGGCAGCGGGGGTGAAGTCGGCTTCGAGCGCCCACGCGGCAGATACATCGTCGGTTGAGGACCAGAAGCCTTCGGCGATACCCGCCAGGTAGGCGGCGCCCATCACGGTGGTCTGCTGGTTCACGGGGCGTTCGACCGGCACACCGAGCTGATCGGCCTGCAACTGCAACATGGAATCCATGACCGATGCGCCGCCGTCGACACGCAGCCGTGACACGGTGGTGGCTGCCGAAGCGCCCATGGCTTCGACCACATCGCGGGTCTGGTAGACGATTGCCTCGATCGTGGCTCGGGCGATATGTGGTCGCCCGGTTCCTCGGGTGATGCCCACGATGGTTCCTCGAGCGTTGGGGTCCCACCACGGGCTCCCGAGTCCGGTCAGCGCCGGCACGAATACCACGCCGCCGGTGTCATTGCACTGCTGCGCCAATGGCTCGAGCTCAGACGCGTCTTCGATGATGCCCAAGCCGTCGCGCAGCCACTGAATGGCGGCGCCGGTCACGAAGATCGCGCCCTCGGCACAATACGTAACGCCTTGGTCCGGCAGCGTCCACGCCACCGAAGTGAGCAGGCCCTCGGTGGGCTCGGGCCGATCCGACCCCAGGTTCATCAACACGAACGAACCCGTGCCGTAGGTGTTCTTGGCGTCGCCGGGCGAGAAGCAGGCCTGGCCGAACAATGCCGCCTGCTGGTCACCAGCAGCACCACTGATCGGGATACCGGCGCCGAAGGGAAACTCGTCGGTGGTCTCGCCGAACCGTCCCGAAGTGGTGGACACGTCGGGCAGCGCCGACAACGGCACACCGAACACGTCGCACAAATCTTGGTTGAACGCCAGTTCGTCGATGTCGAAGAGCAGCGTGCGCGACGCATTGCTGGGTTCGGTGGCATGCACGGCGCCGCCGGTCAATTTATAGATGAGCCAGCTGTCGATAGTGCCCAGCGCCGTATCGGGTCCACTGGGTACACCACCCTGGTTCAACATCCAGGCGAACTTGGTGGCGCTGAAGTACGGATCGAGCACCAGCCCGGTGCGCTGGCGAATCATGTCGAGGTGGCCGGCGTCGGTCAGGTCCTGACACACCGAGGCAGTCCGGCGGTCCTGCCAGACAATGGCGTTGTGCAGCGGTTCGCCGCTACTTCGACTCCACGCCACCACGGTTTCGCGTTGATTCGTGATACCGATGGCAGCCACCGGCTCGTCGACGTTGGATCGCAACTCGGTGAGCGTCTCCATGGTCGTCGCCCAGATCTCGGCCGCGTCGTGTTCGACCCACCCCGGTTCGGGGAAGTGTTGCGTGAACTCTCGGTAGGCGAACGAGATGATCTGACCCGATTTGTCCACAGCTGCGGATCGGATCCCGGTCGTACCTGCGTCGATTGCGATGACAATTCCACTCACCCAAGCAATCTAGTGCTAACCGTCGGGCGTGGGTACCGGCGTGGCGTCGGGTTGGTCTCCTCCGGTAAGCGCACCGGCGTAGTTGCTGCGGTCCAGTCCAATCGGCAGATCGGGGTTAGTCGGCTGGGTTACGCCGTCGTCCCACGGGATCGATGCCGCAAAGCCATCGATCGAGATGGACACCTGATCGATTTCGTCGAGTTCCGTGAGTGTGAACACAATCTGAGCCGCAGCCAGGTAGAGCTCGTTACCGTCGTCCGCTGATGGCAAGCTTCCGGCGGTGAGGTCGACAGTGGCAATGGTCACCAGTACCGGTTCCTCGTCGTCGGATGTCCCAGTGTCGTCGGGCAGCTCAGTGTCGTCGGATGTCCCAGTGTCGTTGGGCAGCTCAGCTTCACTGGTGTCGCCCGAGGCATCGGGTTCGCTGGTGTCGCCCGCGACATCGGGTTCGCTGGTGTCGTCATCGGGTAGCTCAGGGTTGTCAAGCGCTTCGAATAGGGCCACGTCGAACGTCTGAATCGAGACCGGGTTGGCGAACGCGTCAGGGGGTAGCGCAGAGCGCACCCCAGCCTCCTCTTGATTGCCCAGTATGAGCCCCTCTTCGATCAGAGCGAAAAGTAACCCATCGGCAGATCGTTCGACGCTGCGGAGCACCGGCGTCAGTTGACTTTCCAAGTTCAGCACCCACACCTGTAATTCCATGGTCGGGGGTGCACCGGGAACAGGCGTCGCCGTCGGCTCTTCGATCGGGATGTCGAAAGAGGGCTGGGGCGCCACTATGGGTCTCAACTGGGAAAAGTCGTCGCGGGTCACCACGGCTCCGGGCAGAGTGCTACCCGTGTCGGTCTGCACGGCAAGCCCTACCGGCCCTGCCTCGGGGTCGTTTGGATCCGTCTGCACGAACTGGACCGCTTCGATCTCGGGCAGCGATGTCAACGTGTACACGATCTGCGCAAAAGCAATCTTTTGTTCGTCGTTGCTCGGGTTGCGGTCGCTGGGCGCGAAGTCGACAATCGCAACGTTGGACAGGGGCGCGATTTCGATGTTCTGCACCACCGGTCGAGTCAGATCGAGAGCGGATCGAATCCCGTCCGCCCGTTCCCCGGGGAACGTGGAGCCGAGCAGAATACTCATGAGCTCGTCGACGGTGTTGACGATGCCACGCTCGACCGTGACCAGGCGTCCGTCCTGCACGAGATGTATTTGGTCGGCACCCGGTCCCTGGGAAGGTGTGGTGTCCTGACCAAACCGCAACTCCACGGGCAATTTGTCTGGGTCGTCTGCGTCGAGCACACGAGGTGACTCATCGGCCGCCAGGCCGCATGCACCCGCAACCAACAGCAGCGCGACAAACACGAACGACTGGGCCAGAGTGCGCATCATTCGACCACCACACCCGGCAACGAGATGATGAAACGGGCACCCAGCAGTCCGTCTACGCGATCGGCGACCGAGACCGTTCCACCGTGCAACCGTAGGTGTTCGGTGACCAGTGAAAGCCCGAGCCCCACACCGGTTCCCGAGCCACGTCGCCCACCTTCGCTGCCGCGTGCGAATCGTTCGAAGATCAACTCTCGTTCGTCGACCGGAACACCGGGGCCTTCGTCTTCGAGCTCGATTCGCACGTCGTCGCCGTCATGTTCCAAGCGAATCTGCGTTACACCACCGGCGTATTTGTCCGCGTTCTCGCTCAAGTTGCGAATCACCTGTGCGATCCGTCTCTTGTCGAGCTCCACGAACAACTCGTCGGTGCCCTCGCCATGGATGATCGGCACGTCGCGCTCACGAGCCACCGCCGCCCCGATGGCCTGACGTACGAACTCGCCGAACATGACTTCTTCGATGTCGAGCTGCACCGCACCTACATCGAAGCGGCTGATCTCGAGCAGATCTTCGACCAGCAACTTGAAGCGCTTGATATCGGTGGACAGCAGATCGAGCGCCAACTGGGCTCGTTCGGGCATGTCGTCTCGGCGGCGCTCGAGCACCGCGACCGAACCGGTCAGGGTCATCAACGGCGATCGCAGTTCGTGGCTGACGTCGCTGGCGAATCTCGAGTCTCGCTCGATGCGCTCTTGCAACGATCCGGTCATGCCATTGAACGACATGATGAGCTGGTCCAGATCGGGGTCGCCGGCCGACTTCAGACGAGTGGAGAGGTCACCGTCGGCGACCAGACCGGCGGCTTCGCTGATCCGGTGGACCGGCGCCAGCAGCCGCTTGGACACCCATACGCCAAAACCCATACCGAGCATGGCAGTGATCGCAGATGCGCCCACGAGCGTGAGGGTCAATGAGTTGAGATCGTCCTCGACTTCGGTCAGCTTTACCGCCTGGATATAGGACGCATTGGCCTGCAAGCGGGGGATAGGGAGTCCAACGACATGGTGCAGAACCTCGTCGATCTCCACCGTCATCACTGCGGCGGAACCCGCTCGAAGCGTACGTACGAATTCAGGATCGAGTCGGTTCTCGGTCAACACCGACACATCAACCCACTGGCTCACCGAGTTGTACAACATTCCCTGGGAAGTGCCCTCTGGCACGATCACGTCGAGCATCGCAGGTACGAGATCCGATATGACGCTGTCGGCGTCCAACTCGGCGTTGATATCTATCGCATGCTCTTGCGCGCTGATCAGTGCAGCCTGTTCGCGTGACTCGGTCAGTCTCGCCCGGGTCACCGAATAGGTCACGGTCGACAGCAGGGTCGACAGCATCAGCGCGCCAATAACAAACGCGATGATCACTCGAGCTCTGAGCCCCAGCCGCCTTGTCATTGCTAGAGGCTAGGGAACGAGCTTGTAGCCGAGGCCGCGGACGGTCACCACATAACGAGGATCTGCCGGGTCCGGTTCGATCTTGGTGCGAAGTCGGCGCACATGTACATCGACCAAGCGGCCATCACCGAAGTAGTCGTAGCCCCAGACCTTTTCCAGCAGGGTCTCGCGACTGAACACCTTGCCCGGACCCGATGCGAGCTCGACCAGCAGCTTGAACTCGGTCTTGGTCAGGTGGACCTGATCGCCGCGCAACAATACCACGCCTTGCTCAGGGCTGACTTCGAGTTCGCCGAACGTCATCTGGGCGGCGTCGGTACCCGCCGATCGAGAGCGCCGCAGCAGCGCACGAATGCGTGCACTGAGCTCTTTGGGCTCGAACGGCTTGGTCAGGTAGTCATCGGCGCCGGCTTCGAGACCAGCAACGACATCGTGGGTGTCACTGCGAGCCGTGACCATGATGATGGGCACGTCGGTCGTGCGGCGAATCGAGCGGCAGACCTCGAACCCGTTCATGCCCGGCAACATGATGTCGATCAGAACAACGTCGGCACCCTCGTCTCGAAAAAGGGTGAGCGCGTCTTCGCCGTTGTCGGCTTCGATCACGCCCCAGCCCTCGTCTTCGAGCGCGAGTTTGACGACGGTGCGAATCGAATCGTCGTCTTCGACGGTAAGTACTTGTGTTTCCACTATGCAATCGTGCCTGACGCGGCCACCGAAAAGGCGGCATTACCGGGTGTTTCTGATTTACACCCGTCCAGGGCTATACCTTGTCAGCGTTGTGGGCTCGAAGCAACGCGACCAACTCACTGCTGATCCCGGGAGCAGCAGCCAGCAGGAACGCCCGTTCAGACGTGTGGTCGGGCTCGACGATGGTCACCGCGCCAGCTTCGGCTGCAATGAGTGCGCCCGCGGCGTAATCCCACAAGCTCAGCCCGATCTCGAAGTAGCCATCGAGTTGGCCGCCAGCAACGGCGCACAGATCGATCGCAGCAGAGCCCATGCGCCGGATGTCGCGAATTTGGGGAATGATGGCGCCGAACACGCGCCCCTGTCGGACTCGGCGTTCGTGGTCGGGGGAGAAGCCGGTTCCGATCAAGGCCTTGGACAACGAGGAGACCTGGCGGCATCGAATCTGCTTGCCGTTCATCGTGGCGCCCTGACCGATGATTGCGCTGTACTCGGTGGTGAATGCCGGCGCAACGACACAGCCGGCCACCACCTGCTCTGCGACGCGAGCGGCGATCGAGACCGAAAAGCCGGGTAGGCCGTATACGAAGCTGGTGGTGCCATCGATGGGATCCACAAGCCATTCCACTCCGGAACTTCCGGTGACGTTGGCTCCTTCTTCGCCCACCACGCCATCGCCGGGCCGGGCCGCAAGCAGGCGTTGGGTGATCAACACTTCCGACGCCCGGTCGACCTCGGTGACCAGGTCGATATCAGATGCCTTGGTGTCGACTCGGTGGTGTTCGCCATGGCGACCGAGCACCATGGCAGCAGCCTCTCGCGCGGTCTCACACGCCAAGTCGTGCAGTTCCTGGTGCAGGCTCACGAGTCGAGCTTCTTGCGCTCTCGTTCGGTCGTGGTCTGCCATTCGTCCATGGCCCGCAATGTCAGAACAGCAACGATGGCAACGCCGACCGACGCGAACACTGCTCCGATGAGCAGGCCGATGCCCTTCCACGTGGTGCAATCGCCGGTGCACTGCAATTCGGCGAACGAATAACCGATCATGGCGCCGCACGCACCACCGATCAAGATGGCTATCGCCGCCAGCGCTCGGGCACGACCACTGGGCAAGGCCGAGGGCACGACCGTTGGCTGGGTGTCTTCATTGCTCGGCACAGCAGTCAGGGTAACGGTGAGCAATACTAAGAAGGTGCAGGCATGGACGGTTGCTTCGGGCATCATCATCGACCAACAACAACTGCTGCTCGTACAGAACCAGCGCCGCAACGGCTCACTCGACTGGAGCACGCCCGGTGGAGTCGTCGACCCCGGCGAACAGGTACTCGAAGCGCTGCAACGCGAAGTCATCGAGGAGACGTCGGTCGTCGTCAGCGACTGGTCCCACATGCTGTACAGCGTCGACGTGGAGTTCGTGGGCCGAGACATGACGCTGCACGCACAGGTGTTCCAAGCCGCGCGCCATGCCGGTGAGCTGCATGTCGACGATCCCGACAACGTGGTGGTCGACGGGCGATGGGTCAGCGCCGATCAGGCACACGCGCTGCTCGACATGAGCCCGCAGTGGGTCCGCGAACCGCTGCAGCACTGCGTCGGCCAGCTGTTCGCTCCTGGTGCGCCCGCATCGGTCGCACCCGGGCAATGGGAGTATCGTGTCACCGGTAGCGGGCGAGACTTTCACGCCGAGCTGCTCGCTTTCACCGATGGCATCTGACCGCACAATCCTGCACGTCGACATGGACGCCTTCTATGCCTCGGCAGAGATCTTGCGTCGACCCGAACTGCGAGGTTCACCCGTGGTGGTGGGGGGTGCTGGTCGTCGTGGCGTTGTTGCCGCCGCAAGCTACGAAGCCCGCTTCTACGGCGTTCGATCGGCGATGCCGTCGACTCAAGCCCGCCGGTTGTGCCCCAATGCGGTCTTTCTCGATGGCGACCATGACTACTACCGAGACCTCAGCACCCAAATCATGGAGATCATGGCTCGCTTCACGCCTCTGATCGAGCCGCTGTCGCTCGACGAAGCATTTCTCGATGTCACGTCGGGCCGTCGGCTCTTCGGCAGTGGCAGCGTCATTGCCGCCACACTGCGCCACACCATCTTCGACGAAGTCGGACTGTGGTGTTCCGCTGGCGTAGCGGCCACCAAGTTCGTCGCCAAACTGGCGTCGGAACGAGCCAAGCCGAGCGCGAGTCGCGCCGGCCCCGTGCCCGGTGCCGGCGTTTTCGTGGTGGCACCGGGGCGAGAGCTCGAATTCCTGCGGCCGCTTCCGGCGCGAGCGCTGTGGGGTGTCGGCCCTGCCACCATGACCAAGCTCGAACGCCTCGGCATCACCACAGTGGGCGACATCGCCGACATGCCGGTCGAACGAGTCGTGTCGGTGGTGGGTAAAGCGTCGGGGCAGCATCTGCACAACCTCGCCAACGCCCGAGACGATCGGTCCGTCGAACCCGACCAACGCGCCAAGTCCATCAGTCAGGAACAGACGTTTCAGTTCGACCTGCACGATCGCGGTGACCTCGGCCGCCATCTGGTGCGCATGAGCGACTCGGTCGCCGGGCGATTACGCAGGGCGGGGCTGCAAGCGCGGACCATCTCCATCAAAGTTCGTTTCGGCGACTTCAGCACCATCACTCGCAGCCTGACCCCGCCGAGCTCGACCGACAGCGGCATGGGAATCAGCCAGGTTGCCCACGAGCTTCTCGACAAGGTCGATCTGGGCAAAGGTGTCCGCCTGCTCGGGGTGGGCGCAAGCGGTCTCGAAGAAGAACAACACGAGCAGCTGACCCTCGACGACGCCATGGGTGACGCGAACACCAACGACCCCAGCCGATCGGACTGGAAGCTGGCCGATGAAGCCGTCGACGAGATCCGACGCAAGTTCGGAATCGACAGCATCGGCCCCGCGGTGCTGGCCAAACCGGGTGAGCGCCTCGAAGCCCGAGAGAAAAACGAGAATCCCTGGGGCTGATTTTGGTGTGATCGTGGCCGCTTGGCACTTTTTTGCCATCTCCGCGTTGTTGAACGGCCACGGCTGTGGGATGATATGACGGTGCCGCTTTCAGAAGACGAGCAGCGAATTCTCAGCGAGATCGAAGAGAAGCTCTACGAGACTGATCCGAGCCTTGCCAAAGAAGTCGGGTCAACAACGGTCTACACCGCGCCATTACGCAGCGTCCGTTGGGCCACGGCAGGATTTTTCGTTGGCTTGATCATCATGGTGGCCACGCTGTCCATGAGCTTCCTGCTGGCGTTCGTGGGCTTTCTCATCATGCTCGGTGCTGCTTTGGTACTCGAGCGCGGCGCCCGATCGCTGGGTAAGGTCGGCATCGACCAGATCGCCCAGCAACTTCGTGGCTCGGGTCGGGGTCCGTTCGCTGAACCCGCCCAACGACTCCGCGACCGTCTCAAAGACGAAGAAGCCTAGAACCGCTCGGCCAGCCGCTTGGGCAGCCAGGCTCTTGAGCAGCCAGGCCCTTGAGCAGTTAGAAACCGCTCGGGCAGCCAGAGAACGCTGGGGTAGCTAGGCCGAGGCGCCGGTTGCGAGGCGGTCAGCCAGGTCGCCAACCGGGTCGCTGACCTTGATGAGTGGCCGAGGGTCCAATTCCATGGCACCGCGCTTTGGCCACGACTGGGCGGTGATCAACGTTTGCATGATGTCGCCGGCCAAGCGCTCGGCCTCGTCGGCGTGTTCGTCTGATGGAAGTCCCGACCGGTACGACGCCTCGACAGCCAAAGCAGTCAGATTGTCGAAGGCCGGGTAGATGCTCGGCTGGTCACGTTGGACCCGTTCGGCATATTCCTGAAGCGTCTCGGACTCGAACGGTTCCTGACCACGTGATTCGAGGAAGTCGACCACGCCTGCCCACGCAAGGGTGACCCGCCGACGCGTGTCGGTGCCGATGCGAGCAGCCTGGCGACGCTTACGCCACCGCTTGAGAGCAGGGACGCCAAAGGCCCACGCCCCCATCGCGGCGACAGCCAAAACGATATTGCGCAGCGCGTTGGAGCCCGGTTCTGCCTCGAGCACCGGCTCGACCGGCTCGACTTCGACTGCTGGCGGGATTTGTTCGGCAGGAGGCGGAGGAACCGGCGTCGGAGTTGGCGCTTGGGCGGCGCTGGACTCGGCGGCCGCTTCTTCCGGCGTCTGCTCAGCTTGCTCGGCGCCCTCGGCGTCGGCATCGAAGGAGTCCTGGGATTCGGGCACGCCGGTGTACTCGCTGGCATTGGGTGCGCCCCGGCCTGGGGTGGGCTCGAAGGCCACCCAGCCGGCGCCCGAAATGAAGACCTCGGGCCAGGCGTGGGCATGCAGACCGCGGACTTCGTACACGTTCGGATTGTTCGGCGAAGGGTCACCCGTGGTGAACCCTGTAGCGACTCGGGCCGGAAGACCAATGGCTCGGGCCATCGATGCATAGGTGCCGGCGAATTGCTCGCAGTAGCCTCGCTGCACGGTCAGAAAGTCTTCGAGCCGCTGGATGTCATGGCCCTTGGCCACTTCGATGTCGTAGGTGAAGTTCTCACGAAAATAGTTCTGCAATGCCAGCGCCTGGTCATAGGGCGAGGTCAGGCCGACGGTGATCTGCTCGGCTGTTTGGCGAGCCAGCGGGCTGTAGTCGTCGGGTAGCGCCAGGTAGCGCTCGTCGACGGTCTCGTCGCTCGATGCCGCAAGCGCCCGCAGCCCATCGGGCGTGAACCTCGGGATCTGCGAAGTCACGGTATAGATCAGCCCATCGGAGACGAGTTGATCGTTGGTGTCGACGATGAAGGTCGCACTCTCGGACTCGTAGTTCACCCCTGCGCCGCTCAGGTTCTGGAATCCGGTCGGCAGATACGCAGCGGGCGCCCATACGACATTCAGCTGGCCCAAATCAAAGGTCGACGTCACGGAATCGACGGGTGCATTGCTGGGGTAGTCCACGGGAAGCGCATCGTTGGCCGAACGGAACTGGCCCTGGGAACGCCACAGGGATCCATCGAAGACGTCGAGCGCAGCGATACGCCAGTAGGCCCGTTGATTGGTTTCGACGGTGAACAACACTTCGTTGCTCTGGTCGACGAGGCGAGGTTGAATCTGCACGAGCGGCGAGATGACTTCGAGCGGCTTGTTCTGTTCTCGGGATTCGTCGCCGAGTTCGACCAATGGTGCTTCGTTGGCGCCCGGCACCGATGGTCCACCCAGCACGCCAGCGAGCGCGGCGATGATGGCCACGATGCCGCCGGCCACCATCAAGGACACATAGCCGCGCCCTGGCCCGTGGTCGAGCCACACGCCGTGCGCTGCCCGTGAGGCCGCCCGGTGCGCAAGCAGGAACAACACCCCGGTGACCAGTGCCGCTGCCGTGGTGGAGATGCGGTTCTCTTCGATCCCGAGTAGCGAAACGAAGATCAGCATCGAGATGAACGGGATCAGAGCCTGGCCGGGCGCGAACAGCCGGAATGCCGCCCAATCGGCCGCGAAGGCAATGACCCAAAGGCCAAGCGAAGAAACTACCAAGAAGCCGGTGACCGCGGGGACAGGCGCCTGCGTCGAGTTGAACAGCTCCTGGGCTTGGGTCATGTCGAGGCGGAACTGCTCGATGGTCGCCGATGTCGGGACAATGGCTGCCATGGCCGAGGCCGAGTAGTGAATGGCCACAATGGCGGCTGCGGTAGCGACGAGCGAAACCACTGCTGCGCTCACCGTGCCGAAACCGAACCACCGCATGGCGATGAGCACGCCGTGGCCGACCAGCAGCGTGAACAGTAGTGGGTTGACGAACGTGTCGTCGCTGAATATCCGTTGGAGCATGAACACGGTGGCGACCGAGGTCGCGACCAGCAATACCTCCGATGCAAACCAGACCCAACGCAGGTCCTGGCTGCCCTGTTGCCCCGTGGCTGTCATCGCGGCACCGCTCGGCTCCACGCGGCGGCAAAGTCGTCACCTTGCTCGATATTGATCATGCGACCCGAAGGTAGTCGGGCCATCCCGCTATTTGCCTTCGCCCCGACCGGCTGGAACTGGACCACGAAGGTTCCAGCTGTGCTCTTGCGCCCACGTTGGACCGACGCAATCAGCGTTTCGGCGTCGCTGGCAACCACCATGGCGCCGGTTTCCGCACCTGCTCGACCGATTTTGAACGGGAGCGAGACCGACGCTGTTTTGGTCTGCTCGACGACGGCGAGCAGGTCGAGAATTGCATCACATGCAGCCGAGGTGTCGGCGGCGTGGTCAACACTGTCGGTCGTGACCAGGCGGACACGGTCTCCTCGTTCTCGGCAGGCAACCACGATGCTGGCCGCCGCCGACACCATTTTCTCGAACGTTTCCGGGTCGGCAGCACTGGCACGAACGTCGAGCAGAATCAGCGAGTGACCGTGCTCGGGAATGTACTCGTTGCGCACAACCAGATCACCGGTGCGGGCACTACTCGGCCAGTGCACTTTGCGCAGGTCATCGCCGGTCACATAGCTGCGTAGCGCGGCGAATTCTTCGCCATTGGTGCCGACTCGGTTCGGGGATCGATCCATTTTCTGAGCCGTCGAGCCACCTGGTTGTGGGGGAGGAGCAATGACATCGATGCGCGGCAGCACGAGCAGGCTGGCATCGGGCGCCGATGTCCGTTTCGACGACGCCAGCCCGAATGGGTCGGTCACCTGTGTCGTCATGGGGCCGATCTCGATGCGGCCCCGTGTTTCTGTCGGCACGCGATAGCTGGCCCGAGTATGCGCGTGTCGTCGGATCGGGGGAACCTGAGCGTCGGCGCGAACGGTGCCTTCGACCTCGTCGGTGATGCGGGCAACAGGCGTCGGGAGAAGTCGCTCATTCGACAGGTCGAGCGTGACCGTGCTGGATACGCCGGCATGAAGCCGGTCAGGATGAACAGCTCGGTGAACTCGAAGTGACCGCCAGTTCAGTACTACCCAGAGGCTTGCGCAGGCGACCAGCGCCAACATGGCTGCGGCCACGATGTACAACTCGAAGATGGCGAACACCCGCCCTGCGGCCAGGAACAATACGGCGAATACGAGCGTCGTGATCCCCGTTCGTGTGGGCATGGGGCTACGCAGCTCCGGCGGGAATCACCTGAAGGATTTCGTCGACGAGTTCGGCAGCGGTGACGCCGCGCAGTTCGGCATCGTGGTTCAACATCAGGCGGTGCGACAACACGTGGGGAGCCAGTGCCTTGACATCGTCGGGGGTGGCAAAGTTGCGGCCCGCGGCGGCGGCTCGAGCTCGTGCGATTCGTTGCAAGGCCAACGTGGCTCGAGGTGAAGCGCCCAGCGACAGCGCAGGGTGTCGGCGAGTCGCGTCGGCGATATCGATCAGATAACCCTGCAACGCGGGCGAAACGTGAACGGACTTGACCGCCCGGATCATCGACTGGACCTTGCGGGTGTCGGTGATGGCCTCGACGTTCTCGAGCAAGTCGACCGCACCGTGAGAATCGAGAATTTCGAGTTCCGCCGCCCGTTCGGGGTAGCCCACCGAGATCTTGACCAGGAAGCGGTCGAGTTGGCTTTCGGGAAGCGGATAGGTGCCCTCGTGCTCGAGCGGGTTCTGCGTGGCGATCACCATGAATGGTCGAGTCAGACTGCGGGTCACGCCGTCGACGGTCACCTGGCGCTCGGCCATTGCTTCGAGCAGGGCCGACTGTGTCTTGGGTGAGCTTCGGTTGACCTCATCGGCCAAGACGATGCCGTTGAAGATGGGGCCGGGCCGGAATTCGAACTCGTTGGAGCTGCGGTTCCAGATGGACACACCAACCACATCGCTGGGCAACAGGTCGGGGGTGAATTGGACGCGACCGAAGGGCACGTCGAGCGTTGCTGCCAATGCTTTACCAATCGTGGTCTTGCCGAGACCGGGGGCGTCTTCGAGAAGCACGTGGCCCTCGGCCAACAGCGCCAACAACGTCAGCTGTACCACGTCGCGCTTGCCCTTGATTACTTGTTCGATGTTGGCTGTCATCGAGCGAAACAGATCGATGAACGATTCTGTCCGTGGCGTCTCCGCTACTTGTTGGCTCACGTGTCCTCCGGCTTGGCTGCCGCGCAACGATAGCCAGTCTGGTCGGTCAATCCGGGGCGCGCTGTTCTGCGGGTACATTCGGCAGGTGCGCGACACTGTTTCACTGATGCTCCGTATTGCGGCGGCATTGGTGAGGAAACCACAGCTCATTCCAACCGCGATTCGCCAGGCAACGGTTCTTGCTCCGACCCGGTGGTGGGCGACGGGCTCGCACCTGCCCATCCCGCCCGCGGACTATATGGCTTTTCGCAGTACCACCCTGTCCGGCGAGGAATCGCCCACCGCACACGACGCGATCGTGTACCTGGAATGGTGCCGGTCGATGCGATCGCTTCCAGAACGTGGTTGAACAAGCGCCCGAGCCAACCGACATCATCCTGCGTGAGCTTCGGGGCACGGTTGCCGAACTCCATGCGTTGCCCATGCCGACCGAGGGCGACACCACTGAAGTCTGGGTCATGCGCCCAACGACAGCAGCGGTGGCCATGGGTAGCTCGCAGCAACCCGAGCAGTTCGACCTCCAACGTCTGAATGCCGATAAAATCGAGCTGGCGCCGCGGCGAAGTGGCGGTGGGGCCGTGTTCATCGACCCGACCACGACCGTCTGGATCGACGTGCTGGCGCCCAGATCCAGTCCTCTGTGGTCGCCGCAGCTCAGCGAGAACTTCCTGATCGTCGGCCGGCTATGGCGCCGAGCACTGACCACGCTTGGCATCGACACCGAACTGTGCGACACCTCGCCCGTGCGCACTGCAGCCGCCACGATGGCGTGCTGGGCCGGAAGCGGCTGGGGCGAGCTGCTCGTTGGGCCCGCCAAGACCGTTGGGCTGTCGCAACGCCGCACGAGGTGGGGGAGTCGGGTGCAGTCCATGGCCGTTGTCGATGGATCGAGCGCGCGCATAAGCGACTATGTCCTGGCGGAACAACGCTCGTTGGTGACCGCTGCGATTCCCACCCATGACCTGGGTATCACGACATCGGCGCTCGAAGCTGCTGTGGTCGACGTGCTGGGCGTAAAAAGCGGAGGCCCTCGCTAAGTCCTGAATCGTTGCGGTGGCAACGGTCTGGGGTCGAAATGCGGAACATTGGTGGGGAGAAGTGGGGTAATGTGGGGCAAAAGTGTTGACGGGTGGGGCGTGTGTGGCTAATGTGGCTCATGTTGAGTAAGCGGACTGCCAAAGGCAACAGGGGACCGACCATGGTTTTCAGCGTTGAGAACAAGCAGCTCCGCCTCGGAGTCATACCGACTCGCTCTGGGATGGAACTTTCGGACTTTTCGTGGAATTCTTCGGCGCATACCAGCACCGCATCGACGCCAAGGGACGCGTCGCTCTGCCTGCGGTTTTTCGCGACGGCTTCGGCGATCAACGCGTCTGCTTCATCGCTCCGGAAACCAGCCAGCAATGCCTTGCTGTCTACCCCGCCGATGAATTCAAACTCATGGTCGGACGACTACAAGAAGCAAAGCGCCAAGGCCGCTTCACCCAACGCCAGCTCACCAACTTCATGGCTGCCGTCGCCCAATCATCGATCGACGCTCAGGGCCGCATCAATCTGCCCGAGCACCTGCGAGCCTTTGCCAACATCGACAAAGACGCCACCCTCATCGGCGCCGCCAACCACATCGCCGTCTTCCCCGCCGACGTCCACAACCCAGAAACCGCCCTCGACAACCTCATCGACGTCAGCGACCTGCTGTGACCTACGCAATCGCAACGCCGCTTCGCTTCGGTTGCTCTGCGGATACGACCCTCGCAATCGCAACGCCGCTTCGCTTCGGTTGCTCTGCGGATACGACCCTCGCAATCGCAACGCCGCTTCGCTTCGGCGCTCACCTCTCGAACCCACCACGACCAGACCTCAACCAAGGAACTAGCAATACCGACACCCCACAATCCGCAGCAGGCACGGCGCGAAGCGAATGCCTGATTGCGAAGCAACGAGGAGCACAGCGGCCCATGGGTCGTTCCTCGAAGGACACGATGGAGAGCCCCTACTCCGCCCGCTTGCCATCGAGTCTATCCTGGAGACAAAACCGGGAAGACACCAGTTCTTCGAGGAACGGCCGATGGGCCGCTCCGGTGTTCCTCGCAGTCGGGGAGCCGCTTCGCTTCGACCCCTCTGCGGATGCGGTGTTCCTCGCAGTCGGGGAGCCGCTTCGCTTCGACCCCTCTGCGGATGCGAGGCGCCACCGTGTTTGCGCATGAGCCGGTCATGTTGGCCGAAATCGTTGACGTTTTGGGGCAAGTGCCCACCGGTGTGTACGTCGATGCCACGCTCGGTGGCGCCGGACATGCCACTGCTCTACTCGAGCGGCGCGATGACATGTCGCTGATCGGCATCGATCGTGATCCGGTCGCCCGAGCCGCAGCCACGCAGCGACTCGAACGATTCGGCGACCGCGCCACCGTTGTTGCCGGCCGCTTCGACGCCATTGCCGAGCTGGTGGCGTCGTGCGAACCCCATGGACCGGTAACCGGCGTGCTCTTCGACCTGGGCGTGAGCTCACCGCAGTTCGACGCCGGTGAACGCGGCTTCAGTTACCGCTTCGACGCTCCGCTCGACATGCGCATGAACCAAGACGATCCCCTCACGGCTGCCGAAATCGTCAACAGCTGGTCACATCAAGAGCTGACGCGTCTGCTACGCGACGGCGCCGACGAGCGATTCGCTTCTCGAATCGCCGCTCGGATCATCGACAACCGGCCCATCACCACCACCGCCGAGCTGGCAGAAATCGTGACCAACGCCATCCCAGCAGCGACCCGTCGCACTGGCGGTCACCCCGCAAAGCGCACTTTTCAGGCCCTGCGTATTGCCGTGAACGACGAACTTTCACAAATCCCCGGCGCAGTCGGCGACGCGATCGATCTGCTCGAAACGCACGGGCGAGGCGCCGTGCTGTCCTACCACTCCGGCGAAGACCGCTTGATCAAACGGGCGATCGCCGACGCGGAAACCGGCGGCTGCGAGTGCCCACCACGGCTGCCTTGTGCATGCGGGGCCGATCGCAAGGTGCGAGTGCTCGCACCCAAATTGCGACGGGCCAGCGAAGAGGAAAAAGAAGCCAACCCTCGCAGCTCGAGCGCATTGTTCCGCAGCTTCGAACGGATCTGACATGGCGCACAACACCGTCACCCATCTCAATGTTGTCCCCCAAGAACGAGACGCGGCTGGGACCCGACGCGAATTCGGCGTCATCGAGGGCGGCCTCGACGTTGCTTCGCGCATCGTGCGATTCATGGGCACCACACTGCTCGTCACCTTCATCATCGGGCTGGTCGGTGCGCTGGTTCTGCACGCAACGATCATCGAGAACCAGCGCGATCTCGACGAACAGCGAGCCCAGATCACTCGAATCGCGAGCGACACCGAGGCAATGCGCTCACAATTGGCCGAGCTCGAAGCACCCGCCCGCATCGTCGAGGAAGCACGAGAACTCGGCATGATCGAAGCACCGTCCATCGAATACCTCACCGCCCCCGCTTCGAGCCTCGACGATCGAACACTCGCGATTGCCACAAACCAACTGCGAGACAACGAGTGACCACCCGCACCCGCACACCTCGAGCTCGCGCGCCACGAACGCAGCCCACTCCGCAAAACCGGCCCAACCCGACTCGCAAGAGCCCCGCCCGCAAAAGCCATCATGGCAAGGGCAAGACCACACGCAAGGTCCACGCCGGTGCGCCACCGAAATGGCGACTGCTCGGTGTGCTCTTGATCACGACGTTGATCGCCAGTGGCCTGACCTACCGGTTGGTGGAACTGCAACTGCGCAACGCCGAGGAATATGTCGAGATCGGTCGGCAGCAGCGCTTCCGCACCGTGGCACTCGCCGGCGGCCGCGGTGACATCCTGGACCGCAACGGCTACTCGCTGGCCACATCGCTGCCCAGCACGTCGTTCTTCGTCGACCCGCAATACGTCGAAGATCCCATCGGTGACGCAGCTCGGCTTGCGCCGGTACTCAACGTGCCCGTCGAAGACGTGCGGGCCTTGCTCGGCGGCGACGGTCGCTTTGCCTGGCTGATCCGCCAGACCAGCGAAGCCAAGGCAGCCGAGATCATTGCCCTCGACATCCCCGGCATATTCACCGAATCCGAACCAACCCGCTTCCAGCCCTCGGGTGCGTCACTGGCGCGCTCGATCATCGGCAATGTCGACATCGACGGCGCGGGCCTGAGCGGCATCGAGATGATCTACGACGACGTGTTGCAAGGACAGCAGGGCGAACTCCTCCTCGAAATCGGGCGCGGCGGTCCCACGATTCCAGGACAGCGCGAAGTCAGTAGCCAGCCGGTACCCGGTGCCGATGTCGTGCTCACCATCGATCGGTCGCTGCAGTTCGAAGTCGAGCGGGTGCTAACCGAACAAGTTGCGGCCATGGGCGGAATCGGCGGCGTGGTCATGGTGTCAGACCCCTCGACCGGCGAGATCCTGGCGACTGCCAGCGCAGTGCGCAACGATGACGGCGAGGTCGTGAGCACATCGCTGAATATGGCCACGTCGTGGGCGTACGAGCCCGGCTCGGTGATGAAGGCCATGACCTTCAGCTCGGTGATCGACGCCGGCATTGCCGACACGAACTCTCGCTCGGTGGTCTCGGACTCCTACGAACTCTGGGACTACACCTTCACCGATTCGTCACCGCATCCAACGCAGAACATGACCGTGTCCGACATCATGACGCAGTCCTCGAACGTCGGAACCGTCCAGTGGGCCGAGGAGCTGGGTGGCGATCGTCTCGACACTTATCTTCGCGACTTCGGTTTCGGCACGGCCGCCGATCTCGGCTTCCCCGGCGAGACCGCCGGGCTCATGATCCCGCCCGGCAGCTGGGGAGGGTTGGCCACGGCCACCACGGCGCTCGGCCAGGGCATCTCGGTCACACCTGCGCAGATGATGGCGGCATACAACACCGTCGCCAATGACGGCATCTACATCCCGCTGCAGATCGTGCGCGAAGTCGTGCGCTCCGACGGTACCCACGAGGTGCCGCCCGCTCCCGAATCTCGACAGGTCATTTCGCCCAATGCCGCGGCTCAGGTCCGCACCATGCTCGAGCGTGCGGTTGCCGTGGGTACCGGCGTGAACGCACAGGTCGATGGTTATCGAGTCGCCGGCAAAACCGGAACTGCCCGCAAGCCGTTGGAGAACGGCCAGGGCTACCAAGACGGCGCCGGGAACTTTCGCTACATCTCCACGTTTGCCGGCTTCCTGCCTGCGAACGAACCCGAGCTCTCGATCATCGTCACCATCGACCAGCCGACCGTCTCGTACTACGCCGGCCATGTTGCTGCACCGGCATTCGCCGAGATCGCGTCGTACGCAGTGCGACACCTGGGTATCGCTCCGCCGCCGGAAATCGCCGCCGGCGACGCTTTCGTAAAACCCGAGTTCGCAGCTCCGGTCACCACCGAACGGGTGACCAGCGAGGTCGCAGTCGCAGCCACAGACACCGCAGATGATGCCTCGATAGACGGCCAAGGGGCTGACCTGGGGGCCGACGACCGCTTCGAGTTGGACGTCGAGGGCTGACGTGCTGCTCGAGGAACTACGACGTGAACTCGCCTCGGTTGTGCACCTGGACCCGTCGACTCCAACCCTGGACAACCCCCTCACGGGTGTCGATATCACCGAGGTAGTGCACGACTCGCGCGCCGCTGTTCCCGGCTCGCTCTTCAGCGCAGTCCCCGGCTTGACCGTCGACGGTCACGACTACATCGACAAGGCCGTTTCCCTGGGCGCGTCGGCGGTGCTGGTCGAGCGCCGGTCGTCGACTGACTGCCATCAACTGGTAACGGACAATGTTCGACGCTCGATGGCTCACGCCGCCGCCATTGTGCATGGGCGTCCGAGTCGCGACCTGGCAGTGTTCGGCATCACCGGCACGAATGGCAAGACGACCACCACCAGGTTGCTCGGCAGCGTCGTGCGCTCGGTCGGCAAGTCGTGTTCGGTGATCGGGACACTCGACGGCATCCACACGACCCCGGAGAGCACCGACCTTCAGCGTCAGCTACGCCGCCTTGCCGACGAGCACGTCGACATCGTTGCCCTGGAGGTGAGTTCACACGCGCTCGACCAGTTCCGTGTCGAAGCAACCGACTTCGCCGTGGCTGCGTTCTCCAACCTCACACCCGACCATCTCGACTATCACCACGACATGGAGTCGTACTTTCAGGCCAAGAAGCAGCTCTTCGACGGCCGAGCCGAGGTCGAAGTGATCAACGTCGACGACGCATGGGGTGCACGACTCGCCGATGAGCGCCCCGACGCAGTGCGAGTCTCACTCGGTGACATCACCATCGGCGACGAGTCCCTGACGGGGACAAGCTTCACCTGGCGGGGGCTCGATGCACGAGTTCCACTTCCGGGGCGGATGAATGTGGCGAACGCAGTGATGGCCGCAGAATCGGCGCGCCTGCTCGGGCTCTCCGACAGCGACATCGTCGAGGGTCTGGCTGGTGCTGATTCGGTCCCCGGGCGTATGCAAACGGTCACCGCGCCAGCACATGCCGGGCGCTCGTTTCCAACGGTGGTGGTCGACTACTCGCACACGCCAGACAGTATCGAAGTGGCGCTGGCAACTCTGCGAGCAGTAGCGCCTGGCGCCAGCGTCTCGATTGTGTTCGGCTGCGGCGGCGACCGAGATCGACAGAAACGGCCACTCATGGGCCGTGCCGCCGAGCAGGGTGCCGATCGTGTCTATGTGACCAGCGACAATCCCCGATCCGAAGATCCGATGGGCATCATCAAGGATGCGCTCGCAGGATTCGACTCGCCGGCCGAGGCCGTGGTTGAGCCCGACCGCAAGTTGGCGATCCGGCGTGCAATCATCGACGCTGCACCTGGTGACGTGGTGCTCATCGCAGGAAAAGGTCACGAAAAAACCCAAACCATCGGCCGCGATGTGCTCCCATTTGACGACGTGAGCATCGCCGCCAACATGCTCGAGGCAGATACCGAATGATCAGACTTCTCATTGCGACCGCAGTTGGTCTGGTGGTTTCGCTCTTCGGAACCAAGTTCCTCATCAATTGGTTGACCCAACACCGCGTTGCCCAACCAATTCAAGAAGACGGCGTGCAGATGCATCGCGAGACCAAGGCGGGCACGCCGACCATGGGCGGCATCGCCATCGTGGCCGGCATCGTGGTCGCCTATGTGGTGAGCGACTTCTACAACGGCATCTATACCCGCAGCGGCCTGCTGGTGATATTCGCCATCGTTGGGTCCGGCGCAGTCGGATTTCTCGATGACTGGATCAAGGTCGCACGCGAGCGCAACCTCGGGCTTCGGGCTCGCACCAAATTCGGCGGGCAACTCTTGGTCGCATCGACCTTTGCCGTGCTGATGGTCACCCTGACCGACGTCCACACCGAGATCTCCTTCACCCGGTGGGACTCGATCGGCATCGATCTGGGTCCCGCTGGTTGGTGTGTCTGGGCCGTGCTGTTGATGATCGCCACCACGAACGGCGTCAACCTGACCGACGGTCTCGACGGCCTCGCCAGCGGCGCATCGATCTTCGCCTTTGCCGCCTTCACCGTCATGGGCTTCTGGATGTTCGGTCACCCCCAGATCTACGACGTCGACCATGCCCTGGATCTCGCGGTGGTGGCCGCTGCGGTTGTCGGATCGTGTGCTGGTTTCCTGTGGTGGAACGCCGCACCAGCACAAATTTTCATGGGCGACACCGGTTCGCTGGCGCTGGGGGCCGGTCTGTCATCGTTGGCGCTGGCGACGAACACCCACCTGCTGCTTCCTATTCTCGGCGCACTCTTCGTAGCCGAGACACTGTCGGTGATCATCCAGGTCTTCGTGTTCAAACGGACCGGCAAACGGGTCTTCCTGATAGCGCCGGTGCATCACCACTTCGAAATGCTGGGCTGGCCCGAAACCCGAATCATCGTCCGCTTCTGGCTGGCTGCGGGGTTCGCCGCCGCCATGGCACTGGGCATCTTCTATGCCGACTTTCTGTCGATCCCCGGCACGGTCATCTAGTGCAACGCATGATGGTGATGGGAATGGGAATCACCGGGCGAGCGGTGGCCACTGCATTACAGCGTCGCTCGATCGACGTGGTCGCACTCGACGACCGCCTGTCAGAAGACCTGCTCTCGTGGGCCACCCACAACAACCTTGCTGTGCACTCACCGGCTGATATCGATATCGACGCTGTGCTCCGCGACGTCGACGGGGTGGTGCCAGCGCCCGGATTGCCGGATCACCACCCGCTGTTCTCGGCCGCGGTCAACGCGGGGGCGCCGATCATGAGTGAGTTCGACCTCGCCGCCCGCTGGGATGATCGCCCAACAGTTGCCGTCACCGGTACCGATGGCAAGACCACCGTGGTGACGCTGGTAGAACGAATGCTCGAGCAGTCGGGGATCCCGGCGAAGGCCGTGGGTAACACCGACACGCCGTGGGTCCAGGCCATCGATGACGCATCGACCGAAGTCTTCGTGGTCGAAGCATCATCGTTTCGCCTCGGCCACAGCCAGCACTTCGCCCCGAACGTGGCGACCTGGCTGAACTTCGGCCCGGACCATCTCGATGCACACCACGATCTCCGCACCTACGAACACGCCAAGGCCGCCATCTGGGCGCACCTGGAACCCGGTGCTCTCGCAATTGCCAATCGTGACGACCCCGTGGTGCTCGCCCATGCCCGAGCGCTGATCGACGTCGATGTGCAGACGTTCGGAGCCGGAGCGCCGCCCTCGTCGAGCGACCATGGTGTCGTCGATGGCGCACTGATCAGTGGAGGACAGCAGCTTGTGGCCGTCAGCGAGCTGCGCCGCAGCCTTCCCCACGACATCGTGAACGGACTGGCGGCATCGGCGACTGCGCTGCGGGTGGGCGCTCAACCCGCAGCGATCGCACAGGTGTTGCGCGAGTTCGATGGCCTTGCGCATCGCGTGGAGTTCATCGCCGAGATCGACGGCGTGCGTTACGTGAACGACTCCAAGGCAACAACGCCGCATGCGGCAGCCGCCGCACTGGGCGGATTCGATTCGGTGGTCCTGCTCGCCGGCGGCAAGAACAAGGGGCTGGCGTTCGATGACATGGTCGCGCACGCTGATCGCCTCACCCATGTGGTGGCCATCGGTGATGCGGCTCCCGACATCGGCGCCGCCTTCGACGGGCTGGTGCCGGTGACCACGGCGACTTCGATGGAGCAAGCCATTTCGCAGGCAAGCGACGCAGCCAGCCCCGGAGACGTCGTTCTGCTCTCGCCGGCATGCGCCTCCTATGACTGGTACCGCTCGTACGTACACCGTGGCGCGGACTTCGCCCGACTCGTTCGAGCCCGACTGACAGCCCAAGGCGAACGAGGTCGAACCCGATGACAGCCACCCGCACCGGCCGACGCGCTGTCGCCCGCGCCGTTCAGAACGAGCCCGGCTCGATGTCATGGCTCCGTCCACTGCGCAATCCCAGCGTGGTGGCGGGCAAACGGACGATCGAATTCGCCGTGCTGTTGCTGCTGACCCTGGCGTTGACGTTCGTGGGCCTCATCATGGTGCTGTCCGCATCGACCGTCACTGGTCTACAAGAGACCGGCACTCCGTGGTTCTATCTCCAACGCCAGGGAATGTGGGCAGTCATCGGCCTGGTGGCCATGAGTGTGGTCATGCGACTGGACTATCGTGACATCACTCGGTTTGCGCCGGTGCTCATGCTGGGCACGACCGTCATGCTGGTGGCGTTGCTGGTCCCGGGAGAGCACTCGATCACGGCCAACGGTGCCACCCGCTGGTTGGCCATTGGGCCATTCACCATTCAGCCGTCGGAGTTCGCAAAGTTGGCGTTGGCCCTCTTTGCTGCTGATCTGATCGCGCGCCGTGACCATCTGGTGCATGACAATCGGGCGGTTCTGATTCCGGTCATGTTCGTCTCGCTGTTCTTCGCGGGTTTGGTGCTGCTACAACCAAGCCAGGGAACGGCATCGATCATCGTGGCCGTGGCCATGATTCTCCTTTACCTCGGCGGAGTTTCGATCTGGTCGCTCGGATCGGTCAGCGTGGGGCTGCTGACGGCCTTTGTCGTCTTCGCCATGTCTTCGCCGTATCGGCGAGCTCGGATCGACTCCTGGATCGACCCATTCAACGATCCCAGCGGTACCGGTTACCAGACCGTGCAATCACTCGTGGGCGTCGCATCGGGCGGCGTCGATGGCGTAGGCCTCGGTTCCGGGCGCGCCAAATGGGGGTTTCTGCCAGAGGCTCACACAGACTTCATCTTCAGCGTGGTGGCCGAAGAACTCGGCTTCGTCGGCGGGCTCATGCTGATCTTGTTCTATGTCGGCCTGGTGCTGTTTGGCCTGCGGGTGGCGTTTGCAGCACCGGATCGACTCGGCATGCTGCTGGCCGGCGGCATCACCACCGCTATTGCGATGCAGGCATTTATCAACATCGGCGCTGCCATAAACGTGCTGCCGATCAGCGGCGTCACCCTTCCGTTCGTGTCGATGGGAGGCTCGTCGCTCATGATGAACCTTGCCGCGATGGGGGTCGTGCTGAACGTGGCGAGACAGATCGAGCGATGAGCGACGCGACGCCCCCCATCTGGGCGGTCATCGCCGGTGGCGGCACATCGGGTCACGTGCATCCGGCTCTGGCGATCGCAGGTGAGCTCGTGGAGCGTGGCCGGTCGAGAGACGAAATCCACTTCATCGGAAGCAGTCGTGGCCTCGAAGCCGAATTGGTGCCAGAACACGGTTACCAGCTGACGGCACTGCCGGGACGCGGCATACAGCGCAAGATCAGTGTCGACAATGTCACGTCTGCGGTCGCCCTGGGATCGGCAACAGTGCAAGCCTGGCGCACCCTGCGCCGTCTACGGCCGGCGGTGCTCGTATCGGTAGGCGGCTATGCCAGCCTGCCGGCGCTGCAAGCTGCCGCCGCGTTGCGCATTCCGATCGTCGTGACCGAACAGAACACCGTCCCGGGTGCCGCCAACCGATTTGGTAGTCGGTGGGCGAAGGTCTGCGCCGTCGCCTTCGCCAACACCGAACTGCCCAAGGCAGTGCATACCGGTAATCCGCTGCTCGGCCCTATTCTCGATGTCGACCGCAGTGACCCCTCGGCGGTCGCGCTGGCAAAAGAGCGACTGGGCGTTACACCCGGTAACCAACTCGTCGTGGCTTTCGGCGGCTCGCTCGGCGCCAGGCGCATCAACCAGGCGGTTGTCGACGCCACCCCGGCACTGGCCGACCGGACCGACCTGACCATTCGCCACATCATCGGCAATCGCGACTGGGAGCTGTTCGGGTCGCATGCCGTCGGCGGCTCCTTGCAGTATCAGGCAGTCGAATACGAACGATCGATGAACGACGTCTACGCCGCTGCTGACCTGGTGATCTGCAGATCGGGAGCCACTACGGTCTGTGAGATTGCGCAAACGGGAACACCGGCGGTCTTCATTCCGCTTCCCGGTGCACCCGGTGATCATCAAACCAAGAATGCGCAAGCGCTCACCGCAAGCGGTGGAGGGCTGAACGTTGCCGACGACCAGATCACCGGCGAACGAGTCGTCGAACTGATCGACGAATTGCTCGGCGATCCGCAGCGGCTGCGAGACATGTCGCTCGGGGCCAAGGCACAGGCGCGGCCCGATGCCGCCGCCGATATTGCTGACCTGATCGAGACCCACGCTCGTGTCCGTTGATCCATCGGCCATTGCAGCAGAACTTCGACCCTCGGTTCGCTCCATAGACCTCTCGCGGTCGAGGGCTGTCCATATCGTCGGCATCGGGGGAGCGGGTATGCGGGCCATCGCCCGCATCTTGCTCGCCATGGGTCATACCGTCACCGGCTCCGATCGGGCGCAGTCGGTGCACCTCGACCAGCTCGACTCGCTCGGTGCCACGACCTACGTCGGCCACGACACTGCCCACGGTGCCACCGCCGACCTGGTCACCCGATCGACCGCAGTGCCCGATTCGAACCCCGACATCGTTGGCGCGATGCAGCGGGGTACACCGGTGTTTTCTCGGGCGGAGATCCTGGCGGCAATCGTGGCCACCCGGCCGGCCATTCTGGTCGCGGGAACCCACGGCAAGACGACCACCTCGTCGATGCTGGCGGTAGTACTCGATCATGCTGGACTGCAACCATCTTTCGTGATCGGCTCCGACGTGGGCCGCTTCGGGACCGGCGCCAGGTGGGACACATCGAAGCATTTCGTGGTCGAGGCCGACGAGAGCGACGGCACGTTCTTGACGCTGGCGGGCGCACATGCAATCGTCACATCGCTCGACCCCGATCACTTGGAGTTCTACGGCACTGCCGATCGGCTCCAAGCCGCCTTTGTCGGTTTCATCGAAGCGGTCGACGGCGTCACCGCAGTCTGCATCGACGACGCCGACACTCGGGCGCTGCTCGATCACCCGGGGGTGTTGACCTATGGCACTCACGAGGGCGCCGATCTGCAGATCTCCAACATCGTCGTTGGTGCCCAGACAACGGACTTCGACGTGACCTGGGGCGGCACCGACCACGGTCGGGTCAGCGTGGGGCTACCCGGTCACCACAACGCTCTCAACGCCGCCGGTGCGCTCACCATTGCACTGCAACTCGGTGTTTCGTTCGACGACGCCGCAAGCGGGCTGGCGCGGTTCGATGGCGTTGCCCGCCGGTTCGAAGCACGAGGCCAACACGGGGGTATCCACCTGGTCGACGACTATGCGCATCTACCGGCCGAGGTCGAAGCCGCGGTCGCAACGGCGCTGCAGGGACCGTGGAATCGCGTAGTGGCGGCGTACCAACCGCATCGGTTCAGCCGAACCGAAGCGCTGGGTGCCACTTTCGCAACCTCGTTCCGCGGTGTCGACCACCTGGTGCTAACCGACATCTACCCATCGGGCGAAAAACCTCGCCCCGGCGTGACGGGTCGGATCGTTTTCGATGCCGTGACCGAAGCATGTCCCGAGCTCTCCGTGAGTTATCAGCCCACGCTCGGCAGTGTCGCCGATCATCTCGCGGCATCGCTCGGGCCGGGCGATCTCTGTCTGACGATGGGCGCCGGAGACCTCACCACAGTGCCTGATCTGGTTCTCGAGCGACTGCGTACTCGGCAGCCTGGGTCGATCGACTGGATCGCCGACCTGTCGCCCGAGCTCGCCAACACGGTCGTGTTGCTCAACGAACCCATCGGGCCCCGAACGACCTATCGCGTCGGCGGGGCTGCCCTGGCCCACGCCACGGTTGCGAGCGTGGAAGATCTCGAGCGGCTCGTTGTCGCCGCCGCGGCCAACGACACCGCAATCCTGTTGCTCGGCAAAGGGTCCAACATGTTGGTGGCCGATGCAGGTTTCTGGGGGCTCGCCATTTCGCTCGCAGGCGATTTCGATGCAATCACCGTCGACGGCACGATGGTCACCTTGGGTGCAGCTGTGTCGCTTCCTGCCGCTGCCCGACGACTGGTAGCCCATGGTCTGACCGGCTTCGAGTGGGCGGTTGGTGTGCCCGGTTCCATCGGCGGAGCAGTCGCAATGAATGCTGGTGGACACGGCTCTGACATGGCTGCGTCGGTCGTGTCTGCCAACGTCCTCGACATCGTTACCGGCAAGACTCGAATCTGGACGAACCAGGAACTCGCCTTCGGCTACCGGCAATCGGCGCTCAGCGGTGCGCAGGTGGTGCTCGACGTGATCCTCGATCTCGACCATGGAGATGTCGCCCGGGGCGAGGCGGCACTCAGCGAGATCGTGCAGTGGCGCCGCCAGAACCAGCCGGGTGGACAGAACGCCGGGTCGGTCTTCACCAACCCGCCGGGCGACAGCGCAGGTCGACTCATCGACGTTGCTGGGGGCAAGGGGCTGCGCGTTGGTACAGCTCAGGTGAGCGACAAGCACGCGAACTTCATCCAAGCCGACCCCGATGGCGTCGCCGCCGATGTACTGGACCTGATGAAGCAAGTGCAGTCGCTGGTGTTGGCAGAAGCGGGTATCGCACTGGTCCCAGAAACCCGGCTCGTTGGCTTCTCATGACTGCGCCGCACCCGAAGATCAGTGAACGGCGAGCCGAGGTCGAAGATCAGACGCAGCGTTCGCGTACACGCCGCTTGATGATTCTGACCGGGTTGGTGGTCGTAGTGTTACTCGCATTCGCGTCGACGCAGAGTGCGCTACTCGACGTAGACGAGGTGCGCATCGTAGGCGCCGAGCGCGTCTCTACCGAGTACCTTCGCGCTGCGGCCGGCGTGGAGCTGGGCACCCCGATATTGGGTCTCGATACCGATGAGATCGAGGAACGCCTGTTACTGCTGCCCGAGGTCCGAACTGTCTCGGCCGCGACGAGCTGGCGAGGTGTGGTGACCGTCGAAATCATCGAACGCCTACCGGTGGCACGCCTGGATTCTCCCGACGGCACGGTCGTGGTGGCCTCCGACGGCCTCGTGTTATCGGTCATCGACCGCCGCGTCGAACCCGCCGATCCCACGCTGGCCCAGGATCCTGATCTCGGCCAGGAGGCCACCGAGGTCGATCTTGCACCCCTGCCCCCGGGCATCGCCGCGCTCCCCGAAATCGCCGGTGCCATGTTCGTAACCGAACGGGGTGAGCAGATCCCCGAGGTTCTGAACGATGCGCTGACGGTGGCCACCGAGCTTCCTGGTGACATTGCGTCGATCACCGAGAGGATCGACATCACCGTGGATTCGCTGGTCCTCAGCACGCCGGGAGGTGGTGCAATATCGTTGGGTGACGCTCGTGACCTCGATGAAAAGTTCGAGGCCGTACGGGCGTTTCTGGCCCAGGTCGACCTCAGCTGTTTGGAAACGCTCAATGTGCGAGCACCATCGGCGCCGGTCATTCGACGCGCCGCCGGCTGCTGACGCCAACTGCTGACGCGAACTCTGAGCCCCCAGTAACTCAGCAAAAGTCTTGACCTCAAGGTCAACTCTGGCCACACTGTCAACAGCTCAATCGCGGACAACCTCTAGTCGATGTCGAGCTTCCAACCCTAAAGCAGTGGTCGAGTCTCATGAAGTTAAACCCTGCAGTTCAGCTCTGGACAGCTAGACTTCTGCCAGCGCGAATGGAGCACAAGTGACTACACCAATCAACTACCTGGCCGTGATCAAGGTTGTCGGCGTCGGCGGCGGCGGCGTGAACGCAGTGAACCGCATGATCGATGCCGGATTGCGCGGCGTCGAGTTCGTCGCCATCAACACCGATGCGCAGGCACTGCTCATGAGTGACGCCGAGATCAAGATCGACATCGGCCGCGAATTGACCCGTGGTCTCGGCGCCGGTAGCGATCCCGATATCGGCGCAGCTGCGGCCGAAGCTCACGAAGACGAGATCCGCACCGCCCTCGAAGGCAGCGACATGATCTTCATCACCGCAGGCGAAGGAGGCGGTACCGGTACAGGTGCCGCACCTGTTGTTGCCGATATCGCCAAGTCACTCGGCGCGCTGACCATTGGTGTGGTCACCCGTCCATTCGCATTCGAAGGTCGCCGCCGATCCGTCCAAGCCGACCAGGGCATCAGTCGACTGAAAGAAAAAGTCGACACGCAGATCGTGATTCCGAACGATCGTTTGCTCTCCATCTCCAGCCCTGACACGTCGATCATCGAGGCGTTCCGCATCGCCGACGACGTGCTGCTCCACGGTGTGCAGGGCATCACCACGTTGATCACCACTCCCGGTCTGGTCAACACCGACTTCGCCGACGTCAAGATGATCCTGCAAGATGCCGGATCTGCGCTCATGGGTGTCGGCGAATCGTCTGGCGAAGAACGCGGTGTCGGTGCCGCCCGCAAAGCAATCTCGAGCCCGCTGCTCGAGTCCTCGATCGAGGGCGCACGCGGCATCCTGTTGAACATCACCGGCGGCTCTGCGCTGGGCCTGCTCGAGGTGAACGAGGCGGCCGAGATCATTCAGGGTGTTGCTCACCCCGACGCCAACATCATCTTCGGCACCGTGATCGACGAGAACATGGGCGACGCCATCCGCGTCACCGTCATCGCTGCCGGCTTCGACCGCTGGGCCGATGCAACCGCGCCGGCGACATCGACGCCTGTGCCGCCTCAGGCTGTGGCGCCGCCACCGACGGCACCAACGTATGAGCCAGAAGAGATCGATGTGTTCGACGACCTGTCCGATCCGTTCGAAGAGGTCCCGGCGCCGGTCGAAGCGGCGAGCGACTTCGACGACCTCGACGTCCCTTCGTTCCTGAAGTGACGTTCGGCCTGTGAATCGCGGCGGCACATGCAGCCGCTGATCCAGCGCGAGTCCCGGGGGCGAAGGTCTTACCTGGCGCATTCGAGTCGGCTCGACGGTGACCTGTCGCCGTCGATGGTCCCGGCAAAAGCACTCGCAGCGCGTCGTCAGCGCGCGGTGGCGCACCCGTGGTGCGCCACCTACCAGGTACACAGCGACCGAACAATCCTGGTTGGACCCGGCGACGCGAACCATGAGCGTCCGGTCGCCGACGCCCTGGTAACAACCCAGCCCAACCTGGTGCTGGCTGTGCACGCCGGCGACTGTGTCCCGGTCGGTTTCTTGTCCGATACCACCGCGGTCGCCGCGGCCCATGCTGGTTGGAAGGGCCTCGAAGCTGGCGTGCTCGAATCGGCCGTGCGGCGGATGCGAGAGCTCGACGCCACGTCGGACATCGTGGCCGCCGTCGGACCTCATATCCGTGCTTCGCACTACGAGTTCGGGGTCAAGGACCTGAACCGACTCATCAAACGGTTCGGCCCGTCGATCGAGTCGGAAACCGAACACGGAACACCTGCACTCGACCTCACGACTGCCATCGCCATCGAACTCGACCGGCTGGGTGTTCAGGCCGAGCATTGGTCGCCAGGCTGTACTGCGTCCGACGCCGACCAGTACTGGTCGCATCGAGCTCGCCAAGAGCCCGGACGTATCGCCCTGACCGCCTGGATCGAGGACGGCGATGTCTGAGAACGATCACGAAACCAGCCACGATGAAGCCGAGGTGGCACGTCGACACGATGCCCTCGTCGAGCGCCTCCAAGCGGTGCGCGATCGGATGGCTGCGTGTGGTGGGAGCGACGTCGCGCTGCTCCCCGTTTCCAAGGGTCATCGGGTCGAGGCAGCGATCGCGGCGAGGCGGATGGGGCTCGATCAGCTGGGTGAGAATTATGCCCAGGATCTGGCAGCCAAGGCACCCGTGGTTGCCGGTGCGGCCGCTCGCGTCGGGTGGCACTTCATCGGCCAACTGCAATCGAACAAGGTCCGCATGATCGCCGACGATGTGCATACGTGGCAATCCGTCGATCGCCTCAAGGTCGGCAAAGAGATCGCGAAACGCGCTCCGGGCGCGCGCATATTCGCCCAGGTCAATCTGTCCGAAGAATCGCAGAAGGCAGGCTGCTCGTTCGAAGACATCGACGACCTGGTGCGAGCGCTGCGAGAGCTCGATCTCGACGTCGCTGGCCTGATGGGGGTGGGTGCCGCTGCTGATCAGGACGCCACCGCTGCTGGCTTCGCTCGTCTTCGTGCTGCGGTGGATCGGCTCGATCTCGTCGAATGTTCGATGGGAATGACTGCTGATCTCGAGCTCGCGATTCGCGAAGGATCCACGATGGTTCGCGTGGGCTCAGATCTCTTCGGGCCCCGAGAATGACCCCTCCCCATCCTGGCCGCTGTTGCTTACTAGTATTTACAAACGCTCAACCCCTTGGGGCGATGACATGACCATTTGGAAAACCACGATGACCTGGCTCGGGCTCGGACCCGACGCCGAGTACGAACAGGCCGGCGACCGGCAAGCGTCTGGATTCAGCGATCCTGCGCTGCGACCCGAACCAGCTCGCGCCGGCGGCGTCGGCCACGAATCCAGCCAGGTGAACCGCGGCCCGGTGAGTCCCATGACCACCGAGCACGATCACAACGACTTCAGCGCAGTGCGGTCGTTGGGGCCGATGAGCGACAGCGAATACGGCTCAGGCGAACCGATCGCGACAGACACGCACGCGCCGCTGACGAACACATCGCTGCGGCCCGTCGAGGTCACTCGGGCCAGCGAGCCGGCCATGGGATCGGTACAAGCTGTGCCCGCGGTTCCCGGCTCCAAGCCGCAACTAGTGGCGCCTCGCAGCTTCAACGACGCGCAAGAGGTCGCAGATCGCTTCCGCGGCGGTGCCCCGGTAATACTGAACCTGCAAGAAACCGATGCCGAACTCGGCCGCAGGCTGATCGACTTCTGTAGCGGGTTGACCTATGGCCTACGCGGGCAGATGCAGCGTGTTGGCGACCGGGTCTTCCTGGTCACACCAGCCGACGTGCAACTGAGCGCCGATGACCATCGGCTCATGCGCGAGAGCGGCCTGCTGGGCTGAGTCGAAGGCTCCCTGACCAACCGACGTGGGGCAATACCTACATTGACCCCGGCGGAGAACTACCATCATCGCTGTTCTAGTTGTTGACGCGTGTCGGAGGACAGCACCATGACAGAAGGCGAGTTCCCGTTTCGGAACCTCACCATGCGCTCCGAAGGGTATGACCAGAGCGAGGTCGACTCCTATGTGAGTGAGTTGCAGAAGGAAATCGTCGAGCAACGACGAGCACTCGATGCAGCAACCGCCACCACCAGTACCGACGCTCGTCTGCACGACCCCGAGGGCGCCGTTACTCGCACCCTGGCCATTGCACAAGAGACTGCCGACCGAGTTCTTCACGATGCTCAGGTCGAGGCAGATCGACGACGCAGCGAAGCCGACGAGCACGCCACCACCGTGATCGCCGATGCCGACGAACGCGCCGCCCGCTTGTTGGGCGACATGGAGGCACAAGCCGCCGAGGTGCGAGAGCAGGGCGTTGCCGCAGCACGAAGTGCGATCCAGGTCGAACGCGACAAGGCCATGGCCGAGCTCGCCCATGTGCGTCGGGTCCGCGATGACCTTCGGACCGAGGCCGTCGATCTCAAGACCTCACTCGACCGCTACCGCAGTCAGGCCCGCGAAGCCTCAGACACCTTGGCCGCAGCTGCATCTGGCCCGCTGGCGAGCTTGGATCTGCCCGACTTCATCGACGACGACGTGGTGCTGGCCGGCATAACGTCGAGCGTCGGGGCCGACAGCGAAGAGCCCGCAGATGCCGTCGTGAACGATTTCGAAGACAGCGCAACCATGTTCGACGATGTGGTGTTCGCCGACGACGCCGAAGATGGTGATGACGACGATGACGGGTTTCTTCGAGCCGTCGATGACGAGCTCGCAGATGTCATCGCCATCGATGCCGAGACCACCGAGTACACCGAAGCGGCCGACGACACCGGCACTGGTGATTTCGGCGGCACGTTCTTGGCCGAGGTTCGCGCTGCTTCCGACAGCGACGAACACGTCGGCTTGGGTGATGCTCCTGCGAGCGATGAGTCCGACCGATTCTTGTCAGAGCTGCGCGGCATTACCGACGACGCTCCCGACGATCTCAACAGCGACGTCGCCGATCGTTTCTTCGACGACGATCGCTGATCAGGACTTCTCGAGTTCGAAGCCGATGGGGTGCCCGTCGAGTTCGTAGCTGAACTCGGTCGCTGGTACCGCACCAAAGGTCAGATCGGTCGCCAACACCTGCGCGGCTAGGTGCTCGGTATGTGGTGCCAGCCAGCCCTGCACATCGGGATCTGTATCGATGGTGAGAGCGATCCGATCGGTGACCTCGAGCCCTATCGACCGTCGGGCATCCTGTACCCATCGTGACAGCTGTCGAGCATGACCCTCGTTGATCAACTCGGGGGTGAGAGCGGTGTCGAGCACGACCACGGCATCACCAGATGACAGGCCTCCGACGGCGCCATTGGTAGCTGGTTCCAGCGCGATCTCGAACTCGTCGCTGGTCAAGGTGTGCTCGCCAACGGCCACGGTGCCGTCGTCGTTGGCCGACCAATCGCCGGCGCGCGCCGCCGCCAACACATCTTGCATGCCCTTGCCCAGGCGAGGGCCCAGCAACTTGCCGTTGGGTTTGAGTACCCGAGAGGCGTATGCATCGAGATCGTTGGAGAACGTGATCTTCTTGACATTGAGTTCGTCTTGGATCAAGTCGCCGAAATCGCGGAGGCTGTCGGTGGCATTTCCTGCGACGGTCAGCTCTGCGAGCGGAATGCGCACGCCGATGCCTTCGTCTTCGCGCAGGTTGAGCGTGGCCGAAGCCACATCGCGCACGCGGTCCATGGCGTCGACGAGATCAGGATCAGAAGGCAACAGGTTCGCATCGGGCCAATCGGCCAGATGTACACAGTCGCCATTGTTCAGGCCACGGTGGATTTCGTCGGTGACCATGGGTAACAGCGGCGCCAGCGTGCGGCTCAGCGTGAGCAGCACCGTGTACAGCGTGTTGTAGGCCGACTGCTTGTCAGCGGGGTCGGCTTCGGAAGTGGGCGCCCAGAAACGTGACCGACTACGCCGTATGTACCAATTGTTCAGCGCGTCGGTGAACGCTTGGGCAGTCGCGGTCGCTCCGGGCAGGTCATAGGCGTCCATGGCTTCGGTGACCGATTCGACGAGTTCGCGGGTCTTGGCCAGGATGTAGCGGTCGACCAGGTCGGTGCTCGACGCGTCGAATTCGGCGGTTATGCCATCGGCGTTCGCATAGAGGCTGAAGAACGAATAGGCGTTCCATATCGGATTGATGATCAGGCGGGTGACGTCGCGGATCTCTCGTTCGCTGATGCGCAGATCGCCGCCTCGAACAATGGGCGAGGCCATGAGGTACCAACGCAACGCGTCGGCGCCGACCTCGTTGAACATCTGTTCAGGATCGGGATAGTTCTTGAGCCGTTTGGAGAGTTTGTCGCCGTTCTCGGCCAGCACGATGCCATGGCAGATGGCGTTGCGGAACGGCGCACGGTCGAACAACGCAGTGGACAGCACATGCAGTGTGTAGAACCAGCCCCGGGTCTGGTTGATGTACTCGACGATGAAGTCGGCGGGGAAGTGCTCTTCGAACCACTCTTTGTTCTCGAATGGATAGTGCACCTGGGCATAGGGCATCGAGCCGCTCTCGAACCAGCAATCGAAGACCTCGGGTACTCGGCGCATGGTTGATTTGCCGGTTGGGTCATCAGGATTCGGGCGCGTCAGCTCGTCGATAAAGGGGCGGTGCAGGTCGGTCGGGCGCACACCGAAGTCGGCCTCGAGTTCGTCGAGGCTGCCATACACGTCGGTGCGGGGGTAGTCGGGATCGTCTGACTGCCACACCGGGATGGGTGAGCCCCAGAAGCGGTTGCGACTAATGGACCAGTCGCGTGCGCCCTCGAGCCATTTCCCGAAGCGTCCGTCGCGCACGTTGCTGGGGACCCAGTTGATGTCTTGATTGAGTTCGACCATGCGGTCGCGAAACGCAGTGACTTCGACGTACCACGACGGCATCGCCCGATAGATCACAGGCGTATCGGTACGCCAACAATGCGGATAATTGTGGTCGTAGGTTTCGTGGCGCACCACGACGCCGGCCTCTTTGAGATGGGCGATGATCAGCGGGTTGGCTTCGAACACGTTAAGCCCGGCCCAGTCACTGACCGGTTCGGTGAACTTTCCTTCGTCATCGACGGGCACGACCATGGTGATGCCGTTCGCTTCGGACACGGTCTGGTCGTCTTCGCCGAAGCCGGGCGCCATATGCACCACGCCGGTGCCGTCGCCGGTCTCGACGAAGTCTGCGCTCAGCACTCGGAACGAATTCGGATGTTCGGCGAAATAGGGTAGTAGCGGGCGGTAGGTACGCCCGACCAGGTCGGCGCCAGTCATCTCGGCCACGACCGTGTACTCGCCGAGCTCGCGGGCGTACCGACCGAGTGCATCGGTACCGAGTATCCAGTCTGTCGGTTGCCCCTCGGCTCGAACCCGGGTGTAGCCGATATCAGGACCCACGGCGAGCGCCAGGTTCGACGGCAGAGTCCAGGGCGTGGTGGTCCACGCCAACAATTGCACGTCGTCGTCCAGAGTGAAAGCAACGGTGAGCGCAGGATCCTGGCGCGGGCGGGTGGCGTCGTCGAGACGGATCTCGAAGTTCGAGAGTGGCGTTTCTGCGCCCCAGGAATACGGCATGACCCGATTCGCTCGGTAGATCAGGCCCTTGTCCCACAGCTGTTTGAACGCCCAGATGACGCTCTCCATGTAGGAGAGGTCCATCGTCTTGTAGTCGTTTTCGAAGTCGACCCAGCGGGCTTGACGCGTGACATAGCGCTCCCACTCGGATGTGTAGCGCAGCACCGACGACCGGCAATAGGCATTGAATGTGTCGATGCCGTAGTCGGTGATGGCTTTGCGGCCGGAGACATCGAGCTCTTGTTCTGCGCCCATTTCGGCCGGAAGTCCATGACAATCCCAACCAAAACGGCGCTCGACGCGATTGCCGCGCATGGCCTGGTAGCGGGGCACCACATCTTTCACATAGCCGGTCAACAGATGCCCATAATGGGGTAGTCCGTTGGCAAATGGTGGGCCGTCGTAGAACACGAACTCGCGGTCGGCCGGTCGCTGTTCGACCGACGCTGCAAACGCGTCTTCGGTCTTCCATTGTTCGAGAATTCGCTCCTCGAGCTCAGGAAGATGTAGTTTGGGGTCAACGGGGGGATACGGAAGCTGATCGCTCACCTGCGAAAGGCTAGCGGCACACGGTGACCATGGATCGCCATTTCTTGTGGCTATACTCCGCCCGCCCGGGTACAGCGGAGGGTAGCGATGGCAACCAAGAAGAAGCCAGCCAAAAAAGCAGCATCGAAGAAGGCCCCGGCCAAGAAGGCTGCAGTCAAGAAGGTCACGGCCAAGAAGGTCACGGCGAAAGCCAAACCTGCCAAGAAAACTTCAGCGAAGGCTGCAGCCAAGAAAACTTCAGCGAAGGCTGCGGCCAAGAAATCTCCTGCCAAAAAACCATCATCTAAGAAGGCCCCTGTGAAAAAGGCTGCCGACAAGGCATCGAAGCCATCCAACCCGTTCGGTCAGAAATTCATCGACGCTCAAGAAAAGAAGCTGCTCGAAGAGCGGGCTCGCTATACCAAATCGCGCGATACCTGGAAAGCCGAAGCCGACAGCCTGCTCGTAGACCGTGAACCCGGCGACGTACAGTTCGACGAAGAATCTGGCGACGGCGACACGTTGCAAGTAGAACGAGAACGCGACCTGGCGCTCAGCAGCTATGCCCAGAACGCCGTCGACGAAATCGACGAGGCCCTCAAGCGAGTCGAAGCAGGCACCTATGGCATGTGTGTGACTTCAGGCAAACCCATTCCCAAAGAACGCCTCGAAGCCATCCCCTGGGCTGCCGAACGTGTCGAATACAAAGTCGCCGGATTCCGACGCTAACCCCCACGCCGACGACGATCCCGTAGCCGGAGCGCCAGCGCGTTCGTTGCGCACGGTTGCCATCGTCGGCGCGGTGGTCGTCGTTCTCGACCAAATCACCAAAATCTGGGCTGCGTCGGCGCTGGTTGATCGAGACATCGACCTGTTCTGGACAGCTCGGTTCAACCTGACGCGCAACTTCGGATCAGCATTCGGCCTCGGCTCCAGCCTGGGGCGATGGCTCGGCATCCTGATCCTGTTCGTCATCGCCGGTGTGATCTGGTACGCCCGCACGATCACCGATCGTCGCATGCTGGCATTGTTCGGTGCAATCGCCGGTGGCGCGATCGGCAATGTGATCGACCGCATCGTCCGGGCCAAAGATGGGTTCATGAGTGGCGGCGTGATCGACTTCATCGACTTCCAGTGGTGGCCGATCTTCAACATCGCCGACATCGCTGTGGTGTGTGGTGCGCTGGGCCTGATGGTGCTCAGTTTCCGCGAACCCGAACTGGCCGAACCAGCAAGGACCGAACCAGCACGGACCGACCCCTCATGAGCAGCGCCCCGCTCATCGACGAGGTCCTGCCCGAGGCGCTCGATGGCGAGCGCCTCGACCGCGTCGTCGCCATGCTCGACGGGTGTTCTCGATCGGTGGCAGCGAACTTGATCGCCGATGGCAAAGTGGCCCTCGACGGGCAAGCGGTTACTCAACGATCGGTGCGCGTCGCCAGCGGCCAGCGCGTCGCATTTGCGCCCACCGAAGAAGAGGTGGTGACGCTCGACGCCGATCCCGATGTTGCCTTCGATGTCGTGCACACCGACGAACACGTGATCGTCGTGAACAAGCCAGCGGGCGTGATTGTGCACCCCGGCGCAGGCCGCCCCGACAAGACGCTCGTCAACGGTCTACTCGCGGCATTCCCCGAGATCGAAGACGTGGGCCAGCCGGGCCGGCCCGGCATTGTCCATCGACTCGACGGTGAGACGAGCGGCTTGCTCGTGGTTGCCCGCACCGCTCAGGCGTACGATGCGCTCACCGCCGCCATGGCTCATCATGCCGTCGAGCGGGTCTACGCCGCCGTCGTAAACGGCATCGTCTCCGACGACCGAGGTGTGGTCGATGCGCCGATCGGGCGTTCGACACAGCGCCGAACTCGCATGGCGGTGCTGACCGATGGGCGAGAAGCTCGAACGCACTACGAAGTTCGGGCCCGTTCGTACGACGAACCGGCGGCGACCTATTTGCGCTGCCAGCTCGAAACCGGCCGCACCCATCAGATTCGGGTTCATCTGTCGGCCATTGGCCATCCCGTGCTCGGGGATCCGACCTACGGCGACCGCGCCAGCCGAGCTGGATTCGGCCGGGTTGCACTTCATGCCGAGCGCCTGGGCTTCGAACATCCGGTGACCGGCGAAGAACTGGCCTTCGAGGCACCACTGCCCGACGATCTACAACAGCTGATCGGCCAGCGATTCGGCCAACTCGGCTAGCAGCTCAGCTGGTCGAGGTCGTCGTTGGCGGCCAAGCCCGTTCGCCGTGGGCCATCTCGGCCACATCGGACAAGGTGAACGAATCGAGCAGCTCTCGCATCTGCTCGCCTACATGACCCCACACGGCCAACAGCACGCACTGACCCTGATGGTCGCAGGCGCCATCGGTATGGGGCTCACCGAAGTCGCCGGCCACGATGGGACCGTCGACTGCTCTCACCACATCGCTGAGGCGAATATCTGCTGGTTCGCGGCTCAACATGTAGCCACCGCCCACGCCCCGCTTGGATCGCACGATGCCGGCACCCTTGAGCGCCAGCAGGATCTGTTCGAGGTAGGGCTGGGGGAGTGCAGTGCGTTCGGCGATATCACGCACCGAGACCGGCTTGGAACGATCGTCGCGAATGGCCATCGACAGAAGCGCTCGGCAGGCATAGTCGCCACGGGTTGACACTCGCACGACGCCATCGTAGGCCAGACTGTGCACGATGGAACCAGCGCACATGAAACCGATCGAGCTTGCCGCTGATGAGATGCCCGTGCCGGACTACGCAGGCGCATGCGTTTCGAACATCGTTCCTGCGCTGCTCGAACATCGCATGCTGGGCCAGGGGTGGATACCCGAGCGTGTGCTCGACGCCTCGCAGGTAGTGGTGTTGGTCATCGACGGCTTGGGCTGGAATCAGCTCGCTGCTCGTCAACATCTTGCGCCGGTTCTGGCCGCCAGCGAGGGCCAACCGATCACCACCGTTGCCCCAACGACCACTGCGGCTGCGCTGACCTCGATCACGACCGGCGCCCCGCCTGGCGATCACGGCTTGGTCGGCTACCGAATTCGCACCGGTGGCGAAACGCTCAATGCGCTGCGCTGGGTCACCGAGAACGGCGACGCCAGAGAACGAGTGATTCCGTCGGAGCTACAGGTGCTGGCGCCATTCGGGGCCCGCAACCCGGTGGTGATCACCAAAGGCGAGTTCGCTCGATCGGGGTTCACCATGGCCCATCTCTCGGGTGGACAGTTCCGGGGTTACAGCACGATTGCCACGTTGATGCACGAGATCGAAACCGCAGTCAGCGAGGGAGAGCGATTTGTCTACGCCTACTACGACGGCCTGGATCGTGTTGGCCACGAACGGGGCCACGATGCGGCGTTCGACGCCGAATTCGCCTTCGTCGACCGCCTGGTCGGCGACATTCGGGAACGACTTGATCCAGCCGTGGCGCTGGTGGTGACCGCAGACCACGGCCAGGTTCACACCGGCGACAACGTGGTGCCCATCGACCGGTCGGTCATGCGCCACACGCACGCCGTCTCCGGCGAAGCCCGCTTCGTATGGCTCCACGCCAAACCCGGCTCACAAGCACCGCTGCTCGAGGCCGCCTCTGATGCGCATGGCGACCAGGCGTGGGTGCTCCCGGTAGATCAGGTAATCGAACAACGTGTGCTCGGTGGTCGTGTCAGTCCCGAAGCCCGGAGTCGCCTGGGTGATGTCGCCCTCATCGCAAAATCAACGATTGCGCTGGTCGACCCGGCGGCACCGCCATCGATTCTGATCGGCCGCCACGGCTCCCTCACCCCCGACGAGCTCTACGTCCCCCTGCTGTGTCCCTAGGCGCAGTGCTGCTGTGTCCCTAGGCGCAGTGCTGCTGTGTCCCTAGGCGCAGTGCTGCTGTGTCCCTAGGCGCAGCTTTCGTGGTTACGAGGCGGCGTTCTGGGCGATGGTTTCGAGTTGGGCGCAATACGTCGGCCAGTAGTCCACTGGCAGCCCGTCGGGCATGTTCTCGGAGCCGTCTCGCATGCCGACCTCGCCGTCGATGAGCTCGCGCACGATGTCGATCTGTCCCAGGTGTCGGTGAAGTTCGGTGGTCGTATGCACCATGATCTGCACCAGTGAGACCGGTTCCCCCTGGTCCCCCCACCAGGGGACATGGCCTTCGGCATCGATGTCGAGCGCGTCGATGGTCGCCTGGGCATGTGTCCAGGCCATGTTGAACAGCGCAACGATCTCGGCTCGGCTCTCGTCGGCCGTGGCGTACATGTCGGCATTGGGTTCATCGGCGTTGGCCGGTAACTCGATATCCGGTGCCCGGCCGAACGTCTCACCGAAATAGCCCAGTTCAACCCAGGCCACATGCTTCATCAGACCGAGCACATTTGAGCCGGTCGGGGTCAATGGCCGCCTGGCGTCGTAGTCAGACAGACCTCCGAGTTTCCACAACATGACCTCGTGGCCGACGTTGAAATAGCGAAGTAGCGCGCCCTTGGCGGTCTTCTCATCCATGATGCAGCTTGACACAGGACCGTTCCCTCGTCGCAGGGTTATCCTGGGCGGTTGCTATGAGCGACTCCACGAACACATCAGACGAATCGTCAGATTCACCCCAGATCGAGCGAGCCGAACTGGTCGACGAGGGCGGCGCTGCCGATGCGACCACGGCAAGCGGCGAGCAGATCGAACAACCCGCCAAGGTGATGCGCGTCGGTGCAATGATGCGACAGCTGCTCGAACAAGTCCGTGAAATCGATCTCGACGAGCCCAGTCGCGAGCGTATGCGCGACATATACGAGCAGTCGATCACCGAGCTCAGCAGTGCGTTGTCGCCCGAACTCCACGACGAACTCCTGCGGCTGAGCCTGCCGTTCAGCGAAGTCGCAACACCGAGCGAAGCCGAGCTGGCGGTCGCCAAGGCTCAGCTCGTGGGTTGGCTCGAAGGCCTGGTGCAGGGCATCCAAGCCACGCTGTTCGCCCAGCAGGTCGCTGCGCAACAGCAACTCGCATCATTACGTGGCGGCCTTCCCGCAGGTGCGCCACAGATCCCTGGTCAGCCTCAGCCTCCAGCTGATCGCCCCGGTCAATACCTGTAACGGATCCGTTCGAGGCCGTACGCAAGCCAGACCAATGAACTCTCTCGCCATCGTTCTGACCAACGACATCGAAGAGGCGAGTCCTGTTGCACTGACCGTTGCGCTTCATCGACAGGGATTCGAGGCTGTGAGCAAGATCCTCGAAGACGGTTCGGTGGCGTTCGACCTGGGGAGCGGAGCCGAGATGGTGGCCGTCCATGTGCCGTCGCCACACCCCGATGCCATCAACATGCCGCAGGGGCCAACCACCCCGCCGGCGGACGAGATTGCATCGGCGGGTGCCCACATTCTGGTGGCGGCCCTCAATCTCGATCACCTGGTGGGTGACGATCCGGAGAAAATTGACCTGGCGATGCTGCAGATCACCTGCGCGGTCATGGGCACCACCGACGCCGTCGCCGCCATGCTCGGGCACGGCGTGTGCTTTCACCAAGCGCAGACGTTCGTCGGCACCACGGTGCTCTTCGGCGAGCTGGAGCGAGTGCCCGTGCCCCTTGCCGTCAATGTCACCATCGGCCAGAATTCGGCGGGCCGTGCGACCTTGCTGACACACGGTCTGGCCCGCTACGGGCGAATGGATCTGCTCGTTGCCTGCACCAGCGACATCGACGAGTCGACCGATTTCGTCTGGCAGATGGTCGATTGGCTCATGGAGAACAAGCTGCATCGACTGGTGCCCGGAACGCTCGTGCCCAGCAACAATAGCTCCGAGCAGATCGCCCGTGGAGTACCCAGCCCACTTGACAATGGCGCCACCGTCATCTACCTCGACCTCGCCCGCTGATTCGACTACGGCGCCGGGAGTCTCTCAGACCGTGGCCAGTCGCTCCAGCCAGTCGTCGGCCGGGCCGAAGAAGAAGTCGACGGGCCAGAGACCGAGCATCTGTCCCGCCCATGGTTCCATGGCTGTCGAGGCCGTCTGAGCCAGCGCCGGGTCGCGCAACGCCTCGGCGACCAGACACAGTGCAATGGGCAACATCATGAACTGCTTTTCGCGTCGCACAACCAAAACCTGGTCAGCCAACTCATGCGCTTGCGCTTCGACCGGCCGCCCCGAGTTCAGATCTCGGAGAAGCTCCAAGGCCTGGTGCGCCGTCCGAGACACCGCGCTGAGAGCCAAGTGGTAGACGGTGTCGCTCAACGGCTCGCGCGGATCATTGCGAATAAGTCTTCGGATGCCCTCGGCGAGCGGCAGAGCCCAGGGGTCGGCAGTGAAAGAACCAGCAAGGTGGGGCAGCTCGGGACCGAAAGCTGTCGATGCTCGTGGGTCGATCGAGCGCTGCAGGATGGCTCGTGCCATCGGTGCAAAATCATCGCCGGTGCCGGGCCAACAGCGAGATACTGTGTCGGCGTAGGTCACGAGAGCCGCCCGAGCTGCGATGACGTTCCCGAGTCGAAGCTCGGAGACGAAGCGGAATCGTTGAGCTTCCACTTGAGCGTCTGGGTGGTCGATTGCGTGCAGCTGCTCGACGATCGTGTCATGACTTGGTGAATAGGGGGAGGAGAGGGTCAGTATGAACCGGACGCGTAGGGCTCGAATACGCTCCCATTCGGTCGTCGCAGCATCGACTTCGTGTTGGGCCGTGGCTTGGCCGTCGATGGTCTCCTCGAGGGCTCGGGCATCGATTGTCACCACGGCGCGCTCATGCAGTGCGTGGTTCGAGACTGCCGCCAGTACGAGCGTGGCGATGACGTTGAGGGCCCAGGGCTCCTGAGGATCAAGCCAAATCAGCGAGCGCACCAGTCGGCGGGTCAAATCTTCGGGAAGCTCGCCCGAAGCGGCTTCGAGCGCATCGAGAGCATCTGTGCCGAGACCATGAGCCCACAGACCGCTGACGTTTCGCAGCGCCTGGACACCCGATGGACTCAATAATTCACTACGCAATTCTCGGATGCGGCGTTGGGCATCATGTTGCACGTCGAGGGCCGCAGCTGACCTAGGGCTGTGCGCAAGCACGAGTTCCGCTCGACCGGTAGCTTCGTCGACTCGCTCCGACGGGAGTGACTCGCTCCATCTGCGAAGTGCTTGGCCCGCCAAGTGCGTCAGTTGCGTTCGCAAAGGCTGCGCGGTGTCCCATGGAGCACCGACCAAGGGTTCTTCCCACCAGCGCACTTCGTGGGACTCGGATGATCCATGCCGAACGAACTCATGCAGCAGATCGAGGTCTGTCGTGGTTTCGCGAAGCCGATAACCCCCAGCGACGCTTTCGATCACATTGCTCGGCTGGGTGACGCCGAGATCGACCAGCTGCGCACGCAACGCCGAGACATGGCGCTGCACGGCGTTTGCGCCCGAACGTGGTGGCTCGTGCCACAGCCGGGCGAGCAGGCTGTCCACTGATACTGCCGACCCTTGGGCTTCGGCCAGGCTCAGGATCAAGCCCAATCGAGTGGCCCCGCGAATCGGACTGAAGCAGTCGTCTATCGACCAACCAACCTCACCGAAAAGTCTGAGTCGAATCGCCGCCACCACGGTGACAACACTACATGGGTCGGGGACCAGCGGTCTAGGAAGTGCGTTTGCGGTGCGACGGGCGCCTTGGAGAACCACCCGTCGCGCCGCAAGGACTCAGCGCACGTCGACTCGGAGTTGATCGAGCTTGATGAGCGCGCCGGTTGCCGCTTCGACGTCCAACCGGGCGAAGGTGTGGACGCGAACGCCGTTGCCGTCAGGTGTCAGGGCTGTGCCGTTCACGCCGTTGCGGATGTGCAGCACGCCCTTCGTGTCGAAACGGAACCGAGCGTTCAACCTCGCGGAGCCGAGGGCATAGGCCTCGGTCTCGCAGTTGTCGAGTATCCACCCGAACACCAGGTCGATGCGTTCTTGGCCGAAGTCGGGAATCTCGTAGACCGACACCGACACGGTGGCGCGAGTGAACCAGATGTTCGAGCCGTTCCTCGCCGCTACCCGCTGCCCGGGAAGCGTGGGCGGCGGGTCGCCAGCGCACACGTCTGCGGTGGTCCCCTCGGTGATCACGAGGAAGCCATCCTCCCAATAGAGAAAGTCGGCAGGATTCTGCCCCTCCGATACGACATCGTTGTTCTGGGCCTCGGCCGATGGCGCAAAGGCTGCACCGACCAAAATCATTGCAAGCGCAGCGCCTGCGAACTTTCGCATATTCATGATTGTCCTTTGGGTGAACGCCGGGAGAGGCGAGTCGCTGAACCTTGTCACGGGCCGCTGACAAAGCGCTGACGAGCGGGTGGGTGGCAGACGAGGTCAGTGCGCGATAGGTTCGAAGATCTGGAATTACATGCTTGTAAGTAGGGGCTGATGTCAGGTTCGTTCACACATCTTCATGTCCATACCGAGTTCTCGATGCTCGATGGTGCCTCGCGTGTTGGCGAGCTGGCGGCGGCGGCTGCGGCCGATGGCCAGCCGGCCATGGCCATGACCGACCACGGCAACATGTACGGCGTGCTGGATTTCTACACGGCATGCAAGGACGCCGGGGTCAAGCCGATCATCGGCACCGAGGCCTATATGGCTCACGACCATCGCAGCGAGCGCCCCAAGCGTCGTGGTCGCCTCGATGACTCGGGTGGCGAGACCGACTCGGGCAAGCTGTATTACCACCTGTGCTTGCTGGCCGAGAACCAGGTCGGCTACAAGAACCTGATTCAGCTGTCCAGCCGGGCCTACCTCGAGGGGTACTACTACAAGCCCAGGATCGACTGGGAGTTACTCGACACGCACAGCGAAGGCGTCATCGCCACCACCGGCTGCCTCGGCGGACATGTGCTGCAAGAGCTGCTGAATGGCAACGAGGAACAGGCGCGCAAGAAGGCCGGCAAGCTGCAGGACATCTTCGGCCGCGACAACCTGTTCGTCGAGATTCAAGACCACGGCATTGCTGCGCAACGCCAGACCAACCCACAGCTCATCGAGATCGCCAATTACCTGGGTGCGCCGCTGGTGGCGACCAACGACACGCACTACACGCACCAGCACGACCATCAGGCCCACGATGCGCTGTTGTGTGTGCAGACCGCGTCGCTCATGAGTGACCCCGACCGCTTCAAGTTCGAAGGCAACGACCACTACGTCAAGTCCTCGGCCGAGATGCGTGATCTATTTCGCGAAGTGCCGAGTGCATGTGACAACACGCTGTGGATCGCCGAACGCTGCAATGTCGAAATCGAGATGGGCGAGCCCAAGCTGCCCAAGTTCCCGCTGCCCGAAGGTTTTGACACCGACTACGAATACCTCGAACACCTGACCTTCGAAGGCGCCAAGAAGCGCTGGGGAAACACCCTGCCCGACGAGACCGTCGAGCGGCTGGCCTTCGAGCTCAAGGTCATCAACGACATGGGTTTCTCGTCGTACTTCCTGATCACCGGTGACCTGATCGACCACGCTCGCAAGATGAACATACGGGTCGGTCCGGGCCGTGGTTCCGCTGCCGGCTGCGCCGTGTCGTATTGCCTGCGTATCACCGACCTGGACCCGATCAAGTACGACCTGCTGTTCGAGCGATTCCTGAACCCCGGTCGCCGGTCGATGCCCGACATCGACATGGACTTCGACTCGCGTTATCGCGACGAGATGATCCGCTACACGTCGGACACCTATGGACGTGAACATGTGGCGCAGATCGTCACGTTCTCGACCATCAAGGCTCGCGCTGCCGTGCGAGACGCCGCTCGTGTGCTCGGCCACCCCTACATCGTGGGCGACCGCATCGCCAAGCTCATGCCGCCGCTGGTCATGGGCCGTGACACGCCGCTCTACGCCTGTCTCGAAAAGCATCCCAAGTACGAAGACGGCTTCGGCATGGCCAAGGATCTGCGTGAATTGCACCAGGCCGACCCCGAGGCGCGCGAAGTCATCGATGTGGCGCTCGGTCTCGAGGGCTTGCGCCGCGGCGACGGCATTCATGCTGCCGCCGTGGTGGTCACCGACGAACCACTGACCGAGTACCTGCCGATCCAGCGCAAACCCGAGAGCGGACAAGACCCCGACGAGGCGCCGGTCGTCACCCAGTACGAAATGGGTCCGGTCGAAGACCTGGGGCTGCTCAAGCTGGACTTCCTGGGCCTGCGCAACCTCGACGTCATCAGCGATGCCCTCGAGATGGTCAAGAAGACCCAGGGCATCGTGGTCGACATCGACAATGTCGATCTCGAAGACGCCAAGACCTACGAGCTGTTGCAGCGGGGCGACACTATTGGCGTGTTCCAGCTCGAGAGTTCGCCTATGCGAGCGCTTATCCGCTCGCTGGCACCGGACTGCTTCGACGACGTGGCTGCGCTGGTGGCGCTCTATCGCCCGGGCCCCATGGCCATGAACATGCACAACGACTATGCCGACCGCAAAAACGGTCGCCAAGAAGTCGAGCTGCTGCACGAAGATGCTGCCGACATGCTCAGCGGCACCTACGGACTCATGATCTACCAAGAGTCCATGATGCGTATCGCCCAGAAGTTTGCCGGCTACACACTCTCCGAGGCCGACAACCTGCGCAAAGCCTGCGGTAAGAAGATCCGCGAGGTCATGGCCAAGGAAAAGGTCGGCTTCGTCCAGGGCTGTATCAACACCGGCTACGGCGAAGAAGTAGGCGAGAAGTGGTGGGAGCAGATCGAGCCTTTCGCCGACTACGCCTTCAACAAGAGCCACAGCTACGGCTACGGCTTCGTTGCCTTTCAGATCGCCTATCTCAAGGCGAACTTCCCGGTCGAGTACATGGCCTCGCTGCTCACCAGCGTCAAGGGCAACCTGGACAAGGCGGCCGGCTACCTGCACGAGTGTCGTGTCATGGGCGTCGACGTACTCGTACCGAACGTGAACCTGGCCGAAAGTGACTTCAGCGCCACCGGCCGCGACAAGCACGGCCTGCCCGAGTCCATCGTGTTCGGACTATCTGCGGTCCGCGGCGTGGGCGAAGGCCTGGTGTCATTGCTGGTCGAAGAACGCAACGCCAACGGGCCGTTCGACGACTTCATCGACTTCTGCGAACGTGTCGATCCAACGGTGCTCAACAAACGCACCATCGAAGCGCTCATCAAGGCCGGTGGCTTCGATGGCATGGGATACGGCCGCAAGGGCATGCTGCAGGTGTTCGAGCAGATCATCGATCTGACGCTCAGTCGCCGGCGTGAACGCGATATGGGCATCCAGACGCTGTTCGGCGAGCTCAGCGAGGAAGAAACGTTCGACGAACGCCCCAAGATCCCCGACATGGAGTTCGAAAAGACCGAAAAGCTGCGCTTCGAGAAAGAGATGCTCGGCCTGTACATCAGCGATCATCCACTGGCCGGCATCGAAGACGCACTACGGCGCAAGAGTGATTGCACCGTGCCCGAACTGAAAGAGCTTGCCGACGGCGAATTCCGTGCCGTTGGTGGCGTGGTCACCAACCTGCAGCGCAAGTACACCCGCAAACAAGACCTGATGGCGGTGTTCGAGCTCGAAGATCTCGAAGGCTCCATCGAGGTCATGGTGTTTCCTCGCTCGATGCTCAAGTTCGGTCACATGTTGCGCGACGACGCCGTGGTGGTGGTCAAGGGTCGAGTCAAGGCCAACGACGACGAGCGCCAGATGATCTGCAATGAGATCGAGATCTTCGAAGTGCGCGATCGCAACGGATCGGTCACCATCAAACTCGGTGCCTCGGCCTTGGAGCAGCCCAAGCTCGATGCGCTCAAAGCCGTCATCCTGCGCCATCCAGGAGAGTCCGACGTGCTCATCGAGTTCGAAGACCTGGGCAAGAAGAAAAAAGTTCGGCTTTCGCAAAAATACGGCGTGGACCCGGCTTCTTCTCTCATGGGCGAGCTGCGAGTTCTACTGGGCTCGGGTGCCTTCACTCTGTGACCCGCCTACAAAATTTGCAAAAGGGCCCCTCTACCGGCTGGACTAGAGGGCGGAGTAGTGGCTGCAGATTTCTCGTGGGGGTTCGCGAATGGCATTGGAAGTAACGACACAAGACTGCACGGCAGTCACCGACGGGGAACTCGAAGAGATGGCCGATCTCTGCGCCGAGGGTCCGAATCCATTCTCGATCGGGCTGCTGTCCAAACAAACCGAGCTGTGGGTTCTGTGCACGACTGCTCGTGAAAACGGCAAGCTCCGCGGCTACTGCTTTTCCACCCTCGAGCGGGTCGGCGGCACCCCTGCGGTGATCATCGGGCTCGGATCGACTGTGGCCAACAATCGCCGATCCACCGTGCTCAATGCGCTCATGAATGAACTGTTTCACCGAGCTCTCATGTCGTTTCCCGACGAAGACGTTCTCTTTGGCTGCCAGTTCAACGACCCATCAGGCTTCGATGCCTACAAGCAGCTCGCCGATCACATCCCCCGGCCCGGCTACAAGGCCAATGGCGAAGAACGAGCGTGGGGTCGCAGGCTGGCCAAGCGCTTCGGCATCGGCAACAGCAAGTACGACGACCGAGCGTTCAAGGTGCGCGGTACCGGATCGCAGTCCTCGGTGCTCGACTACACGTCGACCACGCCCGAGAAGATCCCGGCCGACATCGCGGCGTTGTTCGACGATCACGATGCCTCCAACGGTGACACCCTGGTCTGTCATGGCTGGGTCGCACCGGAACGTCTCGCCAAACTCGGTAGTTAACGCTGGAGTTTGCAGATGTGGTGCGCGCCCGCAAGATGGTGCGCAACTATCGGCCCGAGCCGGTCGAACCAGCGCTGGTCGATGAGCTGCTGACGTTGGCCACCAAGGGGCCATCGGCTGGCAACACCTGGGGCACACATTTCGTGGTGCTCGAGGGTGAACAGACGCAGAGGTACTGGGATCTGACACTGCCCCAGGACAAACGAGCGGGCTTCCCCTGGCCGGGCTTGCTCGACGCCCCGGTGATCGTGCTGCCCTGCGGCGACGCCAGCGCATATGTGCAGCGCTACAGCGAAGCGGACAAGGCCAGAACGGGCTTGGGCGACAGTGCCGATGCATGGAGCATTCCGTATTGGCATATCGATACGGCCATGGCGACCATGACGCTGCTGCATGCTGCGACCAACGCCGGGCTCGGTGCACTGTTCTTCGGCGTGTTCGACCACGAGGACGCGGTCTGTGAAGCGCTGGGTATCCCCGAATCTGTTCGCCCAATAGGCGCAGTGGCGCTGGGCTGGCCGGGCGATACTGATCGCATGAGCAAATCCGCCAAGCGTGGGCGACCCGCACTCGACGACATCGTGCACCGAGGAACCTGGTGACGGCGGCGCAGGCACCATCGGGGGCTGCGCTGTGGCTCGCAGGCGCACGAGTCAAGACACTGCCTGCGGCACTGGTGCCGGTTGCGGTGGGCACTGCGGCTGCAGTTGACCCGGCTGCGGGCTGGAGCGGTGGCACCATCTGGTGGCGGGCCATAGCTGCGCTGGTGGTCGCATTGGCGCTGCAGATCGCCACCAATTACGCCAACGACTACAGCGACGGCATACGTGGCACCGACGATGACCGAGCCGGTCCGCTGCGACTGGTCGGCTCGGGGCTGGTCGAGGCCAAGCAGGTCAAGATCGCCGCCTTTGTCGCGTTCGGTGCAGCTGCTGTTGCTGGCTTGGCGTTGGCCATAGCGGTCGGCCCCGAATTGATTGCCGTTGGATTGGCTTCGATTCTGGCCGGCTGGTTCTATACCGGCGGCAAGAACCCCTACGGCTACATGGGGTTCGGTGAAGTCTTCGTCTTCGTGTTCTTCGGACTCGTCGCCACCGTGGGCTCGGCGTACATCCAACCAGGCGGCTGGTCCGGGCTGGCCTGGCTGGTGGCAGTGGCCGTTGGCTGTCTGTCTACTGCACTGCTGGTCACCAACAATCTCCGCGACATACCCACTGACCGAGCCACCGGCAAGAACACGCTGGCGGTGCGCATGGGCGATGGGCCCACGCGCTGGCTCTTTGTCGCGTTTTTGGCCCTGCCGTTCGTGATCGCTGCCGTGGTGGCATTCGACCGGCCGTGGGCGTTGCTTGCCCTGGGGGCGCTGCCGCTGGCGGTGAAAGCAATCGTGCCCGTTCGTGCCGGTGCCGTGGGGCGAGACCTGATTCCGGTACTCGAAGCCACCGGCAAGACCCAACTGGTCTACGGCATCTTGCTTACTGTCGGGCTCTGGATCGGATGACGAGCCATGCGTGAAGACGAACGACCCGAGCCGCCGCTCGACGGCACCGAAGCCGAGATGCTGCTCGGCTTCTTGGACTACCAACGCTCGACGCTCGAGTGGCGATGCACCGGGCTGGATTCGGCCGCGCTGGCAGCGACGACCGCAGCGTCGGATCTGACGCTGGGCGGACTCATGAAGCACATGGCCTACGTCGAAGACGAGTGGTTCTCACGTTGGGTACCCGGCACCGAACGAGTGGAACCGTGGGCCTCGATCGATTGGGACGCGGCAGGGGACTGGGAGCTCACATCGGCTGCCGACGACACGCCCGAGGAACTGTTTGCATTGTGGCGTGCCGCGGTCCAACGAAGTCGTGCCGCAACTGCCAATGCCCTTGCCGACGGTGGTATGGGTCAATCTGCGAAGCGTTCCTGGCCGGACGGCCGATCGCCGAGCCTGCGCTGGATTCTGGTGCACATGGTCGAGGAATACGCCCGCCACAACGGCCACGCCGACTTCTTGAGAGAATCCATCGACGGCCAAACCGGCGAATGACCCGGGTTGCTCGATTGTCTCGCTGTCATTGGATATCAGCTGTAGCCAGAGGTCGGGAACTCCCACTCATGGCACGATTGAGTTGTTCGCTATGTGTCCGGTGATCTGATCGAGCACGGGCTGCAGGTACTCGGCAAAGGCCACGGGGTTCTCCTGCATCGGGAAGTGGCCCATGTCAGGCATGATCGTGTGGGTGGATCCAGCGATGGCCTCGTGAGCGGCAGCGCCGTGAGCGATCGATCCGCTGAAGTCGTATGCGCCGCTCAGGATGTGCACGGCGACCTGCTGGGTGTCGATCTCGGTTGCCCGCTCGGTGAGATCGAAGTCGACCATGTAGTAGTAGAGATCACCCAGGAAGGCCGGCGGCCAGCCCGCCGAGTACACCTGCGACACCTCTTTCACGTAGGCCTCGGGAGAGGTGGGAGAACACAACGCTTCCATCAGTCTTGCCTTCGACTGGTTGCTGACCTGGGGGTGCCAGAATCCGGTCAAGGCGTCGCGGTTGCCGCCGATGTGGAGCCCGCCTTCGAGCGAGATCACTGCTGAGAAGAGGTCGGCGTGGTGTAGCGCCAGATCGAGGGCGAGCAGGCCGCCGACCGAGCAACCCATGAAGACCGGGTGCTCTAGATCGAGTGTGGCTGCTATTGCGACCGGGATCTGTCGCAAAAGCGCTCCCTCGAGTTTGTATTCGTGTTCCCACCAGCGTTGGTCGACCGGAGGGATGGACTTGCCATGAAACGGGAGGTCATAGGCGATCAGCTGGAAGTGGTCGGTGATCGCAGGCATCTCGAAGAGATGTCGCCACTGCAGGCTGTGGGATCCCGCGGTGTGTTGCAACAGCAGCGGGATGCCCTGGCCTGCGGTCTCGTAGTAGATGCGGTGATCGAATGTTCCTTCTGCAGTCTCGAGATCGATGTGGATATAGCCGCCAACGGGGCTGTCACTGGTCGACGCGCTGCGTTCTTGGCGCCGGGGCGCTCGCGTGCCGCCGGGCGCTCGAAGTAGCTCCGAGGCCCGCTCGGTAGCGGGAAGGTATTGCCACCACAGCATCGGGTCGGTCGCCGACGAGTCCAAGCCATCTCCACCCATGTTCACCAGCACAGAGAGTTGCATGAAGGGGGCCGGTACCGCTTCGGTGAGCGGCTGCCACAGTGGCGTCGAGCCAACGACCGAAATGACTCCCGGACCGGGCTGCGGAACCTTGTCGCTGATCAGCCCATCGCTGACCGAGAATCCAACGACCTCGGCGCACCCGTCGGCTACCGCTTCGAAACGGAGGCCGCCATTCCAATGCCGGATGGCGAGTCCGAGTTCGGGGTCAGCGACGCAGCGAGCGTAGAAGACTTGCTGGGAAGGCAGGACGGTTCCCGCGGATGCGACTGTGTCAGTCATTGTTGTGCTCCGATTCGACCAGAATTTCGAAGGCGGTCAAGGCAGCACCTGCGAGAACCGTCATGGAAGCCAATGGTTACATAACCAGCAGGGTGCGGAAGAATGCCGGTGGATGCCACATCAGTGGACTATTTCCGCGGTAAGCGCTATCTGCACTCGGCAGGTCTCCCAACACACAACGCGTGCACAGAGTTCTCCAGTGGCCCTTCGAGCTGTTGCCATGGTGAGCCACGCTGGGTGCCGAGTGCCACTGACAGACGTTGCGAGAGATCGTGCCGGGCGTTCAGTCGGCCAAAAAGCTGCGGGTCAGCGCCAGGAACTCGTCTAGCTGGTCATGATGGGCCCAGTGTCCTGCACCGTCGATGTTCACGACCCGTGCGTTCTGGAAATGATCGGCTCGGCCGTCGCT